>Ga0209724_1002650_pt1 | contig 15122 bp, 10 predicted proteins | sample grotaG_FD_184143 | JGI IMG/M metagenome (GOLD analysis project Ga0209724, IMG submission 184143) | Glacier valley bacterial and archeal communities from Borup Fiord, Nunavut, Canada, to study Microbial Dark Matter (Phase II) -... | ecosystem: Environmental > Aquatic > Freshwater > Ice > Glacier ...
CGAGCGGGCCGCCTCCACGTTGCCATTCGTCGAGGAGCAGGCGGGCATCGTCAGGCGTCCAGTAGGCGTTGGGATCGGGAGGTCGCGGTTTGCGCATTCACCGAGCGTCACGTGGCGTCAAGACCTGCTGGGCTACGCGCACCGGCAGTCTCGGGTGCGTTCGACCGGACGCTCACTTTCGCCGCGCGCTGAACGCATCGGGTTGTCGCCCGCGTCTGAGGCTTCGCGAACGCCGGGCTCCTTTCGGTGCGAAGCCGTGTCCCACCGGCAGTGCTCAACCATCCAGATGTGCGAGCCCGTTCGACGGTGCCTCGGTGAGGTCGCCGCGATTCCCGCGAAGTGCGAGAGCCACGACGTGTTTGCACGGAAAGTAGCGGCTCGCACAGGTGCAGGAGTAGCGCTCGAGATCCGCGGTCACGAAGAGCTCGTACTCGCCGGACGAGCCGCGATAGCGAGCCCAGCGCACGGTGCGGTCGATCCCGCCAGCCGTCCAGTTCGCCGAGTCGAGGAGCTCCTCGGCGATCCCGAGTCGATCGCCAGCGAACTCGATGAGCTGGGTGCGGATATGGCTGCCAGGAGAACTCTGGTGGGCGCTGAAAACCCTTGCTGCGAGGCGCGCTGCCGCAGCGAGCCCGTCGGCGGTCAGCTCGTTTCCCGAGACATCGAGGACGCCGAGCCCGGTCAGATTTTCCGGGTGAGCTGCGAGCGCCAGCAGGTCGGCGTCCCGGAGCACTAGCCTCCCGATCGTCAGAGACCGAAGTTGCGAGGCCAGCGGGAGCTTCGCGAGTGAGCACAACGTCGCGCCGGTGACCACGCCCTCGAGCGCGAGGTGCTGGAGCGCGGGCATCACGGCTCGCTCGAGCATCGCGGAGAGCTGCGCGTCTACGTTGAGGAGGTGCAGGCGTACGAGGCGCGGTAACAGCACGGATGCAAACAACGCCTGCGACGCCGGATCGATGAAGGCCTGGAGCTCGCGTATGTCGAGTCGCGCGAGCTCCGAAACTTCGACCTGGCACCCGATCAGCACGAGCCGATGTAGCGATGGCGACAGCGACGACGGTCCGAGCCGCGCAGTGCCGCCGTGGAGCTCCAGGGACTGGAGCTCTCGACCGGCCAGGCGCTTCGGAAGCCCTTCACAGTCCACCACGACGAGCGTCTCGAGGTGCGGTGTCGCGAGGTCGATCACGCCGTCGACCGCGGAGGTGAACTGGTGGAGGCGGATCCACCGAACGAGCTCGCACGCGCGCAGGGTCAGTAGTTGCTCCCACTGCCGGTGCGTGGGCGGAGGCTCGCGAGCGCTGCAGATCACCGAATGGACGAACCCGTATCTCCAGATTAGACCGAAACACTCGTTCAACTCGCGTGCATTCGGCCCGAGGATGCGTTCCACGTGGCTCGCCAGATATAGATGGAACCGCGCGCGGTCCTCGTCGGTGTCAGTCGTGGTCGCGGCGACCCCGAGGACGACCAGCTCACCGAACGGATCTCCTTGCTCCTGCAGCCAGTCTGCGTACACGAGGTATTGATCCGCGCTATCGAGCGCCTCGTGGATGCCGCGCTCGAGCTCGGGATGCTGGGCATCCGTCTCCGAGATCGCGGTCACAGGGACGAGCTCGGGCGTGGGTTCGGGCATCGGCGTGAGCAGCCGCGCGGCGACGCTCTCGAGCAGGGCCGCCGTCGCGAAGACCTCGGTGACGCCGGCTTGGTCCTCGAACCAGGCCTCGAGCTCGCGCCCCGTCGGGGGGCGACCGAGGTCCTCGCACCAGGACGCCAGCTCGCGGTCCACGGCCTCGGGGCGGCGAGCCGTGATCTGCCCGGCCCTGACGAGCTCGCCGACGAGCGTGCGTGCGGCGTGACGGTAGTTGAGAGGCATCGCAGCTCACACGTTATCCAGCCGGTCACGAGCTTGCAATCGCACTCATCACCCTGCTTCCTCAGAACAAGATCAGAGCGGAGCGGCTCATCGCTTACCTGTTGATTCCGGCGATCTTTCCCAGCCTGTACTTTTTCGCGAGCGCTCGTCGCAAGGCGAGAGCCTGGACGGACAACCCCGTGGTCCCCGGAGCTTCACAGCCGAACCGACGCGTGTTCCCCGCTGCTCAGATGCTGGACCAGCCCTACCGCGATCCACATGCACGAGTATGCGCGTGCCGCGGTGCCGCCCAGTGCACCGCGATCGCCCACAAGCGCCTTGGGTCGATATCGATTGGCTCACGCTACGAATACCACTGCCGGCAGTGCACAAAAGCCTTTGCGGTCCACGACGATCGTGCCCTCATCTTCTCATTCGTGCTCGCCAGCGCACTCTGCGCCGTGAGCGCACTCATCATCCTGAATCCCCCGGGATCTGCCGTCGGAGCCGAGCAGAGCAACCGGTGGTTCGGCGTAGCACTGCTCGTGTTCGCCGCGATCGGTTATGTGAGTTTTGCCTTTCGGATCAGAGCGCGGCTCTCTTTTCCGAAGTTGAACTAGGCGCTGCGGAAGAAGACTCCTAGGGCAGTCGACGGCGTATCAATGGCATTGAAGTCGGCGTCGGGGTCACCTCCTTTCGCAGCCTCGGCAATGGCAATGCGAGCGAGACACGGGCGTACGTGCCGGGATACTTCCGGCGCCTCGTCTCCTTCGCGAGAGCGTCGCGTGCCGCTGCGGCGGATGCGTCGTCATCCGCGGCCGTCGAGGGCGACAAGTTCTCGCTGGTCGGCCTGTCGCCAGGCAAGTGCACGGTCGAAGCAAAGGCTGGCGTTGAGGTCGACGGTGCCGCGGTCGACGTTCGCCCGGGTGAGACCACGCATGTCACGCTGACCAGCCGCGGCAGTGGTCACGTCGAAGGCACGGTCATCGAGCTCGGCACGAGGGCGCCGGTCGCCGCATGCGTTGCGATGGCAACCTTTCGATGGCCGGTCAGATGGGGCCGTCGCCACCGGATGAGAACCACCAGGCGTTCACCGATTCGGTCGGTCACTTCTCGCTTGCCACGCCGACCGGTCACATCCGCGTGTTCTTCTTCAATCCGACCAGCCACCTGCTGAGCGTTGCCTGCACGGATCTCGATGTCCCGGTCGGCACGGTTCCGCATGTCGAGCTCGTCAGCGTGCGCGCGGCACTCGGCGGCGGACCAGCAAACGTGGGCTTCGATCTGATGCCACTCAATCTCCCGATCACGATCAACTCCGTCGATCCCGCCGGCCCGGCGATCGCGGCAGGTATCGCGGTCGGCGATCGCCTCATCACGATCGGAGGGGGCCTAGTTCATGCTGTCCAACCATCACGCCGGTTCGACGATTACACTCGGGCTGGAGCGCGGTGGCGTCGCACGTACCGCAAAGATCGGTGTCCTGGCACCTCCGTGAGGCCTCTGGAGTCCGCCGTGCAGCGTCCGCAAGAACCGCTAACCGGCCCACTCGCTACATCAGCGATGGTAAGGGCAGGATGCGGGAGGCGCGGTGTCGCGTCAGGCAGGATGCCCGGCATGACCTATCGCTCTCTGCTCGCGATGCTACTTGCCGTCGGATGCGGCGACAACCTCGCGCCTGCGACCACGCCCGATGCAGCCGTGCCCCGGACCCCGGATGCCCCGAGCTTCGTGGAGGCTCCTTTCGGTAACGCGCCTCAGCTCGTCACGGTCGGCGGCGCGACGCTCGCGCACCCGAGGATCCAGCCGATCTTCTTCGCGAACGACGCCACGATGCAGGCCTCGATCGAGGACTTCCTGACCCAGCTGGCGACCTCGAGCTACTGGACGACGACGACGTCCGAGTATGGCGTCGGCGCACTGACGATCCTGCCGACGATCGTGACTACCGATGCCCCGCCCACGACCGAGGACGGACTCACCGCGTTCATCCAGGCTCGCTTCGGTAGCACCGGGTTTCCGACGATGGCAGATCCCGAAACAATCTATTCGCTATTCCTGCCAAACGGCACCGTGCTGTCCGGACCCGATGGCCAGAGCTGCCGTTCGTACGGGGCGTTCCACGACGAGCTCACCGGTATGCACGAGGAGCCGATCGTGTATGCGCTGATGCCGCGGTGTGGTCAGTCGAACCAGCTCGATAGCTTGACCGTGTCGTTCAGTCACGAGCTGATCGAGGCAGCGACCGACCCGCGCGTCACTTCCGCGCCCGCCTTCGGAGATGCGGATGCCGAGCACTACGTCTGGGCGTTCACCCCCGGCGCCGAGACCGGCGACTATTGCGAGTACGTCGACAACGGACAGCGCATCGTCGGCAACTACGAGGTCCAGCGGTCATGGTCGAACGCGGCTTCGCGAGCCGGTCACGATCCGTGCGTACCGGCCCCGGCAACGCCGTTTGTCGCCGCGGCCCCGGTGTTCCCCGACGATCTCAGCCTGACGGGCGTTTACGGTCCACGCGTGACCAAGGGCATCGCGGTCAAGCAGGGCGAGAGCAAGACCATCGACGTGGTGGTGTTCAGTGACGCGCCGACCGCGACGGACCTCACGGTCGGCGCCTACGACCTCGCTTCGGCGTTCGGCGGTGGCCCGGCCCAGCTGACCTTCGCGCTCGACAAGACGACGGCGCACAACGGCGACACGCTGAAGCTCACGATCACGCGCACCGCGAACGGCAACGATATCGGCGACGGCAGCGAGTTCGTGCTCGCGGTCAACGACGCGAGCATGCGGCCGATCTCGTTGTGGTGGGGCTTCGCGGGCAACGACATGCCGGCGATGCAGCTCCGCGCGAAGGCGCATCGCACGGGTCCGCACCGCATGGCGATCAGATCGCCGCGGTCTTGGTGATGACGCAGTGCTAGCGTGCGCGTGATGATAAAGTCCGCGAATCGGAGACGCGAGCTGTTCCCGCCGCTCCGACCCTATCGAGCTGGCAAGCTCGCAGTGTCGGCACTTCACGCGATCCACTACGAGGAGTGCGGCAATCCCGCGGGCAAACCGCTGGTGTTTCTCCACGGTGGCCCCGGTGGCGGTATCGATCCTGTCTATCGTCGCTACTTCGACCCGAAGAAGTGGCGGATCGTGCTCCACGATCAGCGCGGATGCGGCCGCAGCACGCCCTTCTCGGAGCTGCGCGAGAACACGACCTGGGATCTCGTCTCGGACATCGAGCGGCTGCGCGAGCACCTCGGCATCGATCGCTGGGTGGTGTTCGGCGGGAGCTGGGGAAGCACGCTGGGGCTCGCATATGCCGAGACCCACGCCGCACGCGTCAAGGCGCTGGTGCTCCGCGGCATCTTCATGCTTCGACGCAGCGAGCTGCTGTGGTTCTACCAGCACGGCGCGAGTGAGCTGTTCCCGGATGCGTGGGAGGCCTATCTGGCCCCGATCCCGCTGCGCGAGCGCGGTGACCTGATGGCCGCGTACTACCGTCGGCTGACGAGTAAGAACCCGCGCACGCGGTTCGAAGCCGCGCGCGCCTGGTCGATCTGGGAGGGGACGACGAGCAAGCTGATCGTCGACCCGCTGGCGGTGAAGAAGTTTGGCGGCGGGCGGTTCGCGGACGCGTTCGCGCGGATCGAGGCCCACTACTTCGTCAACAAAGGGTTCCTGCGGTCCGACGACCAGCTCCTGCGCGACGTGCGCAAGATCCGCCACGTGCCAGGCGTGATCGTGCAAGGCCGCTACGACGTGGTCTGTCCGATGCGTTCGGCCTGGGACCTTCATCGCGCCTGGCCCGAGGCCAAGCTCGTCGTGGTCGCGGACTCCGGCCACTCGATGACCGAGGCTGGCATCCGCAGCGCGCTGATCGCAGAGACCGAGCGGTTCGCCCGCCTGTAGCAGGTCTTTTAACGCGCCGCGAGCTTGCGGTGCAGCGCGGCCACCTTCCGGGTCCACACCTTCGGATCGGCGAGCGCGGCGTGCTCGGCGACCGCGAGCGCAGCGCGATACGTGTCGAGCGCCGCAGGCTCCTGACGCGCTGCGCGCAGCAGCTCGCCCAGCTTCGCGAGGCTGTCGGCGAGCGCCTCCTGAAACGCAGGGTTTGCCGGCTCCTGCGTGGCCAGCGTCGTGGCAGCGGCGACCGCCGCCCTGTACTCGGTGATCGCTTCGGCGCCGCCGAGAAGGTCGGCGACCTTGGTGTGGCTATCGAAGAGCGTGCCAAGCGCGGTCTGATCCGCAGGACGCGTGGCGAGCAGCTTGGTCGCGAGCTCCGCTGCGGCGCGGTACTCGACGACGGCCGCGGTCGGATCCTGCTGCGCAGCGAGCGTGTCGCCGACGCTCATGGTCTCGATCGCGAGCTCGTGTGCGACATCGATGTTGGTCGGGTTGGTCGAGAACAGGCGCTGCGAGATCGCCGCCGCACTGCGAAACTGCTCGAGCGCCGGTGCGTTGGCACCTTGCGCGAACAGTGCCGAGGCGACGTTGTTGCGCGCGGTGGCCAGATCGCGCTGCGAGCTCGCGTTCGTCGGGTCGCGCGCGGCGATCGTCTCGACGTTCGCGAGTCCCGCGCGAAACTCGACGAGCGCACCCTTGCTATCGCCGTTTGCCAGCAACACCTCGCCGAGGTGGCCCTCACCCGCAGCCAGCTCGCGCTGGATCGCCAGGTTGGCCGGCGCCACGGTCGCGAGGGTCTGCTCGCCGGCGACCGCGGCGCGAAACTGTTCGAGCGCATGTGGCGCGTCACCCTGTTGCAACAGCAGGTCGCCGACCTGGGTCCTGCTCATCGACACCGCGCGCTGCCAGATCTCATTCGATGGATCGCGCTCGACGAGCCGCTCCGAGATCGCGAGCGCGGCGCGAAAGTGCACGAGCGCGGTAACCGCATCGTGATCTTCGAGCACGGCGCCGATTTGGATGTGCTGGTTGACGGCGTTGACCTGCCAGTCGCCATTCTGAGGGTCGTGCGCGATCAGCTGCTCGCTCGCAGCGAGGGCCGCGGTGTCCTCGACGAGGGCACCGGCCTTGTCGCCGCGCTTCATCAGCAGACCGCCGATGTCGCCGTGACTTCGCGTGACCAGCTCTTGCCAGGTGGTGGTTCCCGGATCGAGGCTCGCGAACCGGGCCGCGATCGCGAGCCCGGCTCGATATTCGACGAGGGCGCCGTCGAGATCGTTCTGGGCGTCGAGCACGTCGCCGATCGCGAGCCGATCGAACGTCAGGTCGAGGTTGACGCCCGCCGCATCGGGTTCGCGCTCCGCGAGCCGCCGGTCGATCGCGAGGCTCGCGTGAAACTCGACCAGCGCGCCCGCCGCATCACGCTGATCGAACAGCACGGCGCCCGCGCGGCCGTGGGTCCTGGCGATCAAGCTCTGCCACGCGACCTTGGTCGGCTCGCGCTCGGCGAGCTGCTCGGCGAGTGCGAGTGCATCGCGATACGCGCTCGACGCGCCCTTCGGATCGCCCTGGGCATTCAGCACCTCGCCGAGGTTGGCGAGTGCGGTGACGCGATTGTTGATGGCGCTCGTTCGCTGATCGTCGACGTGGACGCGATAATACGCGCGCGCCTTGCCGGCGACATTGCCAAGCAGGTCGAGCTTGCCGATCGGTTTCAACTTGTCGTGCAGATCGGTGAGCATGAACGTCATCAGCTCGTCGGCGTCGGTACGGTTGCGCGCGGCGCCCCGCTGCTCGGAGACGACGCGATGGACGCTCACGACCCCGACACCGGCCAGGACGATCGTCGCGACCGCGGCGACCATCACCGCGGTGCGGTACTTGTGGACCCATCGCTTGACGAGGTGCCACGGGGTGTAGCGATGTGCACCGACGAGCTGGCCGCTCTGGAAGCGCCGGAGGTCGTTCGCGAGCTCGGTCGCGGTCGGATAGCGCTCCTCTGGCCGTCGCGCGAGCGCCTTGCCGACGATCGTCAGCAGATCGGATGGAATGCCGGAGGCCCGCTCCTCGAGCGGCGGCGGCGTCGTCGCGGCAACCGCGCGCACGATCTCGGACGCGCTGGTCCCGGTGTGCGGCGCAACACCGCCGAGCATGTGATAGAGCACGGCGCCGAGGGCGTAGACGTCGGCGCGCTCGTCGACGGCTTCGCCGCGCGCTTGTTCCGGTGCCATGTACGCCGGTGTCCCGATCACGAGGCCGGCGATCGTGTCGATCAGCTCGTTCGGGTCGGTCGGAACCACAGTTGCCGACTCGCCTTCGACCGGGTTGCGCAGATCCTTCGCGAGCCCCCAGTCGAGCACGACGGTCTCGCCGAACTCGCCGACCAGGATGTTCGCGGGCTTGAGATCGCGGTGAATGATGCCCTGCGAGTGCGCGTACGCGAGCGCATCGACAATCGCGATGCCATGCGGGAGAAGGGCGATTCGGGCGACCACGTCGTCCTGGCGAGCGATCACCGAGTCGAGCGGCTCTCCACTGACCAGGCGCATCACATGAAACGGATCACCGCCGGGCCACGTTCCAGCGTCGTGGATGCTGATGATCGACGGGTGCTCGAGCCGCGAGGTGAGCGCGAGCTCGCGCGCAAACCGCGCCGCGAGCGCGGGTTCCGGCACCAGCAACTCCTTGAGCGCGACGGTGCGATCGAGCAGCGTGTCGTACGCGATCGAGACTCGGCCCATTCCCCCGCGCGCGAGCTCGCGGCGAATCACGTAGCGCGCAGCGTCGCGGTTCGGTTCGGAGACCGCGCGCGCGTGTGCGGCTTCTCCGGCCATGCGGTGCACCGACCCCGATGCCAGTGTGCCGACCACGCCTCGGCACGCGGCACAGTCCGCCAGGTGCGATTCGACGTTCGCGATCGCGGTGACGTCGAGTTGCCGGCCCAGGAAGTCGGCGATCGTGGTCGTGGTCGGACAACGCTCCCCGGGGTCCACCGCATCAGCTTACGCGCAATCACAGAGTAGGTGAGGGTCTTGCGCGAGTCGCTCGCTGCTTGGTTCACCGGAGTTCACCCCTCGGCTATGCGCGGCGAAGAAATCGACGCAGTACGAGCGCGCGTCCTCGATGCAGCCGAAGCGCGCGGGAAAATTCGGGCGGTACTTGAGGGTCTTGAAGCCTGCCTCGGAAAACGCGTTGTCGTTGGATACGTGCGGCCGCGAGTGTGTCTTGGTGATGCCGAGGTCGGTGCAGCGCGAGTACTCGGTGCTGCACACGCTCGATGAACGACTTCTTCATGAACACCTTCATCATGACGTGAGAGGAATTAGAGGTGCCCACGGAATCGGGTCAGGTCTAGTCGCCGCCGTGCAGCCTCGCCGCTGCACCGAGCAACCGATCAACCGATCGATCCACACGCCTGGGCCGGCGGGTTCTATTTCGGCAGCATGACCACCGCGCCACACGAGGTCACAGCGCGGATCCGCGAGTGCGTGTTCCAGTTGAGACCGAGGGTGCCTTATTCCGGAGCCGAGCGGTGTGCCGGTGCGCGCGCGCGATCTGGCGCGTGAGCAAGAGCCGAGTCAGCGCGGTCTCGTCCCGCCGGTGCTGGGTTGCGGTCTCGTATGGCTCGCCAGAAATGGCGTCAGGGACGGCATCAAACTTCACAACCTCTGCGTCAGTGGACCGTTGTACGAGCGCCACCACGCCGCCATCGACAGTTGGACTCAACTGGACCACGTGGCAGTCGTGCGTAATGCGAGCCCACTCACCCCCCGCATCGGCGAGCGTGCGGACCCTCCGACCGCTGCGTGCGGTGTCGAAGACCTCGTACGAGCATCTTTCCGCGAATTGATGGCCCATCACATCGTTCTCGTGGGCAGCCTGGTGCGGGATCCAGGGGTGCCACGCGGTCAGCTTGTAGCTTCCGCTACCCGTCGCTCGTCGTGCCCGCATGAAGAGGAATGCTGAAGTGATCCGGAGCCGCGTGGCACGGGGATCGAGGTCGCGCGGCCTCGGGTGCCACGACCCGAGCTGCGCGGTCCGGATCAGAGTGCCTTGACCGAACCCGTGCCCGCGCGGACGAGGTCCGCCCCGAGCCGTCGGAAGTGCCAGGTCTGGAGGAGCTGATGCTGCTGGGCGTTGGCGAGCTGGGTACGAAGGCTCCCGATGAACGCGGCTGGCATCAGGGCGATTGCGACATGAGCGATGGTGAGGAACGGGACGGCCACGTTTGCGGACAGCTCGGTCATCTGTGGCAGCACCTTTAGGTACCCGCCCTCGAACACGTACGACGCAGGGATCACGCCAGCGAGCTCGAGTCCAACCGGTAGCACCATCGCGACCATCGAGAGCGTGAGTCCATAGCGCCGTATACCGAGATCAGGATGAGTCTGGGTGACGATAGCCCAGGTCGCGAGCATGGTCGGCATCAGGATGAACGGACCGAAGATCCGCGACAGCGCGACCCCGGCGACCATCATCGTTCCGATCATCACGTACGGCACCAGCTTGCCCACGGTGCGCCGGCGGCTGGCAATGAACGCGAGCAGGGCCGTAGCGCCCGCGGCGGCCGCGATCAAGAAAACATAGGTCGCCTCGCGCACCCCGGCGATGAAGATGACGGGCATGAACAGGAACCACGACAACATCGCAGCCGCCGTGTAGCGCATTCCGCTGCGGGCGATGTCCTGCTGCTGTCGCTTCATCTGGTGAGCGACGACAGCCGGGATCGTTCGCGGTGGTTCCTTCATCATCTGGGCGAGCATGGCCACGTGCTCGTCATTGCTTGGTTCGAGCGCGAGCGCCCGCACGACATCTCGCATCGCGTGCCCCCGCTCTACCTCGTGATCGCTACCCGGTAAACCCGCTCTGACAAGCGAGGCGCGTGCTGCACTCGCATGCTTCGCGGCGACCGCTCTGCGCTGTGCGAGCTCGCGATCTCCTTCGAGATAAGAGGCTATGGCTTCCTGGAGAGCACGTGCGCTCGGATACCGATCTTCGCTCGACATCTGCGTGGCGGTGACACAGATCGTCTCGAGCTCGGGCGCCACGTTGGAGCTGGGCGCGCGCACCGACGGACGGGATTCGGGCGGCGCGAACACCGCTCGGGGGTCCCGCAACCTCTCGAGGGTCAGGATCTCGAACAGCACCGCACCGAGCGCGAAGATGTCGGCGCTCGGACCGACCTCGGGGTCCGCCATTTGCTCCGGAGCCATGTACAGCGGGGTCCCCATCATCGTCCCCGGCATCGACAACCGGTTCGCGGGCGACGTGACCGCGGTCTCCGAGCCGGTCAAGACCCGGGCAATCCCCCAATCGAGCACGTACACCTCTCCGAAGTCGCCAAGCATGATGTTGGCCGGCTTGATGTCGCGATGGACGACACCTCGGCTGTGCGCATAGTCGATCGTGAGGCAGATCGTGGTGAAGGCTTGCAACAACTCCCGCTGCGTCGTCTTACCTTTGCGCTCGCGAAGATCGTCGAGGATCGCCGCGAGCGTGCGGCCCAGCACGCGACGCATCGTGAAGAAGGTCGAACCGTCGGCTCGCTGGTCGATATCGTAGACCGGCACGATCGAGGGGTGCTCGAGCTGGCCCTGGATCTGCGCCTCCCGCAAGAACCGCTCGCGTTCATCCGGTGCGAGCTCGTACTCCGCGTGCAGGACCTTGATCGCGATGTCCCGACCGATCCGTCCGTCACGCGCCAGCAACACTTTGCCCATCCCGCCGCTGCCGAGGAGCGCCGTCTCGCGATAGCGCCCGTCGCTCGCGATCGCGGCGTCGATGGCTGACAACCCGGGCGGCGCACCGCCCCCCGCCCACCCCACTGTTTGCGAGAGCTCTGCGTAGGACGGTAACGACAGTATCGTGTCGTCGTGACTTGCCATGCTGCACCATACAGCCCCGACGGCGCGGTCCTGGCGGTCGGCCCGTAGCTGTTTGTGGGCGGGCTGGTCGAGGTGGTGCAGTTCCGACGCCATCGCCGCGATGAGTCGAACGAGAAGTGGTCAGGTCGATGCGGCAACCACGCTGACACGGGGGCGGTCGTCCGGGCCTCCCTGCCATACGTGCTGGCGAAGGCCCCCGTAGCCGACCTCGGGACCACGACGACGCGCCCGTGACCTGTCCGCTGGTGGCGGCGCAGGCGAGCATCGGTCGCCAGGTCGCCAGGTCGCTCGGTGGCCGCGGCTCGCCTGAGCGAGGACAGGCCGGAGCTACTCGGGGATGTCCGCCACGTGCGGAACCTGGTTGAGCTCGACCGGCCGGGTCTTGCGCGTGGTGCGGATGTTGATCAACTCGACGAACACGCTGAACCCCATCGCACCGTAGATGTAGCCCTTCGGAATGTGCGCACCGAACCCTTCGGCGACCAGCACGAGGCCGATCATCAGCAGGAACGAGAGTGCGAGCACTTTGATCGACGGGTGGCGCTCGACGAACGAGCTGATCGCCTTGCCGAGCACGAGCATCACCACGAGCGCGACCACGTTCGCGGCGACCATCACGCTGACGAACTCGGTCATCCCGACGGCGGTGATGACGCTGTCGATCGAGAACACCATGTCGAGCACGATGATCTGCGCGATCACCGCCGCGAACGTGGTTCCGACCTTCGCGGTCACTCCCTCGGCGTCAGCCACCTCGAGCTTGTGGTGGATCTCCTTGGTCGCCTTGTAGAGCAGGAACAGCCCTCCACCGAGAAGAATGAGCGCCTTGCCCGAGAAGCCGTGGCCCGCGACCTCGAACAGCGGCCGATCGAGCTTCACGATCAACGAGATCGTGGCGAGCAGGCCCAGCCGCGACACGAACGCGCCGGCGAGTCCCAACTTGCGCGCGCGCTCCCGTTGCGCTGCCGGTAGTCGCCCCGAGAGGATCGCGATGAAGATGATGTTGTCGACGCCGAGGACGAGCTCGAGCGCGGTCAGCGTCGCGAGGCTCAGCCAGACCTCGGGAGAGGAGAGCAACTCGATCATGCGACATTGTGCGTGATCGTGGGTTCGTCGGTCCGCGCCGACCGCAGCGATCGGTGGACAATCGGAGAGCTGCGAGCGCTGGAACGCCCCACGCCCACCGGCACGTTCCGGGCGCCTGGACAGTGTTAGATCGACGGATGCTGCGCTACGTCCCACGCCTCGTTCCAGCCGGGACGGCACCGCGCGACGCACTCGTCGAGCCGCTGATCGAGAATCCGCCGGCGAGCCCGCAGAGAGCACGAGCTGATCCCGGACGTCGCATGGATGGTCGAGCGCGATGGCGCCTTCGTCGACGTGCCGGCGGCTGCGCGCGCCGAGCTCGAAATGATGCGCGGCTCCTCCATTGTGTTCCGGCTAATCGGGGCAACACTGAACGATGTAGAAATAACACCGCCATCGTATTTCTCCGATGTTGCGGCGCACGCAGCGATGAAAGGTGCCGGATGGTGGTCGCAATCCGACTATTACGGAAATCTGACGGTGGCCACGCCGTACTTGGAGACGCTCCGCAGCTCGGACCGTGGCTCTCGGTGTGCCCGTAGCCTCGCCAATCAGTAGGGTCGGAAATCGAAAAAAAAGATCGAATTCACGCAACTTTTCTCTCGCAGACCGACGACGGCTTTTCCTCAGCGCGGAAGAAAGAACAAATGCACAAACTGAAGCCGCCGCCAGCACCACCGAAAGTCTAGGTGTCGCAACGAGGTCATGGCTGACCACGTCAACAATGGCTTGAGTCAACGCTTGGCCCGAGTGCCTGCGCGTGAGGGTTTGTTGCTCTTTTGACCTTGGATGCTGGTGCTGCCTTCTTCGTGGGCTTGTCGGGGAGCGGCTGGTGGTAAGCGCTGTGTGAACCCCACCTGGCTGCGGCAGGTTCGGGCGCCGAGACTGCGGCGATGCGAGAGGCATCCGAGCGAAGCGAGCTGATACGAGCGGTCAAGAAGCGGGGCGAGGCGGTGTCGACGGTCGCGGCCAGGTTGGGTGTGCCCGCGTCGACCGCGTACCGATGGATGCGGGTGGCGGATGCGGCGGAGCCAGCTCCCGTGATGAGACCGACGTTCGTCGAGGTCGTGCCCGAGCGCGCAGAGCGCGAGCGAACGACGATCCTGGTACGTGTCGGCGTGGCGGAGATCGAGGTGCGCGCCGGGTTCGACGCGCGGCTGCTGCGCGAGCTCGCCGACGCGCTCGGAGGCGGCACGTGATCGCGCACGGGATCCCGATCTTCGTAGCGCTCGAGCCGGTGGACATGCGGCTGGGAGCGGAGCGGCTCGGTGGGCTGGTGCGCGAGAAGATGCTGGCGGAGCCGCGGTCGCGAGCGCTGTTCGTGTTCGTGGGCAAGCGCGGGCACACGATGAAGGTGCTGACGTGGGACGGCACGGGCACGATCGTGATCCACAAGAAGCTCGACGCGGGCCGGTTCGAGTTGCCGCGCGCCACGTCGCCCGGCGAGCTGCACTTGCGGATCAGCGATGCGATGTTCGATGTGATTCACAAAGGGGTCGCGCTGACGCCGCGAGCAGCGCGCCCGCGCTTTCACTGATCGAGATATCGGTTCGCGCTTGCACGCTGAGATCGCGACGTGTAGGAGAGATCAGGTGTCGTCGCTCGAGGAGCAGCCCGTCGCGATGTCGGCGGAAGTGATGGCGGCGACGATCGCCGGCCTACAGGCCGAGCGCGCGGAGATGGCGGTGAAGGTGGCCTCGCTCGAGGAGAGTTTGACCGACCTCGCGCACGAAAACGCGATGCTCAAGCGGCGGCTGTTCGGCTCGAAGACCGAGCGGTTCCGGACCAGCGAGCTACAGCTCGCGCTCGGCGATCTGCTCGCGGCGGAGACGAAGCTACAGGCGGACCTCGACGCCTCCATCGAGAAGGCGAAGGACGCCGCGCCCACGCCGGACCCATCCGAGGACAAGGGCAAGGCGCGCCCGCATGGCCGCCGCAATCTGCTCGCGAGCAACCTGCCGCGCGTCCCCGTGGAGATCCGCGACTCGGCGCTCGAGGCCCGCGGCGCACGGCTGATTCGCTTCGAAGACTCGGCTCAGCTCGCCTTTCGTCGCGGCGGCTTCTTCGTCGTGGTCAAGCGCGTCGCGCAGTACGAGGTCGTCGAGGGCAGCGTGGCGACCGTGGTCCCGGCGACGCCGCCGGAGACTCTGTTCCCCAAGGCGCTGCTGCACACCTCGACGGTCGCGAACCTCCGCACGTCGAAGTTCGCGCTCGGCGTGCCGCACTACCGGCTCGAGCGCGATCTCCTGGCTGATCCAGCCGACCAAGGCCAAGGACGGCAAGTCGCTCGCGTGCAAGAAGGGACACTTCTTCACCGCGGTGGTCGATGCCGACGCGGTGCTGTTCGCGTACGTCGAGCGCCACACCAGCGAAGCAGTGAAGGCGCTGTTCGGCGACTTTCG
>Ga0209724_1002654_pt1 | contig 15116 bp, 11 predicted proteins | sample grotaG_FD_184143 | JGI IMG/M metagenome (GOLD analysis project Ga0209724, IMG submission 184143) | Glacier valley bacterial and archeal communities from Borup Fiord, Nunavut, Canada, to study Microbial Dark Matter (Phase II) -... | ecosystem: Environmental > Aquatic > Freshwater > Ice > Glacier ...
ACCCGGCGTGCCGCCTCGCTCTTGACGCTTGCCGAAGGATTCGGATGGCTGTAGGTGATTCCAGAGCAAAGGTCTGGTTCCCTGAATCAGAATTTCAGCTTTTAGCTGGTTGCCGATCGCGACTGAGTTTTCCTGAAGTGCAAGTTTACTCATAAGGTGCTGGTAAGTTCGAGCAGTTGTACTATTCAACCCATTAAAGAGGGCTTTGATTGGCAGAGCAAGCTCATACCCGCACGGTGCGGGAAGTTTATGAAGGTTGACGGCGATCGCTTCGGCAGACCTGCTGTCTTAACTCGGTTGGAATTTGCTCGTAGTTCTCCCAAAGAAAGTCCATTTCAGCCAGCTGTCTGAGATGGATCGCTTCGGGTAATTGACTGCTTCTGCTGCGCTGGAACCAGCGATCAACGGTAGATTCGGAGCAGCCGCAGATGGCTGCGATTTGAGCGTGGGTAACGTTCCACTTGGCGTAGAAATTAGCTGGAGACATCTCAAACTGACACTGGCAGTAGAGATTGAGCAAGGTCTGTTCTCGAACGCCTAAATTTTTCAAGCTCATGCCTGCTCCTGGGGTTGATCGCAGGCGAGAGGGGCAGGCTCTAGATCAGACTCCCAAGCCAGGTCGCTTCTAATCCAGCACTGGGAGGGGCTGGACAGAGCTAGCCAAACGGTATACTTCCAAGCCCAGCTTTGTAGGTGCTGAACGGGAGCATAGTGGAGTCCAGTAATTGTGCCAAAGTCTTCAGTGGGTTGAGGCTGCCATCGGACACAGTCGCCAATCTGAAATTTGGGAGCTGGGACAGTCGCTGGAAAACCTTTTGGTAAATAATCGAGCGGCATAGAAGATTAAATGGATAGGAATCTGCCTGCATTATGACGTAATAACTTTATGCCGTAAACGTCATTGTGGAAGATTGAACTTTCTCTAAATCGTCATGTGACAATGAAGCCCGACTTGAGCAGTAGGGTCACATGGCGGAAACTAGAGAGGTGCGGGGCAAGCTTCCTAAAGACCTGAAGATTGCCTTTGAGGTGGCTTGTGCACGAATGGAAATCACACAGGCGGCGGCGTTGGAGGAGGCAATTCGAGATTGGCTAGTCAAGAAGGGGGTTCCGACCAGTGATCAGGGCATCTAAGCAGTGCCTAGATCAGAAGATGGGTACTGGATACAGGCACTCCTGAAGCGTTGACTATTTGTGTGTATGTCTAAGTAGGTGTCCACCGGAATGGGTTGCTCTCGAATCGATCGCTTGATACCGATAAATCTCGTTGCCGTTGCGCAGAAGCTTCTGATATCGAATCATCGATTCAGTTGGTGTTGTTTTAGTGGTGGAGTCCTTCCATGTCAGACCGTCAACCTCAATTCACTCCCTCTGAACTGAAGCAATGGCAGCAAAGCCTGGAGGAAGCAGACCGTCACAATATTTTTTGTCACTGCCGAGCGTGTGACTATGAATGGATTGTCTCTAAACCAGAAGCGTGTGTTTGTGGCAGCAAAAGTGTGGAACACGTTGCCTGTTGGCAGTTTCCAGATGGTTAAGGCAGGCTTCACTCATCGAACGTTAGAATCTTGAGTCATTAGAGCGATACATCGAACTTCCACGAAGACTTAAAGTGTTAGAAGAACATTTAGAGGTAACGCTGATGATGAGCGGCAATGAGTCCTCACAGCCTGATCAGGAGTGGTTTGATCGCGGGAAAGAAGATGCTTGGGCAGGTAAATCAAAGCAGTCTCCAGAGCATGATCCTCAAGCTGCTAGTTTTTATGATCTGGGCTACAGCGAGGGAGAGATTGAACGACCTCCAACCAGCCCGCAGGCTGCTGATGCAGAAAAATCTTGAATCTCTTGCTCTTGCTGGCGAAACAGTTGGGAAAGTCTTAGTGCTTCTAGAACAAGCTTTCTAAGCTTCAATGCTTTGAGTCAGTTTTTTGCGCCTTAGCAATAGGCGGCAATGTCTTCACCACACACGTCAGCCAGATAGCACAGCGCTTTGAACCGTAATCCCACTAGCTGCTTGTAGAACAGGTTCAGTTTACACATCGGGGGAATGTGGAGTAGAACCCGACCGAAGCAGTAAATATCGCGTTCAAATGGGCATTGGGAAGAAATGAGGCGACAGAAGAAATGGGCTGTCTTGGCACTTTAGATTTCGATCTCGTCGAGGTTTCGGGCGATAGGTTGGAGAAAGGGAAATGCGAGTAAAATCTATAAGTTGGAGCTTTGAGGAAGCTGCATCTCTCATAGCTCATCTTGCCTTTGTTTGATAGAATAACGTAAGGTCTGTTGTGAGCAGCTTTTAGGTTTCGGTAGAGGTCAAGTTTTGAGAAATGACCGTTTTTGAGAGGCTTTTTGGAAAGCATTCACTCATCCAAGCTTAAAGATTTTTCAGTGTTTTCCACTTTCGAGGACTTTCTGATGAATTTTGAATAATTACAGGTAGCCAGGTAGCGCATGGATACCGTTCTTCCAAGTCTTGTAATCGTTCTCGTGCTTCGCGGACAGCTTGATAAAGCGATCGTCCTTTTGAAAAGTGCTTCAGGAAGTTAATCAAGAATGTCTGGGCAACCACATCAGGAATGGGTTCACGCATCACAATCATTTGGGGTATTTGCAAGTCAGCCAGTGCATTTGCAAGTCCTAATCCATCGCACGAATTAAAGATGGCTAACTGCAAGCCATGAGTGATCGCTCGACTCAAGGCATACCGAATATCGGTGATCGCTAGATGCTCCGTTGAGTTTAACCACAGTTTTCCACTAGAGCCATCAGGCTGGCTGCGGCTATGTCCTGCAAAGCATAAAATGTCGCAGGGTTGCTCCCACAAGGTCTTACTTAAATCCTGCTTCTGAGGAGTCACGAGAAACGTGACATCTGCATCCAAAGACTCTAAGGCAGCTCGATCTTTGTTCACATCGATGCCACGACTGTCTCCTAAAATTGCCAGAATTTTCACGGAATCATTCGCTGGTCTAGGACTGGCGATCGCGATTAGAGTCGGTGAATGATAAGTAAGCTTGCTCAAGGCTATTTCTGCTTGAGGGTAGTCCTCAAAAAAATGCCAGGTGTGCCAGGGTAGTTGGCGTAGCTGAGGATGATCGGTTTGTAGAATAATGCGAAGTGGCTGGTCGCACTTGAGTTGGATCTGCATGGTTCGTTCAACGGGGCGAAATGATTCCGATGAAAGCCACAGGTTGATCTGGTTGCTAAGGTTGGCGGCGGCTTCCAGACAATCGCTAAAAAACTCATCGCCGCTCACATTGGTAATTTGGCTAGGAACATCGAGGCGAGTTGCTTTTAGACATCTACGATAGGCAGACTGCCAATACTGATAACACGGAAAAATCTGGTCATTCGACGGTAATTCCCCGATGCACTGAACAGACGGCAAAGGAATCCCATCCTGTAGAATTTGCAGCGTAATCGGAAAGCCAGTTTCGATCGCTCCTTTGCCGATGTGGAGAACAACCACCTGATCCAGTATGGGACGTTCAACCAGACGATCAATGATGATCCGCATCGACTGAATCTCCTGTTCGTGCTGGTGGAGGACTCCAGTTTGCTGATGGATCAGGGCGATCGCGTCTTGATAAAACTGCATGAATTGGCTGTGGATCTTGCCTTTATTCACTTCAGTGGACGCTCGAACCTTCACGACTACAATGCCGTTGCCTTTATTTTCGATACTTTGAACTTCTAGTTGATCGGCTTCGTATTCGACCTGAATGCGCTGGAAGGAGTGGCTAAACGCCCGCCAGTCAATGCCGTTTCGGAAAATTAAATCTACGGTATCAATCACTTCGCGGAATAGGCTGGCGAATTCTTCAGGAGCAAATTCACCGCTGCTCGGACGACGCTCACGATCGTCGGTTCCGGGTTTGGGTTGCTCTAGCAAATAAATCCAGCGACAGTCGATCTCTTCTAAAACAGTAGAGCTATCAATGTTCCAGGTTCCTAGCCCATAAGCTCCGGTCATTTTAACGTTAGTAAGGTCGGCTCCAATTGCTTGAACCTGAGTCAGATTTGCCCCTTCTAAAGAGGCTCCCAGGAGCATCCCGCCGCTGAGATCAGCCCCGGTGAAATTTGCATTGCTGAGATCCGCACTGATCAGATTTGCGCCCCGAAGATTTGCATTTGCATAAGACTTGCCAGACCCATTACCACTGATTAGTAGATTATAAACAGCTAAATTAGCCAGGATTGTACCTTCAACTCTTGCCCAATCCATCTGCTTGACTCGATGCCACAAGGTTCGAGATAGGGTTGCCTGCCTAAAATCTGAATGCTTAAGCGTTGCACCACTAAAGCTAGCATCGGTTAAATTAGCCTCTCGAAAGTGAGTCCCATAACTTGCGGTGAGAATGACAGCGAGATCTTTAATCAGTTCGTAGCCCTGCTTGCTTGTGAACACACACTGAGCAACATGAATACCCAGCAGCATGAGAAGGCTTCCCCCCGCCCAAGTGCTAATCAAGACCCAATCTGCTACGTCAGAAACCGTTCCGAGTTTGACTGAGATAATGATTCCTAATGCTGCAACGATGCCTGGAATGATTACCGACTCCATTACTGTCGCACTCAGGGCTACGAGCAAAACGGGTACGATCGCTAAAATGACTGCTATGGCCGCCGATCCTCCAACAGCCACACTGATTTCTCCAGACGAGTTCCCTACTCCTGTTCGCAGGGCAATGATAGTCGTCGTGATGACACCAGCTACGATCGCAGTGATTCCTCCAATCTGAAAAGCGCTCTTTAAGCCTCGAACAATCATGACCGCGAGGGTCGGGATGAGAACAGCCAGAGCCAGAAAACCCGCAACAGGGCTGTGAAAATTGCTTGCGGTGATTGTTCCAAACTTTAGGGCTGAATTATCAGATAGCAAAAGATTGCTGAGCCATGAACCTGCCAATCCTGCGCCCAACCCAGCAAGAGTAGCAGCCAGCAAACAGCTTACCGACAAGCTAATTCGTTGGATGCGCTGCAATCCAGTTTCGGCACCTGTGAACTGCGATCGCTGCAACGTTGCCTGAGTAAACCGAGTGCCCTGAAGATGGGCATGACTAAAGTTAGCATCGATTAACGTGGCAGCAGTAAAATCTGCGCCTTGGAGATTGGCATAACTGAAGTTCGCGCCAGACAGATTTTGTCCTTTATAAAGAGCGCCTGCGTAAATTCTGACCTGCGAAATTTAGCGACATAAAACCGCATTAAATAAGGAAATCTTCCGCCATACTGGTCGCCTCAAGAGAAATCTGAACGCTAAATGATTCTCCTGGACGACCGTTAAATTTAAGTTGCACATAGAGATCGCTCCGTCGAGCAGAAACTTCATAAGTTCGTCTGGAGTCGTCGGACAACACTAGCTTCAAATTTTCAGGAACATAAGGCTCATCACCCGTGGGATAGACTCGCAGCATTACCCCAACTTGCTGATTGGACTTGCGAATCATAGCGACAGCCAGCGCTACGGTTTGTCCACCGATCTGTAGTCCTAAATCCAGTAACCGGACTCGCCTCACGCCTGCCGCAGGATTTCCGGGATCAATCTGCCACAGACTTTCAACTGCTGTCCAAAGGGTTTCGTCATCCTCCGTTGTTCGCAGAAGATTGATCAGCGCCTGAATTGCCTCCGGCTTCCCTTGTATAGTTCCTTCAAAGTTTTGTTTGTCAATGCCTCCCAACTGTTTCGCGGCTCTGCGTCGCTGTACCTCTGTTGAGGATTTAACACCTAGTTGACGAATTAACTCTGTAATCTCTGCCGTAGTGTCTTCTGCATCTTCTGGACTTGTCCGAACTGCGCTGGATGTCTCCGCATATCTAGAAGAAATCGGGGCGAGATGCAAGATCCCAGAATGGGTTAAGTCGGCGATCTCTAACCAGCCTGACTCAAATAGATTTTGAAACCAGCGACTCAACATCACCGAGCGGTTGGTAAGAGCAGCCGGCATGGGGATCACCGTCAGGGCTGCCAAAGTCTGCTCGACTTGAAGAGATCTGGCTAAGACGACATCTGCCCATCTCAGAGATTGTACATAACTCTGGTAGTCATTAAATGGCACATTCAAGACATCGCTCCAGGCAATTTCCTGCTGATGAAAGGCTTGAATGTCAGGCTGATGATATGTATTAAGCGGAGCGATCGTGAGTCCCAACGCCTCAATTTCTTGTCTGGCTGGAGACTGGTTGATCAAACCGTGATAGGCATCTCCAATTGTCATTAACCCGTCGTAAATTTTGCGAGACAGGCGGTTTGCGGTCGGTTGCTGGAGATTGCATCCCAACATTGGCAAAACGTGCCAGGTTTGAGCGAGCAAATCTTTGTCTAAACCAGATACACTCGCCGGAATTCGCACATCCACATCGCTTAAGAAAGTGGTTTCCTCGGACAGCACCATAACAGAAAAGGTTTGCCAGTCCTGCTCTGGAGTGATTTCAGGCTCTAGCGCTCTAACAACCATCACGTAATGATTGGGAAAGTCTCCTTGCAAAAATCGCTGTGCAGGAAGGGAAAACGTATCGAGTGATGTTGTGTCAGACGCACTTCGAGGACTTCGGACGACTCGGCACAGTTGCCAAATTTCGCCAGGTTGAGGAGTGGGTGAAGTCGATCGATCTCTGGAGCGTTGAAATTCAATAGAATCAATGGACATGGGATACTTGCTGCGGATAACCATAGCGCCTCCTGCATGGATGGGCGGTCTATTCTGATCAACGAATGAGGTCTTGATTTTAGAATGATTCTTTTAATTTCGTTACAAATAAGCGTGACTGACCTTTCAGCATTATTACCACTGGTCATGCGATCGCTGACGGTTAGGTTCGGGGCTACGCTGTTGGTCTAAATCGTAACTCTGGGCCACAAATTGCCGAATTTCTCTCCAGCGTTTACTAACTTCAGTTTGATTAATGCTTAACTCCTCAGCGATTTGAACTTGTTTTTTGCTTTGCACGAGTCCCTGCCAGATTTTTTGATAGTGCCGTTGAGGATAGCGGCGATCCAATGCAGTGATCACTGCAACCACATCCAGCAATAAGTCTGTCTGAGCGATCGCGTCCAACGCATCAAATTTATCCACCAGCGTATCGAGCAAGGCGATTTCTGTGCCCGGAATGAGTTGATTGAGGCTCTCGCATTGCTGCCGATTTTCGCGGCGAACATAGTCAATAATGGCACAGCAAGCAACAGTGGATGCCCAGCGACAGTAGTGTTCAATATCGCCGCGAAAACGTCCTTGTTGAGTCGCTTGCCAAAGTTTTTCAGAGGCAAATTGGGCAGCATCTTCCCATGAGAGTGATGTATTTCGGGTTTGCTTACGGGCGATCGAGGTGAGGATTTTGCGGTCAATGAAGGTCTGAAACAGTTCTACATGACAAGGTAGATGCGGTGACAACATGGGGGCGAGTCCTTAGATCGGGTAGTGCAGCAACGTCGATTCTGTCAATAACCGTGTGTGACCGATAGAGATCTTCAAATTCTATTTCTAGGCTTAGAGTCTCACCCATCGGGTATTAGCTGTAGGAATTAGTTTCCTTCTTGAGGATTTCTAGAAACACAGGCTTTTCTCAAAGAAACTGTCTATTATTCTATGACAAGAATCTTGTGAGGCACACCATGAAACGACTCTACATATTCAGATTTGGAAGGATTCATCGGTTTTTGCAGTCATCACCTCGCTGTCGCTAAATATTTTGTCGAGTTTTGCGATCGCTTCTAGATTCGAGGGTTGACGCTGAAATTGTGTCTACTTGCTACTGCGTCTCATCGTTTCAGAGCAGTCGATTGACTGAATCTTCCTTGCTGTATTCGCGCTCGTAAAATTTTATTAAGGCAACCGCAAGTTTTCTCTGAGTATTTCGTTAAAGAGAACAGAGGGGCAGAAGACTCTTCTCTCTGTGATTCATCTCTTTCCCGAAATGTCGCCCTGTGGGAGAACCGTTCGCGATCGCTCTCACAAGTGTCTCAGTTTTCTCAACTGCGATCGCTGACTTACCCTGTAAACTTTTCCATGCTGATTAGAAGCAGCAAAACCAATGCCAACAGAACAGCCCCCAGAAGTGGACTTCCTTCAGGATGTGCCTCCGCCGATTCTACCCAATCTGCCCCTTTTAACCAGCTATCAGTCACGCTGGAAAAATATCCATCTCGCCCATCATCGTCAACCAGCATGGGAATTACCTGAAATACAAAGTCCTCAGCACATTGTTGTCATTCCACTAGGGCATCACTTGGTAGAAGTGGATTGGAACTCTGAAGGTCGGCGAAGAACCACACAGTTCGATGCAAACGATTACACCAGTGGTCACATTCAAATATTTCCTGCTTATGTGCCCTATGGTGGGTCGTGGAGTAGAAATGTCGAGTTTCTTCACTTTTATTTGGAGCCATCCTTTATTTCCCAAATCGCTTATGAATCGGTCAATCCAGATAAAGTTGAGCTTTTGTTGGAGTTGAAGAAAGCCGATCGCTTGATTCATCAAATTGGGCTGGCACTCAGGGCAGATTTGGAGTCTGATGGCGTTGGAGATGGTTTCTACGCTGATTCGTTGGCGACTGCGTTATCTGCTCACTTGCTGCGGCACTATGCGACTCGTAGGTGTGTCTTTCGAGAGTATGACGATGGGCTGCCCAAACAAAAATTGAAGCAAGCTGTTGAATATATCAATGAAAATTTAGAGATAACCGTCTCGTTAACCGCGATCGCAACCGAACTGGGAATGAGCCAGTACCACTTTTGTCGATTATTTAAGCGATCGATTGGCATAGCTCCCTACCAGTACTTGATTCAACAGCGAGTTGAACGGGCAAAGCAATTGCTGAAGCAACCAGAGAAAACGACTACCGAAATTGCATTGGAGTGCGGATTTGCGAATCAGAGCCATTTGGCTAGGCACTTTGGTAAGCACATGGGGATGTCACCCAAGAAATTTCGCAAGTTGTAGCAAGAACGTGTTCATTGAGCAAGAACGTGTCTGACTCTTTTATAAGGCGCTGGTAGAATTTCTGAAACTCCCACCTGCTTCGTTGTAAGAAGTGTCTCCGTGTCACGTTTGCAATGGTTAATCTCTTGGACAAAACCTCATGGAATTTGAAGTTACGACATCTGGAATGACTGCTTGATAGCGATCGTGGTTCCAGTGGAGTAGTCAACTAACGCGATCTTTCTCTAACCTGTGCTGCTTGTTCTCACTCATCCCTTGTACGGACTTTGTAACGTTCTTCAGGTTAACAGCAAGTTTTTTGCAGAAAGTTCGTTAACAACGCTGAGTAGTGAATAAGCTCCGCGATCCTGACCAAGCGATGAATGAGGGCGACCGCAAGAAAATATGTGACTTAGGTTAAGAATAAAAACTAAACTTGAGGCGAGTTCAAGACAGTCAGCAATGACTCTCTGCAAAAAAGGGGACAAATCTATGAAAAGGTTAGCTTTAGCTGTGTTGATTGCTCTCGTAATGATTGTCGGCTCTGTAACTTTCGCTTATGCCCAAGATTATGGATCAATTTTTAGAGTTGAATACAATACAGATCGTGCAGGTGGAGATATTCGTCCGGGGTTTCCTGCGAGTCTTGGCGAGTGTATGAACAATTGTGCTTCTTCCGAGTGTGCAGCGTTTACATGGGTTGATGTTAATCAACAACCTCCCAATTTCGATAATGCTAGACCTCGCTGCTGGCTGAAGAACTCTGTACCTAGTAAAAGAAGAAACGCAGGAATGGTTAGTGGAGTCAAGCAGTAAATACATTAATTAAATCGAAGATAGCTTCAGACTCGGCAAGGGCTTCAGGTCATCGAGTTTTACATTTAATTGATTCCAGCTACTTAACGATTTACGGCATTTAACAAAAATGTCTGCTGCCGCTTTCAATATCACCTGTTTAGAAGGACGATCTCGCTTCTAAACCTACATTTACTCTTTCCACCAATATCATTAGGTTTTCTAATTTTCTAATAGTAAAGAGCGATCGTTCAGCTTCAGCCTACAAACCCAACCATTCATTATCTAAGAGATTCACTATGTTTGGCACATCCGATTCTCAAAATGCCTTCTCCCTCAGCACTACCAATACCCAACTAGATACTTCCATCCAGTCGCTCATAGTACCTGCCTCCGGGTTGAACGATTCACTCACGAAGCAACTACGCCCTGCTAGTGCTAATACTCCATCAATTGAACATGCCAGTTCTGGAGTTTTTACTGTCGGCACAACAGGAAAAGTCAGCTTCGATTACTTATTTGATGGCGGAGCTTACGAAGGCGAAGTCGCCATCTTTGACTTAGACGGCATGGATCGTTACTCCCAGGCAGGTGCCGCATTCTTTGCCCGCGAAGCTGCCCTCCGCGCCCTAACCAATACAGATCTCGGCCACATCGTTATTTCTGACCAAACCGAAGGTGCCCGCTTCAGCGGCAGCCTACCTTACGAAGGCGATTTTAACTCTGGCACCTACACCGGAGCCAAAACGTTTACCATGCGACCCGGTGAACACTTCGGCATCATGCTCGTTCCCAACAGCAAAGTCGAAGATATACTCTACAACCGAAATTGGGAAGCCAATCAACTTCCACTCTTCTCCGTATCCCTAGCCAATCCCATTCAAGCAACGCAGTTTACAAAACTGGTGAATGCCCATGCAGATGCATTGAACGTTGTGGGTGGTAACACCTTCAGCTTTGAGGATCTCCGGCTCGATGGTTACTCTGATCGTGACTACAACGACATGATCTTTCAAGTTCGGGGTGCAATAGGTGATGCTCCGCTCATCGATAATTTTATCGATCCCCAGTATGACTGGCGCAATTCAGACATCGGTAAAGCGATCATAGACTACGCTAAGCCTTATGTTTCTCCTAATAATCCTAAAATAGGAGAAGCTCTTTCAAGTGACATTTTGGACATCTTGAGACAAGCTCAGAAAACTCATATTGATTTAGCCACTGATAGCGGTAATAATGCATCAAGCTATCTAGGCTCTGACATGAACGAGTGGCTAAAAATAGCCAACCAATCGATTGCTGCAACTAACATACAGGGTGAGAACTTACTCCACACTCTATTAGAGCGCAATGGTTCAGGGGCAAATCAGTCCAGCAATATCGTCAACCGCCTCCGAGAGGAAATCATTTCAGATATACAAGCAGCAAATTCTTTGCTGGGAACGACTTTATCCCTCCGCTTCAACCCTACTACTGAGACTGTCAACAATCAACTGTCTGACACAAAGAACTATCTCACCTCTTCTGCTGAGGAAGTCAACCGTTTACTCACAAGTTTCCGGGATAAATACAATCAGCGACTGGCACAAAACAGCAGTGCTTTAGAGCGATATAATAACCTCCAGGCTGATGCTAAAGACTATTTTGAGAATACAGTTCGTGATTATAACCAGCTTGCCCAGAATGCGTCTCAAACATTTGATGATTTTAGAAACACCTTCAATTTGATTGAATCTAATACAGTTAGTACTTTTGATGAGGTAAAGAATCGATATTATGCTTTGAACAATAAGCTCAATCAGTTTGCAGGTAGTATGTCTAGAGAGTCAAATGCTCTCGAAAATTCTTGGGATGACTGGGTGAAAGATACAGAAGCAAAGTTAGAAGTTTGGCAGAAAATTCTGACAAATGAAAATTCAGAAATCGCAACCAACTTGTCTAGCAAATCCTACACAACGTCTTTGCCACTAATTGGAATTATCGATACAGGCTTTAGTGCGAATGATCCTGATATTGACTACTCCCGGATTATTTTGGGTAAAGACTGGGTAGGCAAAGATGCTAATCCCTTGTTAAAAACAGGTGAAGGTAGCGTTCATGGAACCCAGTTACTCGATATTATTGGTGCTACACGAGGCAATGGTATTGGAGTAGACGGAATCAACGATCGCTCTCCTCTCTGGTTAGGACGGGCGGTCGGTTCTAACGACTGGGCGCAGTCACTCGTTGAATTTGTGGATGAGGTCAAAACAGCAAAATACCCCAATGCTGTTGTCAACCTGAGTTTTGACCTGACCCAAACAGATGTTGATGGGCGTGTGGCAACTAGATCGGAACTAACGCCATTAGAACGGGCTGCTTTAACTTATGCTCAACAAAATCACGTTCTGATTGTCGCAGCAGCAGGCAATGGCGGCAAAGAAATGTCTGCCTTGGGACAAGCCAGCATAGAGTTTGACAATATCGTTACAGTGGGTGCAGCAGCAGGGTGGAATCGCGCCAATTACTCTAACTACGGAATAGGGCTTGATATCGTGGCTGAGGGAGATGCGGGGGCTGCGAAGGGAACATCCGTGGCAGCAGCCAAAGTAACTGGAGCCGCTTCGTTAATCTGGGCTGCTAATTCACAACTGAACTACAGGCAAGTCATTGATAACTTGAAGCGAACTGCAACAGATTTGGATGTCCCTAACTGGGACTACACAACAGGCGTTGGGTTACTGAATATTCCTGCTGCGGTTAATTTAGCTAAGGCGACCGCTCCAAAACCTTATGCCTCCTACGAGTCGGCTTTGTTACAGCATCTGCTGGATAAGCTGGATGTGCCAGAGGATCAACAGCCTGACATTCAAGAATTGTTCTACTACTTCAATCTGCAATCTAAACTGACTGCAACTGCATGGAATAATCCTAATGGTGCGGTAGCTACAGAACGGGCAAGCGACTCAGGCGATAACCTATTGATCGGTGTAGGAACTGGTGCTGCTGTAGGCGGATTTATTGGCGGTCCAATTGGGGCTGCTACTGGAGGTGTGATCGGCGGAATTATAGGCGCTATCGGTAGTGTGTTCGGTGGTGGCTCGGATAAAGAAAAACGCCAGGCTGAGGAAAACCTACGACGGGTTGAAGGAGAAGCACAACAAGATATCGCCAATGGTGAGCAATTGGTTTCAAATAAGAAAATTGAGGGGTTCCAAAAAATTCGTGATGCACAAAATCAATTGGACGCAGCGAAGAAAAATGGAGTATCTCCTGAAGTACTAAAAGCCTTGCAAGATGATTTAAACCGAGTTGCTCAACAAGCTTTTGCTGAAGTTACAGAGGCTGAAGCGAATTTGAGTAAGGTTCAAAGCGCTGCCAAGACAGCTATTGCCGATGCAACTGCGAAACTGGAAGTAGCTAAGAAAGCGTTTGAAGAACGTCAGAGCGTGCTGAATCCTTTTAAGCGGCTTGTAGACAAAGCTCTAGCAGTATTTGAGCGTGGCGTGGATTGGATTAAAGAGTTGCCAGATCGGGTTGCACGGCTTGGCGAAACTGTTTTTGAAGGCATAGCCGGACTCAATCCTTTTTCCGGGGATTTTTGGAAAGGTGTTGTCCATCCGTGGGATACCTTGAAGAGTTTTGCGCGTTGGTCGCTTGATGTAGCAATTCAAGCAGGTGAAGTTGCTGGACTGAATGAAGTTGCTGAAACATTAGCAGATTTTATCAAGACAGGCACCCGCTCATTGAGTGACCGTGAAAAAGCTGTTGCCAAAAGTGTTTTCGGCAACAGCATTAATCTTAGTCTGGTACGAATCGACGAAGCTGCTTGGTCGGTACCGATTGTCAAAAAATTGAAAGGTGCTGATGTGTATAGACCCTTTACAACTTTCCACACTATCAATACGTGGGGTTCAATAGACGATGCGACTCTAATTCATGAGTTAACTCATGTCTGGCAATATGAAAATGATGGCGCTGTCTATATACCCAACGCACTAGCTGGTCAAGAGTCTGATGAAGGCTATAACTACGGAGGTGCAGCGGGACTAATGAATCAGATCACTACTCAGTATGGAAACGTTGATAATGCATTCAAAAAATTCAATCCTGAACAACAGGCACATATCATTGAAGACTACTACCGCTATCGTGAGAATACTGACTCAAAGGACGATGGACTCGTACCGGATTATGTCAAATTTGTGAGCTTGGTTTCCGATCGAGCCGTTGCTGAGTTGAATCGAATCAAGCAAATCCCGTTTACTGTTTTGTCGGTAAGTTGATTGCCATCACTCCTATCTATTCTTTTTGGCAATGCGATCGTCCCTCCCACTGGAGCGATTACCTTTCTTTTTGCATCACTTGAAAACTCAAAGTGTGGATTGCCCTACCAATCTTCTTGGCTGGGCGATCGCTCCACACCTGTCAAATACCAGGGCATGATCGTTCTTCATTGTTAAATTGAGCGATCGCGGTTCTGTTTGAATAATCTAGATGCAGAAAGCGCGATCGCACTCGTTACGCCAACAACAGCACCACTAGCTTCTCAACCTACGGATTGATCAACAATCAGCTTCTCCTCGCAGGCGACATTCCCGGAGCCGGGGCCGCTTTTGCTTGGAATCCCAGTCAAGGATCTTTTACCCTGAGAGCCGCCTACCGTGCAGAACAAACTGCTCTCGTCAATACGACAGCGATTTTCGGCGACAGCGGTACTCAAAATGGTATTTTCAATTCCCCCAACTTAGGTGTCGTTGAATTAGAAATTGCACCCGCTAAAACCGTCGCCTTTCGGCTTCACTACAGTCGCGGCACTCAAGGAAATAATACCTACAGCGTACTAGGAGCCAACTTAGAACTGGCGATCAGTCAGCATATTGGACTGTTTGGGCGGTTTGGCTATGCCTTCGACTTTCCAGGAAACATTCAAGCGATCGATTGGTCAGCAGGCATTGCTTTTCCAGATTTACTTAGAAGAGGAGATATGGCTGGCATTTCTGCGGGTCAACCGCTGAAGTTGCAGGACAACGTGCTGGGTTTATTTGATGCAACTCAAACCAACTTTGAAGCGTTCTACCGCTTCAAGGCTACCGATAATATTGCAATTTCTCCAGTTTTTCAAGTCATTACGAATCCTGGAAACCTTAAGGGTGACACTTCCTTTACAGCAACACTGCGCTCCGTCTTTTCCTTCTAGTCTCTACTTGTTTGTCAATGCTCCAGAAACCTCCGATTTTGAGAAGGTCAGAAGGACGATCGCGCCTCAACGACGAAATCAGTATTATAGACGCTCAAAACTCGTTCCAGAATCAATTCCTCAAAGCTCTGGTGCGTCAACGAATTCTGAAGGTCTCAAGCCTTGCCTAAGGGAGGCATCTTCGGCAGAGTTTTGTGCAAATCTCAGCAATCCCAGATGAGGC
>Ga0209724_1002656_pt1 | contig 15109 bp, 11 predicted proteins | sample grotaG_FD_184143 | JGI IMG/M metagenome (GOLD analysis project Ga0209724, IMG submission 184143) | Glacier valley bacterial and archeal communities from Borup Fiord, Nunavut, Canada, to study Microbial Dark Matter (Phase II) -... | ecosystem: Environmental > Aquatic > Freshwater > Ice > Glacier ...
ACCGATGATCAGAAACGGTTGCCTGAAAACGCACTGAGTGCTTTTAAAGTGGCCGATGGCCTGCAGGCTGAACTTTTTGCCAGCGAACCAAGAATGACCAATCCTACCAACATGGATATCGATGCCCGCGGACGTGTCTGGTTAACGGAAGGTTATAACTACCGGTTTAACTTAAACGCAGGTCATACCCAGAAAGATGCCGGCGACCGCATCCTCATTCTTGAAGATACTAACGGTGATGGTAAAGCGGACACCAGCAAAGTATTTTACCAGGATACTTCCATCAACGCGGCACTGGGGATCTGTGTTCTTGGAAATAAAGTAATTGTTTCCTGCAGCCCTAACGTTTATATCCTGACGGATACTAACGGTGATGATAAGGCTGATAAAAAAGAAATTCTCTTTACCGGCATAAGTGGTGTTCAGCATGACCATGCTATCCATGCTTTTACTTTCGGTCCGGATGGCAAACTGTATTTTAATTTCGGTAACGCAGGTGACAGCATCCTCGACAAAAATGGTAAGATTGTTAAGGACCTGGAGGGTATCAATGTACAGGCGAAGGGCAAACCATACCGGCAGGGTATGATCTTTCGTTGCGATATGGATGGAAGTAATTTTGAAGTGCTGGCGAATAACTTCCGTAATAATTATGAGGTAGCGGTAGATGCATTTGGCAATATGTGGCAGTCTGACAATGACGATGATGGCAACCGGGGTGTGCGTATAAATTATATACTGGAGTATGGTAACTACGGTTACACAGATGAGGTTACCGGTGCCGGCTGGCAGTCGAGGAGAATAAACCTGGAAGACTCTATCCCGCACCAGCACTGGCATTTAAACGATCCCGGGGTAGTGCCGAATTTATTACAGACAGGTTCCGGCTCCCCTACAGGAATGCTTGTGTATGAAGGTAAGCTGTTGCCCGAAAAATTTCATGGTCAGATGATCCATGCGGAACCGGGCCATAATGTGGTGCGTTCTTATCCTGTTAAAAAAGATGGCGCAGGTTATAAGGCGGAGATCGTTAATATTCTTGAAGCTACCGATGATAACTGGTTCAGACCCGCTGATGTTTGTATAGCGCCGGATGGTTCCCTATTTGTTGCCGACTGGTATGATCCGGGCGTCGGTGGCCACCAGGTGCGTGACCTTGACAGGGGCCGTGTTTACCGTGTTGCCCCGGACGTTTCTACTTACAAGATCCCAAGGTTTTCTATCAACGATACTAAAAGCGCGTTGCAGGCACTGGAAAGTCCTAACCTTGCGACACGTTACCTGGCATGGGAAAAATTGCATTCCATGGGAGCAGGCGCGGAGAAAGAGCTGGCTGATTTATTTGAACATGGTGACGATCCGCGTTTTCGCGCACGGGCATTCTGGTTGCTCACCAAGATTCCGGGTAAGAGTGATGAATATATAAAGAAAGCGCTTGCAGATAAAAATGAAGACATCCGCACCGCAGCGTTTAAGGCTGCCCGGGAGAACAAGGCCGATCTTATCACGATGGTAAAAGAAGTGGTTAATGACCAGTCACCGCAGATAAGAAGAGAAGCATTGATTGCTTTGAGACACAACACTTCACCGGAGGCTCCCGCGCTCTGGGCAGACCTCGCCGGCAAGTATGATGGAAAAGATAGGTGGTACCTCGAAGCGCTCGGTGTTAGCGCCGACAAGCAATGGGATACTTATTTCGGTGCCTGGTTAAAAAAAGAAGGTGTTGAATGGAACAGCGCTACCGGAAGAGACATCGTATGGCGTTCCCGTTCCGCGGCAGCATTACCGATGCTCGCCAAAATTATTGAAGACCCTGCCAACGATCCTTCAAAAAACCTGCGTTACTTCCGTGCCTTTGATTTTCAGGCTGACGGTTCTAAACAACAAGTGTTGCAATCGCTTCTGGCAGGCAATCATCCGCAGCAAAAAATGATTACAGTATATGCCCTCACTCAAATGGATACTGCTAATCTTGTGATGACACCTTCGCTTAAAGCTGCTATCAAAAGTAGCCTTGATGTAGTAAAAGGATCGCCGGAGTTTCTTGATCTGGTAGCTAAATATAAAATCAAAGATCAGAACACTGAACTGTTGAACATAGCTATGACGAATAAAAAACGGGAGCTGAAAGGATTGGCAGTGAGGCTTCTGATGATGAACAACGGCGCTAAGAATATCGAGACAGCTATTCACTCCGATACAGCTACCGCCATGTCGCTAATCAATGCATTAGGCGGTGATGAAAACGATAAAACAAAGGACTTGTTGCAAGCTGTGATGCTTGATAAAGCGCTTGATCTTAAGGTAAGACAAAGAGCGACACAAAATTTCAACAGGGGCTTTAAAGCGCAGCAACGACTGATGGATCTGGTGTCGGCTAAAAAGTTACCTGCCGACCTTGATACCACCGCCGAAAAAATGTTGTTAAGATCCAATAGACCGGAGATTAAATCCAAAGCAATGGCTTTTTATCACAAGGATGGTACTGATCGTTCAAGTTTTGCCGCCATCCCGGAACTGATAAAGCTTACCGGAAATACAACGGATGGCAAAGTGGTGTTTAGTGGTACCTGCACCACATGTCACCAGGTTAATAACAACGGTATCAACTTCGGTCCTGACCTTTCCGAGATAGGGGCTAAGCTCCCAAAGGAGCAGTTATATGATGCGGTATTGCATCCTGATGCCGGTATCAGTTTTGGTTTTGAAGGGTATATATTTAAACTGAAAGATGGTAACCAGCTGTTGGGTTATGTTACCAGCGATACAAAGGAAGAGTTGTCTGTAAAGTCGATCGGTGGTGCTGTTACCAAAGTCAAAAAAACGGAAGTGGTTTCTAAGAAAGCATATGAACATTCGCTGATGCCAACCGGGCTGGTTAGTAGCATGAAACAGCAGCAGGTTGTGGATTTGGTAGAATATCTTTCGGGGCTAAAGAAAAAGGGGTAGCAATTGTTTGAATCGCAGATTAAGAAATTGTTTGAACCGCAGAAAGAGATTGTCTGAATCGCAGATTTAAATGATTTAAGGATTACGCAGATCGATTGACTGATATTATCAGCGAAATAAAATAATCCTTAACTCTTCAATTAAATAAAATGGCTGATCAGTGATGGTGAATTGTTTGAATCGCAGATTTAAATGATTTAAGGATTACGCAGATGGATTGACTGATATTATCAGAGAAATAAAATAATCCTTAAATCTTCAATTGAATAAAATGGCTGATCAGCGATGGTGGATTGTCTGAATCGCAGATTTAAATGATTTAAGGATTACGCAGATGGAGTTCAAATATTCAGACATAACTGAAAAAATTATTGGTGCCTCATTTGAGGTTCATAAATTTTTAGGGAATGGTTTTCAGGAACTTATTTACCAAAGAGTATTGGCGTATGAGTTTAGAAATTTGAAGTTGGAATTTGAAAGAGAAATTGAAAAGGACATCTTCTATAAAGATTTGGAAGAACCAATTGCACCAGAAGAGCAGATTTTGTGGTTGAAGGCAAAGTATTAGTGGAATTAAAGGCTGTTATACAAATAGAAGATGTTCACCTGGCTCAAATCTTGAACTATCTGAGAGCATACAAACTTGAAGTTGGTTTACTAGTAAATTTCGGTAGTAAGAGCATGACATTCAAAAGACTTGCACTATCAATGAAATTAGATAATTAGTAATGGCAAATTGTCTGAATCGCAAACAAAAATTTATCAAGGAGATCACGCCGAAGCACTAAAAATATTCAGACATCTCAGAAAAAATACCTAAGGCCCCCGGGTTGCCTGGGCCTGTCACGTTTACCCAGCACAGGTAAGTATTAGCGTTCCATCATTCCATATCTTTGTAAATATGCCTGAAGAGATAAATGATAGAAGAGTTTTTACCTTAATGCAGGTAATGCAAAGTATAAAAAAAACACTACTGACCCGGTACACATCTCCTTACTGGATAAAGGCGGAAATGAACAAACTGAATTTCTATCCACATTCAGGTCATTGTTACCCTGACCTTGTTGAAAAAGAAAATGGGAAACTTATAGCGCAGGTAAGGTCGGTATTATGGAAGGATGACTATCTTCGGATCAATCGGGCTTTCCAGACTATTGTAAAAGAACCTTTGAAAGACGGTATAAAGATATTATTCTGTGCCACTATTACCTTCGATGCTTCTTACGGACTAAGTCTCCGGATCACAGATATTGACCCAAGCTTTTCACTTGGCGACCTGGAACAGGAAAAAGCGTACTCTATCGCAAAACTCAGGCAGGAAGGAATTTACGATAATAATAAATTAGCCATACTGCCCATGCTTCCAAAACGCATTGCTATCATCTCCGTTGATACAAGTAAAGGTTATGCTGACTTTATGAAAGTAATCGAAGGTAATGATTGGGGATACCGGTTTTATCATAAGCTTTTTCCTGCTTTGTTGCAGGGAGAAAAAGCCGTTAGTTCCCTGATCAATCAATTGCGGCGGATAAAAAAGATATACAATCATTTTGATGTGGTCGCTATTATCCGCGGTGGTGGGGGAGATGTAGGTTTATCCTGTTATAACGATTTTTTTTTATCGAGAGAAGTGGCTCTTTTTCCATTGCCTGTGATTACAGGGATTGGACATGCTACCAATGAAACCGTTGTTGAAATGCTGGCTTTCGAAAATGCCATCACGCCTACCAAGCTTGCTGAGTTCCTGATTCAACGATTTCATAATTACGCTGTACCGGTGCATAAGGCAGAAGAGAAGATCGTAAGAATATCAAGAGAAATTTTAAGAGATGAAGAGCTTAATTTTTTTAATACTACAAAGTATTTTCGTTTGGTTACAACTAACCTGGTTACTAACGGTAACAACACCCTGCTTAATCTGCGTAACGCTTTATCACAGCAATCTAAATTACTTGTTAAAGATGAACAACTGAAATTTCAAAATACAACCAGGTTTTTTCGCTCCCTCACAGGTAATCTTGTTACTAACGGTAACAACACCCTGCTTAACCTGGGCAAAGCGTTATTGCAGCAATCTAAATTTTTATTTAAAAGCCGGCTCAATGAATTAAACAACTTAGGGAGAACTATTAATAATTTAAGTCCTGAGAATGTTTTAAAGCGCGGCTACAGCATTACGTTACTCAATGGTAAAGCTGTTAAAAGTTTTCATGAAGTAAAGAAAGGAGACAGGTTAGAGACATTGGTAATAGACGGAGTAATTGAAAGTAATGTACAGGCAACCTCACAATCAGCAGTATCATGAACGAAATTCCGGATTACACATCGGCTTTTACAGAGTTACAGCAGATAGTTGTAGAAATTGAATCCGGTACAATATCTATCGATGAGCTTTCCCATAAAGTAAAGCGTGCAGCGATGCTGATAAAAATATGTAAAGCTAAGCTCACCGCTACTGAAGAAGATGTAGAGAATATTTTGAAAGGGCTGGAGGAGTAGGGTAGCTTCAGCCATCAGCTGCAATAGTATAAAGCTCTTTTATATGATGACAAAGTTGCCACTTGCTTATGTTTTAGCGCAATTTCAAAAGTTCTTTTATACAAAACATAACCCCCGGATTATACTATGGCTGATAGCTGATGGCTGATGGCAAACACATCTAATTGCAGGCAACTAACTTTGTACTTCATAACCTATTTCTTTAAACGCATAATTATTAGACATCTCTGCGGAGCAGGCTGTTAAGCCAACTATTAAGTCCATCCGGGCTTCTATCATAATATAATCACCCGCTTTACTCTTTGGGGGAAGCACGGCAACGCTGCCGCTTTTACCATCTACAGTAACATGCATGAAAATATTAAAGCTAACAGGTATCTGGTCAGGTGTAATTCCGTACGGTTCAAGCGCGGCTGTTAAGTTACCAAAGCATCCTCTATGCGGTTGGTCATGCCCGTATATGATTCTAAAAGTATCAGCACTGCAGGGGGTTAATAAAAAGTCATGGCGCCCGACAGTGTCCTCATTGATATCAAACATAATATTACTTCTGTTGGAATAAAATGGGTGGCCTTTTGTGAGAAAAATAGTTTCGGCGTAATCGATCGTCCTTCCTGATGAAAGATATTCTAATTTATCATGAAGATTGAAACAGATCAAATCCGAAACCTGTTCTCCTTTTACATCTATAACTTTCAACCGCTGGCCTTTTTTTAAAATAAACGCCACGCCACTACGAGGTGGAATTATCTTCAATGAATTCATAACTAAATTTTAAAGGACACTGCCAATTCTCGTCATACATGCGCCCGCTGTACTGGTACACTTCAGATGACTTTCCAAAGTCTTTGAGCATTGGATTTACAGAACCGGAAAAAGCGATGTCGCGCTTTCTTACAATATGCTGCATCTTTCCATAACTGTCGGTTTGCCTTAGATGCTCAAACTGAGCATGCGGGTTGAATGCCAGCACAGGATAAGAAAACTTCCTTGCCTGCCGGCTATTAGCAGGGTGCATTCCTATTATAAAAAATGCTTCTTCTTTAATACTGAAACTATATTCAGGAGAAGATGGATCATGGTTGACCCTATTGTCTCTTTTGTGCTTAAGAGAATCGAGGTCTGCCAACGATTGAAGCCTTCGCCACAGCAGTGTGTCAAACAAATCTTCATTAATATCGTCAGGACCTTTAAAAATTATGGAAGCACTGTGAAAAAGATTACCTGAACTTCTGTAATCGTCTATAAAATCGTACAGGAAACTTAAGATTGCCTTGTCATCATTTGGACAGGCAAGATGATCTGCAACCATGCACTTCATTTGCCGCTTCGCGATAGCTGCCCGCGCCGCCACACAAGGAAAATCTTTCGCGTCTAAAAAATGGGTGTATTCTTCAATAATAAATTGATCAGACTTTTTTGTCATAAGGCTCAAGTCGATGAATGCTATGAATTACAAAAAAGATGCCGTGACAAATTAATGATCGGAAGAACACTTAACAGGAAAGTTAATTGCAAATTACAGATACCTCCTTGTAGGATAGAAAGATTATAGTAAGATTTTTTGTAGATATTATTACCTGATATGAGAATGCAGGAGGTTGTATTTATTACCTTAACGTATATTTAAAGCTTATAAAGGATTGCCTGTTCAACGATAAACAGTTAACTGCCAATATCCGTAAACAAAATTAAAGCGGTGATTGAGTATCCAGGGCTTTAAGCAATCGGAAATGCTTTTTCGCTTCCTTAAGAAATTTTAGTCCTTTGTTAAAACTCCAGTATTTTACTCCTTTTATATGATTGTATCTTGAAATTTTATACAACACGTTCCAGTGGTGCAAAATGATTTTATAAGCCTGGAAAATATTATTGCCATTTCCATAAATATGATGAGGCTCCGCGCCGCAACCATTAAATTCAAGTATAGAATAATTTTTACCTTCCTTAAGATCTTCTACAGATGCGCATTTTATATCATACCTGCCATAATAAAAATATTTTGAGTACTGGCTCAGGTCATCAAAGACCTTCGCTAATTTATCATCTTTCTCATGTTCAAGATTTACCATTTTTCCACCGCGGCTCAGGTTCAAAGCGTATGACAAACAAAATACTTCGCCAGCAGGAAGAATATCGTTTAGTTTAAATTCATGTTTGGCTCTCATCTCATCCAACTTAAACCTTACGCGTGGGTAAGCCAGTATCAATTCCCATAAAGTTGATTCGCCATCTCCGGTAACTTCCATTAATTCCTTTTTAAGAAAACCTGTGATGGTACCTTTTTGTTCACCCGGAAACCGGTAATAAAATACACTTACTTCAATGGGATATTTTATAAGATCCTGGATGATATAATCTGTTGGCATATTCTTATGATAATGGAAAAACGCTTCTGCATTATTTATTTGTCTAAATAAAAACCCCATCATTCCTACATCGGGCTTTACGGCAAATGGGTATTCAAAACTGCTTTCTGCGAGTTGGTGTTCCACTTCTTTGAAAGGTGTATTACTGGAAATATAGAGACTGCGTGGGTAACTGCCGGGCGGCAGCTGGTTATACATTTCTCTTTTACTTTCTCCTTCAAAGCCACCAAAAGTAAGGGTAGGATTAGACGGTGTAAAGAACCAGAATGAGCCTGACCGAAGACAATACCAAAGCCAGGCGGGGCTTATAGGTATATACTTTCCAAGAAAATGCCAGGTCTCCCAGTGAATCAGGCGAAACAAAAAGTTTTTTAATCTCATCGACTGCAAAAGTAAACTGGTTTTCCTGAATGGCAATACTTCTAAAGACAGGGTTTTATTGAATTTTTCAGCATCCACTAATACCTAATATCTTTCACCGGCATTGGTTTAGATGAAAGATAGTTAAAGTCTTTCCGCATCCTGTATAATCTATCTTTATCCCGCAGGAAAAGAATTAACAGCATTGTAAATAAGGCTGGTATTATATTCTTTATCTATATATAATATATGCTAATTTCACTTAATGAAATTAGCGCCGAAATATCTTCTTCTCGCTGAAGACGATATAGATGATTGCGATCTTTTTACAGACGCATTGAATGAACTGGAGCAGCCTGCTATTTTAAAAACTGTACATGACGGGGAGCAGTTGATGTATTTTCTTACCAACGAAACAAATGTATTACCTGACATACTTTTCCTCGACCTTAACATGCCACGTAAAAACGGCTTAGAGTGTCTTTCAGAAATAAAAAATAACGACCGGTTGAAAAATCTTCCTGTAATTATTTTCTCAACATCCTTTGACAAGGAGATGGTGAATAAGCTTTATACAAGCGGCGCTCTTTACTACATTAGTAAGCCTAATGAATTTACCAAGCTTAAAAAAGTTATTTATACTGCGATAAAGTCCGCTTCCGGAAGCATGAATAAGATCCCGATTGAAAACTTTGTTCTGCAACCTTAAAATTTTGCTAACTCATGAATACTGAAGTTGCTGTTAGTGATCTACAATTTCTTGTCGGCGGAGGGGAAATGGGCGCTTTAATCCGTGGGAAAGACTGGAGTAAAACATTGGTGGGTAAGCCGGAAAGCTGGCCGCAGAGTTTACGTATTTCATTGGCTATTATATTAAACTCCAGGTTCCCGATGTTTTTATGGTGGGGTCCTGATCTTATAAATTTTTACAATGATGCCTACCGTCCCAGTTTAGGGCGTAATGGAAAGCATCCTCACATTTTAGGCAGGCGTGCGGAAGATACCTGGCAGGAAATATGGGATATTATCAAACCGATGATAGACCAGGTGCTTTCAGGTGGTGATGCTACCTGGAGCGAAGATCAGCTAATCCCTATTTACCGTAACGGGCGAATGGAAGACGTATACTGGACATTCGGCTACAGTCCTGTAAATGATGATTCGGGCAAACCCGCCGGAGTGTTGGTTACCTGTTATGAAACCACCGAAAAAGTAAACGGCTTAACGGAAATAATAGAAAGTGAAGCGCGGTTAAAATTTACACTGGACGCCTCGGAACTAGGTACCTGGGAGATGAACCCATTAACAAATCAATTTGTAGGCAACGATCGTTTAAAAGAATGGTTCGGACTCTCTGCCGCCAAGGAGATCGCGATAGCAACCGCGTTAACCGCCATCGCTGATAAAGACAGGCCCCGCGTAATTGAAGCGGTAGGGAAAGCGCTGCAGCCAGGTTCTGAGGGGTCGTACTCAATAGAATATACTATAAAAAATATACTCACAAACCAGGAACGGATTGTAAGCGCAAAAGGCAAGGCATTATTTAACAAAGAAGGTATAGCATACCGTTTCAGCGGCACGCTGCAGGATATAACCGAACAGGTATCGGCAAGAAAGACTATTGAGAAAAGTGAAATGGAATTTCGCAATACGGTCAAACAGGTAGGGGTCGGCATTACCATTTTCCGCGGTCCGGATTTTATCGTTGAGATGGCGAATGAGGCTTACCTGCAGTTTGTTGATAAAACGGAACAGGAATTAATAGGCAAGCCTTTCTTTGAATCGATCCCCGGAGTAAAAGAGGTAGCGGAACCGTTGCTTACGAATGTGCTAAACACAGGCATCCCATTTTATGCTACTGATTTTCCAATTACGCTTTTCCGCAACGGTATAACAGGCATATTCTATTTTAATCTGGCTTATCAGCCGTTTAGGGATGAGCATGGTAATATATCGGGTATCATTGTAGTAGCCAATGAAGTTACCGAATCGGTCAGAGCAAAGCACACATTAGTAGAAAGTGAAAAGCAGTTCCGACATCTGGTGATGCAATCACCGATACCCATGACTATTTTAAGGGGAAGAGAACATGTGATAGAGATTGCCAATAAGGCGATGTATGAAAAAATCTGGCGGAAAAAGGAAAGTGAAATTATGGGCCGGAGACTTTTAGAAGTGTTTCCGGAATTGCAAGCCCAGAAATATCCTGAATTTTTAAATGAAGTGTTTGATTCGGGAAGAACGATCAGGGAAATGGAATCTGTAGCTATGGTTCAGGGTGATGATGGACTAAGGAAACTTTATATCGACTATGAATATGCGCCGCTGTTCGAAACAGACAACTCAGTGTCAGGAATAATAATCACTGTTAACAATGTAACGGAACAAGTGGAGGCGAGGCAAAAAGTAGAAGATGCCGAAGAAAGATTACGACTTGCACTGGATGCATCTGAACTTGCTACATGGGATCTCGATCTTTTATCACGCAGCATAATTTATTCGCCGCGGTTGTCAGTTATGCTTGGTCACCCTGCATTTTACGAGCTTACTCACCAGGATATGCGCAACCAGATTCATCCTGATGATCTGCATGAAGTAGTGGAAAAGGCTTTTGATATTGCAATGCAAACCGGAATTTATTATTACGAAGCCAGAGCCATCAAGCCTAATAAATCTATTTGCTGGATAAGAGCGCAGGGCAAGGTATTTTATAACGAAAAGAACCAGGCGTTTAAACTTATAGGAACCGTTCAGGATATAACGGAAGAGAAATATTACAAGATAGAATTGAAGGAACGTGAAGAAAAATTCAGGCTCCTGGCTGATTCAATGCCACAATTTGTATGGACGGGTGATGCCGATGGAAACCTGAATTATTTTAACCGCGCCGTTTATGATTATTCCGGTTCAACTCCCGAAGAGGTGTTTACAAAAGGCTGGATACAAATTGTGCATCCGGATGAGCGGGAAGAAAACATTAGGAAATGGAAAAATGCCGTGGCAACAGGTGAGGATTTTATATTGGAACACCGGTTTAAAAGATTCGATGGCGAATACCGCTGGCAATTAAGTCGTGCTATCCCGCAGAGAAATGAAGTTGGAAATATTCAGATGTGGGTGGGGATCAGCACCGATATACAGGAACAAAAAACTTTTGCGGGTAAGTTGGAGAAACTGGTGCTGGAACGAACCGGCGAATTGGAATTAAAAAACAAAGAGCTTGAAAAAATGAATATGGAGCTTAAAAGCTTTGCTTATGTTTCCAGTCATGACCTGCAGGAACCACTTCGCAAAATCCAAACTTTCGCCAGCCGCATTATAGAAAAGGAAGTCGCTAATCTTTCTGAGAAAGGAAAAGATTATTTTGACCGGATGAATGAAGCGGCGAAGAGAATGCAAACGCTTATCGAAGACCTGCTTGCCTATTCCCGCACCAGCACTAATGAAAGAAATTTCAGTAAAACCAGCTTGAATGAAATTGTCGACGAGGTAAAAAATGATTTAAGAGAAACCTTCGCAGAAAAAAATGCCAGGATTGTAGTCAATAACAGGTGTGAAGCTACCGTTATTGAATTTCAGTTCAGGCAGCTTATGTACAACCTCATCGGCAACTCACTAAAATTTTCAAAACCGGGCGAGCCTTTATTGATTTATGTTGATTTTAAAATAAGCAAAGGCAGCGAGTTGGATGTTCCTTCGCTGGTGCCTGAAAACAGTTATTGTCATATCAGCGTTTCGGACAATGGCATCGGCTTTGACCCGCAATACAAAGAAAGAATCTTTGAAGTGTTTCAACGCCTTCACGGAAAAGAGGAATATAAAGGCACCGGCATCGGGCTCTCCATCGTTCAAAAGATTGTTGAAAATCATAATGGTATTATCACCGCGACAGGCGACCTGGATAAAGGAGCGGTGTTTGACATTTATATTCCGGAGTGATTACTTCCTTTATTCTTTTGCAGACTTAACTATCATTGACACTACCTGGCGTGCACTCCTGGCTGCCTTTTTTTCACCGGGAACTACAAGCCTGAATGGGCCTGTGCCATCTGTTATCGGCTTGCCATCTGATTCATACGCGAGGGTAATACTATGGTTGGTAAAACTGCTATCCAGTTCTGCAAGTGAAAATAAAATTTTATAGCCATCAGTACATTTTACAATAAGGTACTTGCTAAGGTTTTCACCACGCAGTTGTTTATCCATCGTAACGCCTGCCATCATAAGTATTTCTTCCAGGTCAACACCTCTATAACGGTGTTCTTTACCTGCTTTGTCTTTCATGTTAACATTAACGGATTTCATTTTTATTAAATCTTCAACCGTTAATGCCAATGGCTTTGTTACTTCACCACTTACATTTAAAGTTGGCTTTGAAGCGCTTTCCTGAGCATTTGAAAAATATGTTACACTGCATAGTAAAAAGGCTAAAGAGACCCGGTATAATATCATACTGTTTTATTTTATTAGAATTAATACCCGGTGTCTTAGTAGCAAACAGGGCATAGCCACCAAGGCATAAAAAATACAGGAACCTAAGATTTAAGACATTTATTAAAAAATGAAATTAACGGAGGTGAAGTACCGTTATGTTCTTCCTTTAAAGATATAACGCTTAATTTAAAAACAGCTTTCGCCGGATAAAATCATTAATCAATAGCGCTCAAAGCTAATAGCAGAATCTGTAAGTCATCTCTAATTAAGCTAACACTAATAAAGCTGGTAATCTTCAATCTTCCGGTATAAAGTGGCTAAGCCGATATTAAGCAACCTGGCTGCCTCCGCTTTATTATTACCTGTATGAATAAGCACCCGTTGTATATGTAACTTTTCAATACTGCTTAAAGCGAAAGCAGAGAGTGTACTATTTTTAGACTGTGCTTCGCGAATCTCCAGCGGCAAATGGAGGATATCAAGTTCAGCCCCGTTGGAAATAATCACTGCCCGTTCCATTGCATTTTTAAGTTCCCTTATATTACCCTTCCATTCATGCTGTTGTAATTTTTCGAGGAAAGTCGAACTCATGGTAATTTCTGTGCCATTGATTTTTTCAGAGAAAAAAGAAATAAAAAATTTAGCAAGTAGAGGAATATCTTTTTTGCGGTCTCGTAATGCAGGCAGGTTGATGGTGTAAACATTCAGCCTGTAAAAAAGGTCTTCCCTGAATTTTCCGTCAGACACATCTTTTTGCAAATCACGGTTCGTTGCCGCTATGATACGTACATTCACTTTCATTGTTTTGGTATCACCCAGCTTTATGTATTCGCTGGATTCCAAAACACGCAGCAGCTTACTTTGCAGTTCAACGGGCATTTCTCCTATCTCGTCAAGGAAGAGGGTTCCCTTATCGGCTTCTTCAATCAATCCCTTCTTATCGCGAATGGCATTTGTAAACGCGCCGGCTTTATAACCAAAAATTTCACTCTCTAAAAGCTCCCTGCTAAAAGAGCTGCAGTTCAAAGCTACAAAAGGCTGCTGAGCTCTTTTGCTTGCGTTGTGTATCGCCTGCGCAAAAACTTCCTTACCGGTACCTGTTTCTCCGAGTAACAATACAGTAGTAGCATTTGGAGCTACTATTTTAGCAAGTTCCACCGATTCAAGGAACGGCGGCGACGTCCCTAAAATGTTTTCGAAACTATGGTTATTGCCAACTTTCTGATTCAGTTGTTCAATACGGTCTCTCAATTGTTTTTTTTCGATCGCCTGGCTGATCAATGGGATGATTCGTGCGTTATCATCGCCTTTGGTGATATAATTAAAAGCGCCATTTTGTATGGCGGCTACTCCATCGGCGATGTTACCATAAGCGGTTAGCAATATCACTTCAACGACAGGGAATTTTTCTTTTATAATTTTTGTGAAAGCAACACCATTACCGTCGGGTAACTTAACATCGCAAAGGGCAACATCTACCGCTTCCTTTTCCAGCAGCCTGAGTGCCGCCTTGAGTGTACCTGCTTCCAGCACCCGGAAATCTTCCAGTGAAATAATTCGTTTCAACAGTGACCGCAGCTTCTCTTCATCATCAATAATCAATATCGTGCCTTTCGTCATGTGGAAAAATATTTCGCGAAATTAGCGCATTAATAGTTGCTGGAAGAAGGGAGGTCAGATATGAGGTAGAGAATTTGCGGGTATGACACTGGCGCTCGCCAATGGAGTACTCCGATAGAAAAAGAAGTTGTATAAAAGGCATGAGGTAATTGAACCACGGAGGCAGGGTGACACAGAGAAACAATGTCCTCCCTGTCTCCCTGCCTCCGTGGTTATATACACCTTCAATACGCTCAAGAAAGGAAGAGAACCGCCTGCAAGTTATCCGCCGCTGATGGCTGACAGCTGACAGCCTCTCAAATAAGTTTATCAGGCGTTAATGGTAAATCACGCAGGCGTTTGCCTGTCGCGTTGAAAACAGCATTAGCTATTGCAGCGGCAACACCGGTAATACCTATCTCGCCTACGCCCCGGGCGCCAATGGGAGATATATGCGGATCTGATTTGCCGATAAAATATACATCGATAGGCGGTATATCCAAGTGCACCGGTACGTGATAATCAGCCAAGGTACGCGTTACCGGGTTTGCCCAACGTTTATCGTACGCAGTTTCTTCCATCAAAGCTGCGCCGATACCATAAACAACTCCACCGATAACCTGGGAGCGGGCAGTTTTTTCATTCATGATCCTGCCAACGTCCTGCACACTTACAAAGCGTTTAACACGTATAGTACCAAAATCTTCATCCACCCAAACTTCTGCGAACTGAGCGCCAAAGGAGTGAAAGGAATATTTTTTTGAGTCACTGTTTTCTTCAGACTCCAGCGGCGCAATCATACAGGGCGGATTTTGCGGACCTAATCCACTGCCCGACGATGGCATAGATGTCGTACAGGCTTCTAACAATTTTTTATTGTTGCGTTCCATAATGTCGCT
>Ga0209724_1002657_pt1 | contig 15107 bp, 6 predicted proteins | sample grotaG_FD_184143 | JGI IMG/M metagenome (GOLD analysis project Ga0209724, IMG submission 184143) | Glacier valley bacterial and archeal communities from Borup Fiord, Nunavut, Canada, to study Microbial Dark Matter (Phase II) -... | ecosystem: Environmental > Aquatic > Freshwater > Ice > Glacier ...
AACTGGAAGCGCTTGAACGTCCACAGCTATTTTTCGAAAAAGGGAAGATGGTTGCGTTGCTGTGCGCGGTCAATGAAACGCTGGGGCATTCGTATAATGTGCAGATCCCATTGAATAAGCATTAAAACAAGAGATGAAATGAGAATATTACTATTAACGCTATTGTTTCCCTTTATAGTCATGGCTCAGGAGGTTAGGAACGATTTACCATTAAAAAACATAAGTTGGTTTGAGCAAGCCCGCTTTGGCATGTTCATTCACTATGGGGCATACTCGGTAGCAGGCAGAAGCGAGTGGGTGATAGACCGTGAACAGATTCCCTATCCTGAGTACATTCAAAAATATGCCAGCCAATTTAAAGCGGAAAAATATAACCCGGAAGAATGGGTGGCATTGGCCAAAAAAGCTGGGATGAAGTACATGGTACTAACGGCTAAACATCTTGATGGGTATTGCTTATGGGAAACGCGGACCACCAGTTTTAATACGGTGCAAATAGGCCCGGGCCGCGATTTGGTACGCCCATTTGTTGAGGCTGTTAGGAAGGGCGGATTAAAAGTAGGACTTTACTTTTGTATTCCCGACCTTAGCAGGCCTGAATATTATAACCGTGAAAAGGATAATTTTCAAAGCTTTAATAATTTTTACCGCGCCCAGTTAAGGGAATTACTTACAGGGTATGGCACAATTGATATTTTATGGTTGGATGCAGGTAATTCCCTGAAATTTGAAGGTGAGCAAGTCTACAAACTGGCGAAATCGCTGCAACCCTCCATTTTAATAAATGATCGTAGTGGCGATAAACGTTTTGTGGATTACCAAACCTGTGAATTTGAAATAAAGCCGGCGCCAGCAGGCATCGCGTGGGAGAAATGTGAAAAAACAAATGAACACTGGGGTTATCACGCGGATGATTTTGAATATAAAAATCCTAAACAAATAATCAGGACTTTAGTGAGAGTTGCCGCTAGTGGAGGTAATCTGCTGCTTAATGTTGGGCCAAAAGCTGATGGAACCTTTCCGCCCGAATATGAACCAATATTTAAGGATGTTGGAAGCTGGTTGTCCAAAAATGGTGAAGCTATTTATGGCTCGGAAAGATCCCCCTTTACATGGCATGTAACAAGCTGGAAAACGGTTAAAACCAACCGTATTTATATTCATTTTTTCCATTCGCCAGGCAACGAATATGTTGATGCGAACATTGCCAATAAAATTATATCAGTATATTATTTAGCTACCGGAAAACCAATTAAATTTCGGAAGGAAGGACAAAGGCTCATTCTTTCCGGTCTTAATTTTTCTGAAAAAAACGGCATTGCTACAACCATAGTGGTTGAAGTGGAAGGTGAGCCAAAAGCTGCGCCATTAGCGGATCTTGAAGGATTTACCGGGTAATTTCATAGCATTAGCAACGATGTTTATAAACAAATAATTCTATATCAAATGCTTTTAAAACGACTGTTTTTTTTATCGCTTTTTTTAAATTCCCTTTTAGGCAAAACCGCCACAGCGCAAACCTTCACCAAAGTGGATGTATGTATTTATGGAGGAACATCGGCTGGTGTGATAGCCGCGTTTACAGCAAAGAAAATGGGTAAGTCCGTTTTGTTGATCGAGCCCGGCCAACACATGGGAGGATTGTCATCCGGAGGGCTGGGGTTTACTGATATTGGAAACAAATACGCCATCTCCGGGTTGGCACTGGATTTCTATCGTAGAATAGGCAATCATTATGGCAATTTTGAACAATGGATATTTGAACCACATGTAGCCGAAAACTTATTCAACGAATATATAAAAAGGGCAAAGGTGGATGTTCTTTTTTCTTATCGGTTAAAGAAGGTGCAAAAGGACGCATCAACTATAAAAAATATTATACTCGAAAATTCTAGCCTGCAGCATGTTACAACGGATCGAATGGTAGAAGCAAAGGTTTTTATTGACTGTAGTTACGAAGGAGACCTGATGGCCAAAGCCGGAGTTTCGTATACGGTTGGCCGCGAAGCGAATACTGTGTATAATGAAACGTTGAATGGGGTACAATTAATGGATAAACACCAATTCTCAGATGGAATAGACCCTTACAAAATAAAAGGTAAACCGGAAAGCGGATTGCTTTGGGGCATCAGTCCTGAAATTTTATCGCCGCAAGGCAACGGTGATAAAAAAGTTCAGGCATATAATTTCAGGATTTGCCTTTCGAGTGATCCGTCTAATCAAATACCAATTACCCGGCCGCAAAACTATGATTCTACCCAATACGAATTATTGTTAAGGGTTTATGAGAAAGAACCAAATAAACCCTTCAAACTGATTCTAAAACCTGATTTGATGCCCAATAAAAAAACGGATATTAATAACTACGGGCCATTTTCTACAGATATGATAGGCATAAACTACGATTACCCTGAAAGTAATTATGCAAAGAGGGCGGAAATTCAAAAAGCACATGAATTATACAACAAAGGATTGCTTTATTTTATAGGGCATGATACAAGGATGCCTCTTCATTTGAGGCAGGAAATGTTGCGATGGGGTTATCCAAAAGATGAGTATACTGATAATGGCAACTGGTCTACTCAAATGTATGTGAGGGAAGCAAGACGAATGGTAGGAGCCTATATAATGACACAGGCGAACTGCGAAGGAAGGGAAGTAGTACAAGATGCGGTTGGCATGGCGGCCTATACAATGGACTCTCATAATTGCCAGCGCATTGTAATTGAAAAAGATGGCGTTATGATGGTGAAGAATGAAGGAAATGTAGAGGTTGCAGGCTTTCCGCCTTATCCCATTTCTTACAGGTCGTTGGTGCCGGCAGAAGAACAATGTAAAAACCTTTTGGTACCCGTTTGTTTATCAGCATCCCATATCGCGTATGGATCTATAAGAATGGAGCCTGTTTTTATGGTAATGGGCCAGTCTGCTGCCGTAGCGGCGGTTTTGGCCATCGATAACCAAACACCGGTGCAAAAGATTGATGTGTTGCAGTTGCAAAAATTGCTAAAAACAAATCCTTTGGCAGATGGAAGCCGCCCCGATATTTTTATCGATAATGATGATGCTAACCATGTTAAACAAATGGGATCATGGATACGGAATGCAGATTCCAAAAATAGTTATGCTGCTTCCTGGTTTCAGTCTGAAGGCAAACAAAATGAGTTGAAAACAGTTAGATTTTCTCCGGTATTTTCTACAAGCGATAAGTATAAAGTATACACCTATGTTCCAAAAATTGCAGGGGTATCATCCACAATTACCGCCAATATTTTCGATGGAAAGAAAACTACAAAATTTTCCATTTATCAAAAAAATATAAAAGTGGAAGGGCAAACCTCAGGCGAATGGGCGTACATAGGAGAATATACTTTTAAACAGGGGAGTAAAAGCTATGTAGAGATCACCAACAAAGATGCTGATGGAATTGTGATAGCTGATGCGGTTTTATTCGTTCCGGTTAGGAAGTTCGACTGATATTTAAAAATTTAAATCCCAATAGATTATGAAAAATTATTTAATTAACTTGTTTCGTACTTTTTTTTACGCTGATTCTGATCAGGTACACACTTCCCATTTGCAAGGCAAATATTCTTTTGCCGGCAATCGGTTTTTCTTACAAATATGCCTGTTATTAACCATCGTGCTGGCGTTTTTACAAACCAATTTATTTGCACAATCGCATTTGTTTAAAAATGCCCGTTATTCACTTACTGTTGCAAAAGAAGGTTCGCTGCTTTTGCAAAACAGCGATGGCGCTAAAGGGCAGTTTAATCCAAACTTCTCCATATTATACAGGGCAGGCAACCCGGGATTAAAAGAATATAAAGATACCACCGTCAACTTTACCGTACCCGCATGGGAAGGGCTGCAAAAAAAAGATATTACTGTGGTTCCTCAGGAAGCAGGTACAAGCGTTACCACCAGTGCGGTTTCTTATTTTCTAAAAAAAGATACCATCTGCTGGGTATTCGCGGATGATTCTTTATATACACTAACTGCTACCGCCCTGCTTCCGAAAGGAAATGAAGAACCGAAAATATCTTTTCGTTTTATCCCGAAAAAAGAAGGTTGGTATTCTGTAGCTTATATAGGATCGCCGGAAACAGATCCTTCAACTATTGAAAGCATTTGGCAGCCCTTGATTTGGCAGGAGCGCAGGTTTCCTTCCCATAGCTACTTATCCATGGAGCACATGTGCCCGCTGCCCGCGGTCATGTTCGGTAAAAAAGGAGTGGTCACCTCCGTTGTTGCCGATCCTGCTGAAGTGCCTTTTAGGATGCCCACTTTTAAAAACGCGCGGTTTGGCCTATGGATCAGGAATGAAAAAGGAATGGCCCAGCCGCAAATTGCCGCCCCTGTATTCGGACAGGAATCTTCACAAATGAAAGCCGGGCAAATTTTTATTTTTTCATTTCGGCTGCTTTGCCAAAAAGGAGACTGGCTGGATACTTACCGTTATATAGCCCGTTCAATTTACAATTTTCATGATTACCGTAAAAACGCGTCTGCCTCGCTCAATGAAACGCTGGAGAACATGATTGACCTTGGCATGAACGATGTGTTCGGGGGCTGGAACAAGGAATTAAAAGCGTTTGATTACACCACCGATGTTAAGGGAACGGTGAAATTAGTTTCTTCCTTACACCCACTTTCCCTTTCATTTATTACAGATAATCCGGAAATTTATAAGCTGCGGGCTTTGCCAATGATCGAGTTCCTGATGTCGAGGGAAAAATATTTATTTGTTTCTGCGGGTGGAACCATTCACCAAAGCCCTTCACATTTTTTAAAAGGGCCTGCTGCAGAAGTATCAGAGCTGGCGGCCTTATATTCCATTTCCGGGAAAAGATCGCAGGTGTTTTCGCACTATGCTGATTCTTTGTTTGATATACCCAGAGCCTTAAACTTAATGTTGGTAAGCGAGCCTCAAAGCTGGCAGAGCGCCCTTGCTCTATACCGCATTAATGGGGAGAAACAATTTTTGGATATGGCCATAACCAAAGCTACCGAATACATTAATAAACGCATCAATATTACCCAAACGGATTTTTCCGATGCTCATTTAGATGGTGACAAAGGCGGCGCTTTCTGGACAGATTTTTCACCCAAATGGTTCGACCTGTTAGAATTATACGAAGAAACCAACGATAAAAAGTTTTTGGATGCCGCTGTATATGGGGCTAAGATCTATACTTCGTATGTATGGCTGCAACCCAGTGTACCCGACAGTCAGGTACTGATCAATAAAAACGGGTTGCTTCATATTGGCACCAGGAGAAATAAAAAAGATCCTCAACCCATGTATGCACCCCCTCTAAAAGTACCCGCATGGAGGGTGTCACAAATTGGTTTAACACCAGAAGCTTCTAATACCTATTCGGGAAATCCTGCGATATTCTTATCACATTATGCTGCCTATTTATTGCGCCTGGCGCATTATACAGGGGATGTTTTTTTTAAAGATATTGCCCGTTCCGCTATAGTTGGACGGTACACTAATTTCCCCGGCTATGATATTAACGGTGAGTTCACTACCATTTATCAGCGTCCTGATTATCCTTTACAGGATTGGAACGGGCTTACGTATAACCAGTTTTATTACAACCATATTTGGCCTCATATTGCCCTGCTCACCGATTATTTAATTACCGACGCCTTGTATAAATCCGGCGGTCTCATTTCGTTTCCTTCTCAAAATGCGGAAGGGTATGCTTACCTGCACAGTAAAGTGTATGGTGACAGGCCTGGTAAGTTTTATGATGATCAAAACGTTCATCTCTGGATGCCTAAAGGTCTTTTGAAAACCGATAATATACAGGTAAATTACCTTGCAGCGCGTGGAAATGGTAATCTATATCTGGCGTTGATGAATCAATCAGATGCTGACATTAAAGTAAAACTGTATTTGAATCAGGATATAGTTCCCGTTGATCTGGAAAAGCCATACAAAATAGATATCTGGGCTGATAACCAGTCAAAACAGGAGGCCGTTCTGCGCAATGCGGAAGTTGTGGTTACCGTAAAAGCAAAAGGAATAACATCCCTGCGGATCCACGATATTCCAATAAAGCCGCGGTTCCAGGAACTGGCATCTGATGAATCGGTAAAACCACTTTCAACAAGCAGTTATACTGAACAACAAACGCTGTTTGGAAAGGTAACAGGAATGATCATCACCATGGGGAAATCATTGGGAAGCACTTATATATGGTTGGATGCCACGGAAGAAAAACTTTCCAGGGCAATCCTGCATTATAAATCGGGTAACGATTGGAAAGAGGCATCTGATAACATTTATCCTTATGAATTTAGCATGCCGTTAGATGATAATATGGCCAGTTTTGAATTTTATGTGGAAGGAGAAACGGTTGATGGTAATAGGGTAAAAGGGGAAGCAATTGTATTGAAAAAGTAGCTCTTTAACCATGTCGGAGGTTGCAAACAACCCGACATGGTTGCCACAAATCACTATTTATATTATATCTCTATTGATAACAAAATAAAATTATGAAACATTTCAAAATATTTTTGTTTTTATTTTTGCTTTTTATAAGCCCGGCGTTTGAGCTAAAAGCTCAGGAAATAACATGGTCTGAAGTGCAGCCAGGAGTATGGAAAGCTGTGGCAGGGAAACCGGAAAGTTATGATTTGTTGAAAGCCTCAGGTGCAACTCCTAATCACGAAGCGCTTGCCAAAGTCGGGGAGGCTACATTCCCTCTTTCTAAACAGGAGATAGAATTTAAAGTGGTTGACGGAAAAACCTACCTGCGTTTTCCATTGGAGCGGGGAGAGCAGTTGTATGGCTTTGGACTTAACTTTCAAACGGTTCATCAGCGTGGTAAGGTTCTTCAACTACATGTAGACCATTATGGGGGTAAAGACAACGGACGAACGCATGCTCCAACCCCTTTCTATGTATCCTCTGGTGGATATGGGGTATTTGTGAATTCTGCACGTTATATTAATGTTTGGGCTGGCTCAGCAGTAAGGAAAGACAGTAAAAATTTTCCTGTACCTACAGATAGAACAACCGACAAGAAATGGGTTAATCGTCCGTATTCAGATGCGGTGGAGATGTTGATTCCTGCCGAAGGTGTGGAAGTGTATGTTTTTGGTGGACCCAAGCCTATTGACGCGGTACGGAGATACAATTTATTTAATGGTGGTGGATGCTTACCTCCACGTTGGGGCTTAGGATTTACCCAACGGGTAAAGACAACTCATAATACCGAAGATGTAGAGAGAGATGTAAAAGAATTTGAAGAAAAAGGCTTTCCGCTTGATTTTATCGGTTTAGAATCCGGCTGGCAAAGTAAATCTTATCCTGGGAGTTTTGCATGGGATAAAGGCCGATTTCCGGATCCTTCAAAATTTGTTAACAGCATGATGAGCAAGGGTATTCGGGTAAATTTATGGATCAACCCTTACGTTTCTCCAGATGCACCCATTTATAAAAATATCCGTCCTTTTACAGGTTCACATACCGTTTGGTTAGGAGCTGTTCCTGATTTTACTCTTCCGAAAGCCCGTGAATTATTTTTCGGTCAATTGCGAAAAGATCAGGTAGCCATTGGCGTAAGTGGATATAAATTAGATGAGGTAGATGGATATGATCATTACCTATGGCCTGATATAGCAACCTTTCCTTCTGGAATTAGTGCCGAACAAATGAGGCAGACCTATGGATTATTAACCCAACGATACACGACAGAACTGTTTAAAAAACAAAACACAAGAACATTCGGACTTGTGCGTGGAAGCAATGCAGGTGGCGTTAGTTTTCCTTTTGTAATCTATAACGATTATTATGAACATCGCGATTATATTACGGCTTTAATTAATAGTGGATTTGCAGGTGTTTTATGGACACCGGAAGTACGTAGTTCTAAAACAGCAGAAGACAGGTTAAGAAGGTTTCAATCAAATATGTTTTCGCCAATGGCAATGCTAAATGGCTGGGCAGGCGGAGGCACGCCATGGAAATATCCGGAAGTAGAGAAACAAGTAAAAGAGTATGCGCTATTGCGTATGAGGATGATGCCCTATTGGTACACTGAATTTGCCAAATACCATTTTGAGGGTACTCCTCCGTTTAGAGCAATGAATTTAGAAGATGGATTCAATGACGAAGTAAAACAGGAATCTTCAATCCCAGTAAACCTGGAAGAAAATCCCTATGCTGAGATGGCCTCTAAAGAGATAAAAGATCAATATATGGCAGGAGACAATCTTCTGGTTGCTCCCATGTTTGAAGGCCAGATATCACGTAAAGTAATTTTCCCTAAGGGTAAATGGTACGACTTCTATACCGGTAATTTTGCAGGTGATGGAGAAGTAATTACCGTAACTCCAGGGTTAGATATCATACCGGTTTATGTTAAAGATGGAGGGATTGTGCCGATGATGCCTGCATTATTGCACGCTCCTGCATTAGGACAGAAAGTTGATATTGAGGTGCGTTATTATGGAGAGAAACCTGGAAACTACAAATTGTACGACGATGATGGTGAAACATTTAATTATGAAAAAGGTGAATTTTCCTGGCGTCAAATTAAGGTAGAACGCCAGATAAACGGACAGTTGAAAGGGTCTGTCTCTGCTGCGGAGAAAGGCAAACCAAATACAATAGCCAATATAACCTTTACGTTTATGACCAAATAAAAATTTAAACCGAAAATTTTTAAAAAAAAGCGATGAAGACAAGTTTTTTAATGTTCTTTTCTGTTCTTGTATTGGCAGGAAGCATTCGCACAAAGGTTGGTGCGCAAACATCCGAAAATAAGTTGGCTTGGTTTCAGGATGCAAAATTCGGGCTGTTTATTCACTGGGGTGTTTATTCGAAAATTGCCGGTGAGTGGAAAGGTAAAACGGGCTACAGCGAATTTGTTATGTTGCACGCCAAAATCCCGATTGTGGAATACGAACAGGTAGCCAAAACGCTAAATCCGGTTGGTTTCAATGCCGAAGCGTGGGTGCTTGCCGCCAAAAATGCAGGAATGAAATACATTGTAATCACCTCCAAACACCACGAAGGTTTTGCCATGTTTAACTCGCCAAGCAGTCCCTACAACATCGTGAATTTTACTGCATTCAAGCGTGACCCAATTAAGGAGCTTGCCGATGCTTGTAAAAAATTAGATGTGAAATTCGGGGTATATTATTCATTAGGCCGCGACTGGCACGACCCCGATGTACCCACCAACTGGCCAACGAAAGGCGGTAGAAGCAATACCTGGGATTATCCGAACGAAGATGTCAAAGATTTCTCGAAATATTTTGAACGAAAAGTGAAACCACAAGTCGCTGAGTTGATTACCCAATATCGTCCGGCCATTTTATGGTTCGATACACCCGAGTTGATAAACAAAGCGCAAAGTCGTGAACTGAAAGAGTTGATTGTAAAATTAGACCCAAAATGCATAGTCAATGAGCGTATTGGAAATCGTTTTGGCGATTATGATGTATTAGAACAAAAAGGTGGCGATAAAATTATTCCCGGTTGTTGGGAAACTTGTATCACCATGTCGAGAAACTGGGGATATTTAAAAACTGATACAACCTTCAAATCGTCCGAGAAACTTATTGGCTTACTAATAGATGCAGTGAGCAAAGGCGGTAATTTGTTGTTAAATGCAGGCCCAACTGCCGAAGGGATCATCCGTACACAAAATCTGACACTCATGGCTGATATTGGGAAATGGTTAGCTGTAAACGGTGAAGCTGTTTATGGTACAAAACCATGGAAAGTGTACGGCGAAAATGCGGATTCGGCAGCTTACAAAATCCCGCAAGGATTTAAGGCTGAAGAAAAAGACGCTGTGTTCGACGGAACGCCCAAAGATGTGGTTCAGGATATCCGATTTACAACCAAAGGGAATGATTTATATGTTATTGCCCGTAGCTGGCGAAATAAAGATGTCCTCGTGAAATCATTGCCTAAACAGGACAATCCTATCCGATCAATAAGTTTGTTGGGAAGTAAATGTAAAATCGAATGGAATCAAACGGCTCAGGAAACAAAAATTGAGATACCCAAACAGGCGCTTGGTGAAATACCAGTTTATGTTTTTAAGGTGAAATTTGCCAAGAATCCTGTCCTGAAATAACAATTAAATATCGTTCATAATAGAGAACAAATACATGAAAAATAGAAAGTTACTGTTGGCAGGTTTATTCCTGTTGGTTTTTATATCAGGGTTATATTCACAGAAAAAAGGGAAGAATAACGAGTTGGTTTCCCTGGAAGAGGTTTTTGTCCATCCTTCAGCTTCTGCAAGGCCGTCTGTATATTGGTATTGGATAAGCAACAATATTTCAAAAGATGGCATCAGGAAAGACCTTCAGGCCATGTCCAAAATAGGGATAGGAGGGGTAATCATTGCGCAAATCGGATACAAGGATTCTCCGGTAGGAAAAGTAACCATGTTCAGCGATGAGTGGTGGGATTGTATGACTTTTGCCATGGAAGAGGCTGCCCGGCTGGGAATAGAAGTCAATCTCTTCAATTCGCCGGGTTGGAGCGGAACAGGAGGGGTATGGATAAAACCCGAACAAGCCATGCAGTATCTGATGGTTCACGAATACCGCGTGAAGGGGCCTCAGAAACTGGTGATGCAATTACCCGATTACGAATCAAAGGAACGAATTCCACAATCCTCGCTCTCTTTTCAATACGACATTGATAAATCGACATTTAAATTCCGGCAGGTAGGCGTACAGGCATTCCCTGCACCCAAAGGCTCCAACGATCTGATCTCTTTCAGGCAACCGGTTATCACCTCAAATCCCGAAACAGATGGTATTGAGGCAATGTTTGACGGTGACGAAGCCACAAAAACCTCGTTATATACTTTGCCCATATTTATTGAATTGACCCTGAAAGAACAATTTACCCTTCGCTCTTTGGAAATTGTCCCGGTCGAAATACCTTTAAATGCCTGGTGCAGGCTGGAATATCAAAATGCAAAAGGCGAATGGGAAAAAATAGCGTCACGCAGGATCAGTCGTGGCGAAACAAGGATAATCGCTTCCGGATTTCTGCCATTTGCTCCTGTTTCATTATCGTTCCCATCTGTCAGTTCCAAAAAATTCAGGCTTACTTTAAGCCAGGATGAAACAGTACAAGCACAACCTTCCGAGGCTGCCTTATCAAAAAAAGAGGAAAAGGGACGAATTGCCGAAATCAAACTTTGGGGAGCCGCACGGCTGGACAATTACGCTGAAAAACAATTGGGGAACAAGGCGGCTTATGAAAAAGGCGGACAGGCCAACATTCTTCCCAATGAAAGCGGGTACACTATAAAAAAAGAAGAAGTGCTTAATATTATCTCCAGTGTAGATGAAACCGGGTTGTTAACCTGGAATGTTCCCGAGGGTGACTGGATTATTCAGCACTCGGGTTTGAGTCAGTCTGGTGTGCAGATACATCCAGTACCTTCAGATGAAGTGAGAGGTTTTGCTGCCGACATTCTGAACAAAGAGGTCATACAGGCAAGCTTCGAGGCATATATTGGCCAGATTTTAAAACGTATTCCGCCTGAGAAAAGGAAAACGCTGACCAATATCGTGCTTGACAGTTACGAACAGGGTTCTGCCAATTGGACTGACGGATTTGCTCAGAAATTTAAAGCCGCTTATGGATACGATCCGATGCCATGGACGCCTGTGTTAAAAGGCCATATCGTTGAAAGCAGGGAACAATCAGATAGGTTTTTATGGGATTTGCGCAGGATGGTTGCCGACATGATACCTGAAAACTTTCCGGGTGCCATTCAGGAAAAAAGCAGGGAAAATGGGTTGAAACTATGGCATGAACCATACGCCGGACACGGTTTTCCCGGTGAATTTTTTAATCTTGGCAAATTCGCCGATGTTCCTGCCGGCGAGTTTTGGGTGTCAGGTTCGCCCGGGACAGACTATAAAATGTGCCGGGCGGCCTCTTCGGTTGCGAATGTATATGGCAGGAAGATAGTTTCGGTCGAGGCTTTTACTTCCGGCAGTACTTATTTATACAAAATGCTCCCGCGTGATTTGAAAATGCTTGGCGACTGGGGATTTGGACAAGGGATGAACCATTTTACCTTTCATGTATCTGTTCTTCAGCCAAACGATAATAAACCCGGAATTAACACGTGGTACGGAACGGAATTTAACCGTAACAACAACTGGTTTCAGGATGCCAAAACTTACGTCGATTACATAAAACGTATATCGGCAATGGTCCAAAGGGGCCAACGGCAAACCGATCTGGCATTCTACATCGGCGATGATGTGCCGTGCGATAAGCCCGTACTGTCCTATCCCTTGCCGCAGGGCTATGATTTCGATTTTATTAATTATGACGCACTGATCAATCTTGCAAAAGTAGAAAATGGCCGACTGGTGTTACCCTCCGGGGCATCGTACTCGTTGTTGATTCTGCCGCAAAGTAGTACCATGCGTCCTGAACTTCTTCGAAAACTTGAAGCGTATGTAAAAGCAGGATTAATTGTATATGGTCCGAAACCACAACAATCGCCCAGCTTGAAAGGCTTTCCGGAATGCGACAATATGGTGCGGAGTATTGCTGACCGACTCTGGGGAGCTATAGACGGGAAAAGGATCATGCAACACAGCTATGTTAAAGGTCAACTGTTTTTTGGTCAGGGTCTTGCCGGTTTATTGGCAGCAATAAATATCACTCCTGATGTGGAGATGCCGGCCGATTTTGTTTTTACCCACCGCAAAGAGGCTGGTACAGATATCTATTTTGTAGCCAACCAGAAAAACGAGCCACGCAAGGCCGAAATTTATTTCAGAGTGGTAGATAAACAGCCGGAACTTTGGGATGCGCTCACCGGGGAAAGAAGAAAACTCAACAATTACCTTGTGAAAGACGGACGAACCATCATTCCGATGGAGTTTGCAGAAGCGGGATCTTGTTTTGTTGTTTTTAGAAATGGAGTGGAAAAACAAGATGTTAACAAGAATAATTACCCAGTTTATTCAGAAAAACAAGCCATTTCCGGAAAATGGAATGTGACATTTTCAAGTAGCCTAAATCCTCCTTTTCACAAAACTTTTGAACAGTTGGCAGACTGGACCACTTTCAGCGAGAAAGAGATCAAATATTTCTGCGGTAAAGCTACTTATTCTATCAATTTTGTTTTTGGTGAAAAACTGCCCGGCAATTGGTTTATCAATCTTGGTAAAGTGGAGTCTTTGGCCAAAATCAGGCTAAACGGCAAAGAGATTAACACCCTGTGGTGCTATCCCTACAGGGTTAACGTGTCTGATTTTCTGGTAAATGGGGAAAATAAACTTGAGATCGACATGGTAAACCAATGGTGGAACCAGCTTATTGGTGATGAACAACCCGGCGCTGTACGCAAGACCAATGTATCAGCCCGCCTCTTTTGGAAAGCTAATGACCAGCTTGTCCAATCCGGACTGTTGGGGCCGGTTGTTATAGAAACGATAAAATAGGAGAGTTAGAAACTGTTTAAATTTTATTTTTGAATTGTGTTAAACATTAATTTGATCATTACAAATTGAATCATAGTCTTGTTATATTTTCAAAGTCTTTACTAAGTCTTTGATAGCTTTCAAACCAAGCAATCCCATAGTATCAAAAATGACTGATGAATAGTGTTTCAGGTGTCTTAAAAGTTAGGAAACCATTAAGTTAATGACTATTATTTAATTAAACAACATATAATCAATGTTTTACTTATTATTGTATATATTTGACCAGTCTATTAGATTATCTTCAAGGTAAACTTCAGAATTTGAGATCACAGAATAACCCATAATTGTTTAATAATTAAAAAAAACGAAAATGTATAGACTTGCATTGTGTTATTGCCTTTCGCTTCTTGCCCTTTCTTCACACGCCCAACCTATTTCAAAAAGTGTATTGAATACAAAGCAATATCTTATTGAATTGCAAAATGACGCCTCTGTTCTTATTACAAGAAAAGACAAAATTGGAAAAACAAATTGTTTTTACCCGAAGTTTATTGTCATGCAAAGAGAAGATGACCCTAAAGCAGAAAGGATAAATGCGCATAAAATTGTAAAAGGGTTTACAGGTGTAGTTACCATACCTACCTGGGAACAGCAGGGAAGCGATGAAAGGACGCCAGATTTTTTCAAAGCTGCAAAACCAGTTATTTTAACTGCCAAATCTGGGAAAGTGGCAGGCAACCAAGTCGTTTGGACTTTCCCCCCTCATCGGGATTTTACTTTAGAAGCTACATTCACTTTCCCCGAAGGCACTAATGAACCAATTATAAAATACAGTTTTTTACCAAAAAAACAAGCCTGGTACTCCATTGCTTATTCTGGGATGCCAGAGATGAAACCAGAAGAGGCTGACGCAATATGGCAGCCATACGTTTGGCAGGAGAAACGATTCCCTGAACAATCATTCCTTTCGCCTGAAGATATGTGCAGTTTACCTGCAGTAATGGTAGAAAAAGATGGTGAGACTTTGGGCCTTGTTGCCGAACCTTCTAGCTTCCCTTATGAACTGCCTTCCTTAAGTGCAGGCAACTTGAAATTTGGAGTGTTGATACGTAACGCTGCCGGAAAAGCGCAACCCTTAATTTTTGCCCCATTGTTTGGGGCTAAAGATTCAAAATTGCCAGTTAACGAGCCTTTTTCATTTCAAATCCGGATTTTAATGTTTCATGGCAATCAACCTGATGCATTCAGGTATATAGCCCAAAATATGTTTGGGTTTACCGATTATCGTAAAAACGTATTCAACAACCTTAATCAAACCATCGAAAATATGATAGATTTTGCCATGGATGATGTTTATTGTGGTTGGAATGCTGACTTAAGAGGGTTTGATTATTCTACTGATGTTGCCCAGACTGTAAAAGTAGTGTCGGGGTTACATCCTGTATCAGCAGCCCTTATCACCGATAATGAGGGCATATATCAACGAAGGGGCCTGCCAATGATCGAGTATTTAATGTCGCGCGAAAAATATTTATTTACCATAAATAAAAATATTACCAGGCAAAATGCCTCCAGTAAAATGGCAGGACCTAGCATGGAAGTTGCCGAGATTGCTGCATTAAATTCATTTTATCAGGGAATAAGTCCTGTTTTTAATT
>Ga0209724_1002661_pt1 | contig 15101 bp, 13 predicted proteins | sample grotaG_FD_184143 | JGI IMG/M metagenome (GOLD analysis project Ga0209724, IMG submission 184143) | Glacier valley bacterial and archeal communities from Borup Fiord, Nunavut, Canada, to study Microbial Dark Matter (Phase II) -... | ecosystem: Environmental > Aquatic > Freshwater > Ice > Glacier ...
CGGTGGCATGGCTCGACCGCTGGCCGGCGTGGCCGCAGCCGCAAGCCGTGCTCGTCGGTCCGGCAGGCTCGGGCAAAAGCCATCTGGCACGGTTGTTTGCGGCACGCAGTTCGGCGCGCGTGATCGGCGACGCCGACCATGCCGATGCCGAGGCGCTGTTTCATGCGTGGAATGCGGCGACGCTGGCCCAGCCGCTGCTGCTGACCGCGCGCCACGCCCCGCGCCATTGGCCACAGCGTCTGCCCGACCTTGCCTCGCGCCTCGCTGCAACGCCGACGCTGGTGATCGCCGACCCTGACGATGCGCTGCTCGCCGCCGTTCTCGCCAAGCAGTTTGCCGACCGCGGCCTGCGCATTGCCCCCGATGTGGCCGATTATATCCTCGCGCGGATCGACCGGAGCTTTGCCGCCGGCGGTGCCGTCGTCGCGGCGCTCGATGCCGCCGCACTCGCGGCCGGGCGCGCCGTCACGGTGCCGTTGGCGCGCAGCGTGCTCGAGGCGCAGGGCGACTGGCTCGAGAGGAATTGAGTGCCGTCATCGACCTGTCATGCGATTCTGGGTAAAACATCCTAATGGACCATGCCCTGATCAAAGCGTCACCCGCTGCCGCCCCGGCGCTCGCCGACACCGAGCGCTATTTCAACCGCGAGCTATCGTGGCTGGCATTCAACGAGCGCGTGCTGGAAGAGGCGACCAATCGCAACCATCCGCTCCTCGAACGGCTGCGCTTCCTGTCGATCTCGGGCAACAACCTCGACGAGTTCTACATGGTGCGCGTCGCTGGCCTGCGCGGGCAGGTACAGGCAGGCATCGAGACGCTTTCGCCCGAGGGCGCGACCCCGTCGGAGCAGCTGGCGGCAATTGCGGTGACCGCCGACCGGCTGATGGAGCATCAGCAGACCGTGTGGGGCGATTTGCGCCGGTTGCTGGCAACGGTCGATTTTCATGTACTGCACACGATCGACCTGAAGCCCGACGAGAAGGTCTGGCTCGAGCGGCATTTCCTCGAGCAGATATTTCCGGTGCTGACTCCGCAGGCGATCGACCCCGCGCACCCGTTCCCGTTCATCCCGAACAAGGGCTTCAGCCTGATCCTCGAGCTGCGCCGCAGTTCGGACGATGAAATCCTGCGCGCGCTGCTGATGCTGCCGTCGATGCTGCCGCGCTTCATCCGGCTGCCCGGCAAGACTGCGCGCTTCATCAGCCTTGAAAATACCATCCGGCTGTTCTTCGGGCAGCTGTTCCCCGGTTATGTGCTGCTCGGCGACGGGGCCTTCCGCGTCATCCGCGACTCGGACATCGAGATCGAGGAGGAGGCCGAGGATCTGGTTCGTTACTATCAGACGGCGATCAAGCGGCGGCGGCGCGGCGAGGTCATCCGGCTCAAGATCGAGCAGATGACGCCGCCGGGGCTGCACCTGCTGGTCCGCGACGCGCTCCACGTCAACGACCGCGATGTCACCGTCGTATCGGGCATTCTCGGCATCGCCGACCTTGGTATCCTTGTCGAGGAAGACCGGCCCGACCTGAAGTTCGAGCCCTATTCGCCTCGATTTCCCGAACGCATCCGCGAGCACGGCGGCGACTGCTTCGCCGCGATCCGAGCGAAGGACCTGGTGGTCCATCATCCGTATGAAAGCTTCGAGGTGGTCCTCGCCTTCCTGAGGCAGGCCGCCGCCGACCCCGACGTCATCGCGATCAAGCAGACGTTGTACCGCGCCGGCAAGAACTCGCCCATCGTCCGCGCGCTGATCGACGCCGCCGAGGCGGGCAAATCGGTGACCGCCGTGGTCGAACTGAAGGCGCGCTTCGACGAGGAGCAGAATCTGATGTGGGCGGCGGCGCTCGAACGCGCCGGTGTTCAGGTGGTGTACGGCTTCGTCGAGTGGAAGACGCATGCCAAGCTGTCGATGGTGGTGCGCCGCGAGGGTGCCGAAATGCGCACCTATGTGCACTTCGGCACCGGCAACTATCACCCGATGACGGCGCGCATCTATACCGACCTGTCGTTCTTCACCGCCGATCCGGTGCTGGCGCGCGATGCGGCGCAGGTGCTCAACTACATCACCGGCTATGTCCAGCCGACCAACCTTGCCAAGCTGGGCATGTCGCCGCTGACGATGCGGCCCAAGCTGTACGGGCTGATCGATGCCGAGATCGCCAATGCCGAAGCCGGACGCCCGGCGCAAATCTGGGCAAAGCTCAATAGCCTCGTCGATACCGGCATCATCGACAAGCTGTACGAGGCGAGCCAGGCGGGCGTGAAAATCGACCTGATCGTGCGCGGCATCTGCTGCCTGCGCCCCGGCGTGCCCGGCCTGAGCGAGCATATCCATGTGCGGTCGGTGATCGGGCGTTTCCTTGAACACAGTCGCATCTTCGCCTTTGCCAACGGTCATGCGCTGCCGTCGCGCGAGGCCAAGCTGTTCATCTCGTCGGCCGACTGGATGCCGCGCAATCTCGACCGCCGCGTCGAGGTGCTGGTGCCGATCGAGAACCCGACCGTGCACGCGCAGGTGCTCGACCAGGTCATGCTGGCGAACCTCAAGGATACGCAGCAGTCGTGGCAACTGATGTCCGACGGCACCTATGGGCGGCTCGACCGTTCGGGGCCGGTGTTCAACCTGCACCATTATTTCATGACCAACCCGTCGCTGTCGGGGCGCGGTGCGGCGCTCAAGGATCCCGAGGCGGTGCCGCGGCTCGTGCTCGGCGGCGAGGTGGAGGTTCAGGATCAGCGACCCTAGCCGCGGCGTCTTCCAACGGCTATTGCCGGGCTGGATCAAGCCAGCCGGAGAGCGCGTGCCCAATTTGATGCCGCAACTAGCGCTGCTGCCCGGCCTCGAGCCCGCGCGTCGCGGCTTGGCGGGCATCATCGACATCGGGTCCAATTCGGTGCGTCTGGTCGTCTATCAAGGGCTGACGCGCACACCGGCAGTCGTGTTCAACGAAAAGGTCATGGCCGGGCTGGGGCGCGGTATGGCGAGCAACGGCCGCATGGGCGAAGGCGCGATGCGGCTGGCGCTGACCGCATTGTCGCGCTTTGCCATGCTTGCTGCCGACATGGGCGTCGAGTCGCTGCGCACCGTAGCGACCGCAGCGGTGCGCGAAGCTGCCAATGCCGACGCGTTCATCGCCGCCGTGTATGCCGCGTGCGGGCTGGAGATCGAAGTCATCAGCGGCGAGGCGGAGGCGCGCGGCGCGGCGCTCGGCGTCATCGCGGGCATTCCCGATGCCGACGGCGTCGTCGGCGACCTTGGCGGCGGCAGCCTCGAGCTGATCCGCGTCCACGGCGGCGAGGCGCACGACCGCATCTCTCTGCCGATCGGCGCGCTGCGGCTCGATGCGGTGCGCAAGCGCGGCACGCGTGCGCTGGGGCCGTTCATCAAGGCGGCGCTCGATCAGGTCGGCTGGGCAAGCAAGGGCGCGGGTAAGCCGTTCTACATGGTCGGCGGGTCATGGCGCGCACTGGCGCAGTTGCACATGCAGCTCAGCGACTGGCCGCTGCCGGTGATCCACCAATATACCATGGACCGGACCGCGCCCGACCGGCTGGTGCGGACGCTGGCGCAGATCCAGCCGCGAACCCTGAAGGCGATCCCCAACATCTCGAGTTCGCGCGTGCCGTCGTTGCCGGGCGCGGCGCTGCTGTTGCGCAGCGTCGTCAAGCGGCTGGGCAGCAGCTGCGTCATCGCCAGCGCCTATGGCCTGCGCGAAGGGCTGCTGTTCGGGCAGCTGCCGCCGGCGTTGCAGCGCGAGGACCCGCTGCTGGCAGGCGCGCGTGACGAAGGCGCGCGCGCCGGTCGCTTCCCCGAGCATGGCGACCTGTTGATGGCGTGGATGGACGGCATCTTCGCCGACGAACCCGCCGATGTCCGTCGGCTGCGGCTCGCGACTTGCCTGCTGAGCGATGTCGCGTGGCGCGCGCATCCCGACTTCCGCGCCGAACGCGGCCTCGACATCGCGCTGCACGGCAACTGGGTCGCGGTGACCGCCGCCGAGCGCGCGACGCTGGCAGCCGCGCTCCATGCCTGCTTCGGCGGTGCCCCGGCATCGCCCGACGTGGCGTTGCTGCACCGGCTGGCGGACCCCATGGCGCTGGCACAGGCGCACCGCTGGGGGCTAGCGCTGCGGCTTGGCCAGCGGCTGACCGGCGGCACTGCCGTCGCGCTGTCGGCAAGCCGCCTCGAGCGCCACGGCGAGTTGCTGCGCCTGACCCTGACGCCCGAGCACACGCCGCTGTACGGCGAGGCCGTCGCGCGCCGCCTCAAGGCGCTGGCAGGCGCGATCGGATGCACGCCGCAGTTCGTCAGCGGATAGCGCGCCCGGCTATCCCAGCGCGCTCATCTTGAGGCGGCCGTCCTGCACCGCAAAGCCAAGTTGCCCGTCGACCAGCGCGATCGCGTCCTTGCCGAACACCTCGAACCGCCAGCCATCGAGCACCGGCAGGCCGCTGCGCACGCCGCCCGCGATCGCGTCGAGTTCGTCGCCGCGCACGATCAGTTTCGGGGCGACATTGGCCTCCTTGGCGCGGATTTTCAGCAGCAGTTTCAACAGGTCGGCGATTAGCGCGCCTTCCGTCGACAGCCCTGGCCGGGCGGCCTCACGCGCCGGCATCTCGTCGGGCGGCAGCGGCACGGCGTCGGCGATCGCCGCCATCAACCGCTTGCCGATGTCGTTGACGCCCCAGGTCGCCGACAGCCCGCGCACCTTGGCCAGATCGGCCTGCGTCCGCGGTGGCTGCCCGGCGAGGTCGCCCAGCGTCTCGTCCTTGACGATGCGGCCGCGCGGCACGTCCTTGCCCTTCGCCTCGCGCTCGCGCCACGCCGCCAGCGCCTTCAGCCGCCCCAGCACCTCGGGCTTGCGGCTCGGCAGGCGCAGCCGCACCCATGCGGTCTCGGGGTCGTTGGCATAGGTCGCGGGGTCGGTGGCGCGCGCCATCTCCTCGTCGAGCCAGCCGCCGCGACCGGATTTCCGCAGCTTTTCGAGCATCTTGGGAAATAATGTCGCCAGATGCGTGACGTCGCCGATCGCATAGTCGAGCTGCCGGTCGTTCAGCGGCCGCCGCGCCCAATCGGTAAAGCGCGCGCCCTTGTCGATCGCCACGCCGAGGAACGACTGGACGAGGTTGGTATAGCTGACCTGCTCACCCTGGCCGAGCGCCATCGCGGCGATCTGCGTATCGAAATAGGGGGCAGGCGTCTTGCCGGTCAGGTTGTAGATGATTTCCAGATCCTGCCCGCCGGCGTGGAAAACCTTGAGCACCTCGGCCTCGGTCAGCAGGTCGAGCAGCGGCTTCAGGTCGATGCCGGTTGCCTTGGGATCGATCGCCGCCGCCTCACCGCCACCGGCGATCTGGACGAGGCACAGATCGGGGAAAAACGTGTTCTCGCGCATGAATTCGGTGTCGACGGTGACGAAGTCGGCGTCGGCGAGCCGGGTACAAAGCGCCGCGAGCGTGGCAGTGTCGGAGATCAGCGGATGAATATGCATGCCGCCTGTTGTAGGGCGTTGTTTCCGGTGCGGCTAGAGCGCCGGGTGGGGATGAAACGTCTCATATAAAAGTGTGTCACGCTGTGTCATCCGTGTCAGGCGGGGCGTGGCGAAGTTCACGATGTTCACGATCGTACGCATGCGTTTTCGTTTCCTGACTGGCAGCGGGGGCCGCGGCGGCTAACTGAATTATGTGCCATATCGGTTCGTATTTGTCAAGGGGGCTCACTTCCCTGCCTGCCCCCCGGTCGGTTGCCATCAGCCGAGCGGGCTATTTCTTGACAAATCATGCCCTACGGTGTGTCAGCGCGCGCATGACCATCATGCATGCCTATCGTTCCCACACCTGTGCCGCGCTCCGCCTTGGCGATGCGGGCGGCACCGCGCGCCTGTCGGGCTGGGTGCACCGCAAGCGCGACCATGGCGGCGTGCTGTTCGTCGACCTGCGCGACCATTATGGACTGACGCAGATCGTCGTGAACCCCGACAGCCCGGCGTTTGCGGTCATCGACGCGGCGCGCGCCGAAAGCGTGCTGACGATCACCGGCGAGGTCGTGGCGCGCGACGCGGGTGCGGTGAACCCGAAGATGCCGACCGGCGAGATCGAGTTGCGCGCGGCCGATGTCGTCGTCCAATCGGCGGCGACCGAGCTGCCGCTGCCGGTGGCGGGCGAGGCCGATTACCCCGAGGAAATCCGGCTGAAGTACCGCTTTCTCGATTTGCGGCGCGAGCGGCTGCACCGCAACATCATGCTGCGCTCGAACGTCATCGCCAGCCTGCGGCAGCGGATGATCGCGCAGGGCTTTACCGAGTTCCAGACACCGATCCTGACGGCCAGTTCGCCCGAAGGCGCGCGCGACTTCCTCGTGCCGAGCCGGGTGCATCCGGGTAAATTCTATGCGCTGCCGCAGGCCCCGCAGATGTTCAAGCAGCTGCTGATGGTTGCCGGGTTCGACCGCTATTTCCAGATCGCGCCGTGCTTCCGCGACGAGGATGCGCGCGCCGACCGAAGCCCGGGCGAATTCTATCAGCTCGACTTTGAAATGAGCTTCGTCACGCAAGACGATGTTTTCGCAGCGATCGAGCCGGTGCTGGCAGGCGTGTTCGAGGAGTTCGGCACCAAGTCCGTGACCAAGCCGCCATTCCCGCGCATCGCTTATGCTGAATCGATGCTCAAGTACGGCAACGACAAGCCCGATCTGCGTAACCCGATCATCATTGCCGACGTGACCGAGCATTTCCGGGACAGCGGGTTTGGCCGGTTCGCGTCGATCGTTGCCGATGGCGGGGTCGTTCGCGCGGTGCGTGCGCCGGGAGCAGGCGCAAGCAAAAGCCGGAAGTTCTACGACGACATGAATGCATGGGCGCAGGCCGAGGGCTTCCCCGGGCTGGGCTATGTGACACGCAAGGGCGGCGCTTTCGGCGGCCCGATCGCCACCAATCACGGCGAGGACGGCATGGAGCGGCTGCGCGCCGCGCTCGACCTCGGCCCCGATGACGGCGTGTTCTTCGCCGCCGGAGCAAAGCCGCAGGCGACGCGGCTCGCGGGGCTGGCGCGGACGCGCGTCGGGACCGAACTCGACCTGATCGAACAGGGCGCGTTCAAATTCTGCTGGATCGTCGACTTCCCGATGTTCGAATATGACGAGGACGCCAAGAAGGTCGATTTCAGCCACAATCCGTTCAGCATGCCCCAGGGCGAATTGCATGCGCTCGAGACGATGGATCCGCTCGATATTCTGGCTTATCAATATGATATCGTCTGCAACGGTATCGAACTCTCAAGCGGCGCAATCCGCAACCACCGGCCCGAGATCATGTACAAGGCGTTCGAGATCGCAGGCTATTCGCAGGCCGATGTCGACCGCGACTTCGCCGGCATGATCAACGCGTTCAAGTTCGGCGCACCCCCGCACGGCGGGTCGGCACCCGGCGTGGACCGCATCGTTATGCTGCTCGCGGACGAACCGAACATCCGCGAGGTCGTGCTGTTCCCGATGAACCAGAAGGCCGAAGACCTGATGATGAACGCGCCGAGCGCGGTGGGCGCGCGGCAGCTGAAGGAACTGCATATCCAGCTAGCTCCGGGGGCGGGGAAATAAGACCCTCTCCCTTCAGGGGAGAGGGAGGGGCCCGCGCGTCCTTCACGCGTGGGAGGGTGAGGGCCTTTGCTCCAAAGATGCCCTCACCCCGCTCGCGCAAGGGCGCGAGTCGCCCTCTCCCCTGAAGGGAGAGGGGAGAAAGGAACAATATGCCAAAGCTTCGTCTCAAGGACTTCGACAAAGCTGCTGAAATCAAACGGCAGGACTATGACAAGCTGCTGCTCGAACTGCAGTATCGGCTGCAGCTGATCCAGGCGGCGTATATCACGCAGGGTCTGTCGGGGATCATCGCGATCGAGGGCTGGGACGCGGCGGGAAAGGGCGGGTTGATCCAGCGGCTGACTGGCGAGCTCGATCCGCGGTTCACCAATGTCTGGTCGATCGGCGCGCCGACCAAGGACGAGCTGGGGCATCATTTCCTGTGGCGGTTCTGGCAGCGGCTGCCGGCGGCGCGCGAAATCGCGGTGTTCGACCGCACCTGGTATGGCAGGGTCCTGGTCGAACGCGTTGATAAGCTGACGCCGAAGCCCGAATGGAAGTCGGCCTATGCGACGATCAACGACTTCGAGGCGACGCAATGCGCGCATGGCACGCGCATGGTCAAACTGTTCCTCCACATCACGCAGGACGAGCAGGACAAGCGGCTGCGCGAGCGGCTCGAGGTGCCGTACAAGCGCTGGAAAACCGGGCTCGACGATTATCACAACCGGTCGATGCGCGATGCGTACACCGAGGCCTATGAAGACATGTTCGACAACTGCGATGCCGTGCCGTGGACGGTGATTGCGGCGGACGACAAGAAGACCGCGCGCATCGCTGGCCTCGAGGCGGCGATCGAGGTGCTCGGCAAGGGGGTCGACCTCGCCTACCCGCCGGTATCGGACGCGCTTCGCAAGGTGGCGGAAAAGGCGCTGGGGGTGACGCTGAAACTGTGAACGCTAGTTGAGATACCGCGCCAGCCTGCCGCCCGCGTGCGCGGTTGCCGGGTGGAGCTGGTCGTACACCACCGCGTTCGCCAGCACGCGCTGGACATAGTCGCGCGTCTCGCTGAACGGAATTTGCTCGACCCAGTCGACCGCGTCCACCCCGGCGTCGCGGGGGTCGCCGTTCAGCGCGATGAACTTGCGCGCATTGCCCGGCCCGGCGTTGTACGCGGCAACCGCGAGCACATGGCTTCCCCCGAACTGATCGCGGATGCGCCCGAAATACGCCGCGCCGAGCGTGACATTGTACACCGGATCGTCGGTCAGCCGCGGTGTGCTGTATGGCAGCCCGAGCTTGGCGGCGGTGTCGGCGGCGGTGCCGGGCAGCAGCTGCATCAGCCCGCGGGCGTTGGCGCGGCTGATCGCGGCGCGGTCGAACTGGCTTTCCTGCCGCGCGATCGCGTGGATCATCGTCCAGCTGCCATCGAGCGTCGCAGGCAGGCTGAGCTGCGGATAGGCGATGTCGATGATGCTGAGTTCGCCGTCGGCGCGCGCCGCCTTGCCGGTCAGCACGCCGAGGTCGGCGCGGTCGAGTTCGCGCCCGAGGTCACCGAGCAGCCGTTGCGCCTCGCCGGTGTCGGCGCGGTCGACGAGCGCCTTCATGAACAGCGTCTGCCGCGTGCGGTCGCCAAGGTCGCCGAGCGCGCGGGTGATGCGGACGAAATCGTCGCGGTTGAACGCGGCGCGCGCCTCCGCCCGCATGGTGACCGGCGCGGCTGCGGGCAGCGTCCAGTTGCCGAGCTTTTCGGCGGCGAGTTGCCCATAGAAATAATCGACATGCACGGCGGCGGCGGCATAGGCGTCGTGCGCGTCGCTCGCCATGCCGGCGGCATCGGCGGCGCGGCCGAACCAGTAGTCGCCGCGCGCCTGGCTGACGGGTGTGAGCGCGGTCAGGCGGACCGCGTCGAAGTGCGGCAGCGCATCGGTGGCGCGGTTGAGCTTGCGCAGCGCCAGCCAGCCGGCGGTCCATTCGGTGTCGATCAACAGCTGCCGCAGCCCGAGGCTGTGTTCGCTGAGCGGCCGCCCGAGCGGCAGCGCATGATGGTTCGCCGCAATCCGGTAGGCCGCGTCATACCGCCCGTCGCGGAACGCCGCGCGCGCGAATTCCAGCCGCGCCTTGAGCCAGCTATCGGGATCGAGCACGAGGCCGGGGGCTTCGTTATACGCGCCGAGCAGCGTCCGCGCGGCGTCGGCGTCGCCGTGCGCGCGCAGGTACAGTGCGCGGTCGAGCACGATGCCGGCGTCGTGCTGCACGGCGGGCGGCAGCGCCTGCCAGCGCGCGTCGGCATCGCCCGCGCCGGTGCGCAGCGCGATCCGCGCCGCCGCCCACGCCTGCCGGTCGGCGGGGATCAGCGGCAGCAGCCGCGCCGCAGCACTCGTCTGGCCGCTCCACAGCAGCCAGTCGATCCGGGTCAGATGGTCGATCGGCGTCAAGACGCTGCCGAAGCGCGCCTGCAACTCGCCCTCGGTCGCCGCGTCGAGCCCGGCCGAGCCCCATGCCGCGCGCGCGCTCGCGGCGGCTTCGGCCGACCGCCCGGTCGCCAGCTGCGCCTCCGCCAGCCGGAACTGCGCGAGCGGCCCCAGCGGCGGGAACAGCGCGAAATATTTCAGCCGCGCCTCGGGCGACACGGTCGCGTCGATCAGCTTTTCGGCGCGGCGGCGCAGCGCGGTTTCCACCGGCCAGCCGCGATACGCCTGCAGGAACCCCGAAATCTCGGCAAAGCTCGCCGGCCCGGAGTCGCGGCGCAGCCGGTCCCATGTCACCACCGCATCGAGCAGCGTATCGCGCGGCGGCCCGGCCATCGGCGACGCGGCGAGCAGGTCGAACCGCCCGGCATCGTTGTTCGCCAGCCGCGCAACATAATAGGTCCGCATAGCCGCCGGCATCGGGGTGGCAGGGGTCACGGCGGGCGGGGCTGCCGAGCACGCCACCGCGCAGCCGAGCGCCAATCCGACGACACCGAACCGGAGTTTGCTGGACAAGCGGCGCATCGGCTTCCTATCTGTCATCGGACATTCGTGCAGGGCTGCACTGCTTGCCTTAAGCGGTCGCAACGGTGCGGTGAAGAAGGTTTGAGACAATGTTTGGCGGATCGATCCCGGCGCTGGTGACGCCGTTCCACGGCGGCGCGATCGACAGCGCGGCGTTCGAGGCGTTTGTCGACTGGCAGATCGCCCAGGGGTCGTCGGCGCTGGTGCCGTGCGGCACGACGGGCGAATCGGCGACGCTGACCATCGAGGAGCATAACCACGTCATCGACCTGACGATGAATGCGGTGGCCGGGCGCGTGCCGGTGATCGCGGGCTGCGGGTCGAACGATACCGCGACCGCACTGATCCACATGCGCCATGCGATCCATGCCGGGGCGGCGGCGGCGCTGGTCGTCTGCCCCTATTACAACAAGCCGAGCCAGGAGGGGCTGTACGCGCATTTCCGCATGCTCCATGACGGCTGCGACCTGCCGATCATCATCTATAACATCCCCGGGCGCTCGGTGGTCGACATGAGCGTCGAGACGATGGCCCGGCTGGCGCAACTGCCGCGGATCATCGGCGTCAAGGACGCGACCGGCAATGTCGCGCGCGCGTCGGCGCAGCGTGCGGCGTGCGGCGGCGATTTCATCCAGCTGTCGGGCAATGACGACATGGCGCTGGGCTTCATGGCGATGGGTGGGCACGGCTGCATCTCGGTGACGGCCAATGTCGCGCCGAAGCTGTGCGCCGAGTTTCAGGCGGCGTGCGTGCGCGGCGACTATGCGGCCGCACTCACGCTGCAGGACCGGCTGTTTCCGCTCCACGCCGCGCTGTTCACCGATGCGAGCCCGGGTCCGACGAAGTACGCGCTTGCCGAAATGGGGCATATGACGTTCGAGACACGGCTGCCGATCACGCCGCCAAGCGCCGCCGCGCGCGCCGCCGTCGATGCGGCGCTGAAGCATGCCGGGCTGGCCTGATGGCGCGCGCGTATGTGAACACCGGCATCAAGGCCAAGATCGTCGCCGAGAACCGGCGGGCGCGCTATGAGTTCTTCATCGATGAAGTGCTCGAGGCGGGAATTGCGCTCGCGGGGACCGAGGTCAAGGCGCTGCGGCAGGGCGAAGGCTCGATCGCCGAAGCCTATGCCGAGCTGAAGGACGGGCAGATGTGGCTGGTCAACGCCAACATCCCCGAATTCAGCCACGGCAACCGCCACAATCACGAGCCCAAACGCCCACGCAAGCTGCTGCTGCACGAGCGCGAGATCAAGCGCTTCAACGGCGCGGTGACACGGCAGGGCATGACGCTGGTGCCGCTGATGATCTATTTCAACGACCGCGGCCGCGCCAAGGTCGAACTGGCGCTCGCCAAGGGCAAGAAACTCCACGACAAGCGCGAAACCGACAAGGCGCGCGACTGGAAGCGCGAGGCGGGGCGGATATTGCGCGAGCGGGGGTAGGGGTGCGGCGTCCGCTTTCGCCCAATAGCAGACATCAGACTTGCCTAGCGCAGACTGTGGGCTAAGTTAGAGGCGTATGCCCATTGCGTTGCTAAGCTCCATTGAATGGCACGATCTTCCAGTCGCCACGCTGGCGATAACTGAGTGCGGGATCGAACTGGTTGTTACGCCGTGGATCGAATCCGCTGGTGAATATGCTCGATACACGCTGCGGATCACCGACCCAGAAAACCTGCAATTAAATGTGAATGCAGCGTTATCCGCCAAAGATCTTGGGGCTCTTGAAATAAGCGAGTTTGATTACACGGCCTGCCAGAACGAGCGGCTGAGCGGCACAATTGGCATCCTCCCCGGCGGAGCGGGATACTGGACGATTTCGTTCGTCAACGCCGTCTGGTCATTCGAGACGGTTTGACCGCTTTCCACCCATAGCCGCCGCTCCCCCAAACTCCCCCACTTCCCCTCGCCCCCCGACCCCCGCTAAATCAACCTTCTCCACGGGAAGGACATCATGACCGGCGGCCTGAAAAACAAGCTCATCGCCACCAAGCAGGCGTGGGCGCGCGCCGGGCGGCTGCTCACCGGCACGGTCGGCGATCCTGGGACCGACCGGCTGCCGCCGGATCGTCTGCTGGCGCACACCTCACTAGGGTGATGGGAAGCAAAGAACGACCGTTAGCAGATCTTTCGCGCTACCACTTCAGAACTAGTGGGTCCAAGGTCCTCCGTCACTTGGATCGCTTTGAGGCTTCAAGGTGCCAAGCGCGCTGAACCTTTAGTCGAATGCCGTCGTCTTGGAGAAATTCGTCATCGTCCGGCGTATCTTGGAGTATTAATGCTTCAAACACGCCAGTTATACCACGCACAGGTCCGTATGGAGGAGGATCGGCGGCGATCAAAAGTTTCAATATACCGGGAACTGCCGAACCAAAACCAATGCCGCGATCACAACCCAGAGGAGTGACTATTGCGCGTTCCTTGTGATCGGTCTTAAAAATGCCGCTGAATCGAACCACCTCACCTATGTGCTTCTTGCTTTCGTGTGCCATTGAGCACGCGGCACTGCGTGAAAGTAGCAATGGCTCGGCAACGGTCACAGTGGATGTTGCTGTCCAAATCAGAATAGACGCGGTTGCGGTCGTAAAGACATTAAGGGACCCAAGACCGACTGATAAGTTGTTCACGCGTACTCCCGTTCTAAGCATAACCCTAGCATATGACGCTTGGAGTGCCAATGTCGGCAACTCACCCATAGCCGCCGCTCCCCCAAACTCCCCCACTTCCCCTCGCCCCCCGACTCCCGCTAAACCCAGCCTTCTCCACGGGAAGGACATCATGACCGACGGCCTGAAAGACAAGCTCATCGCCACCAAGCAGGCGTGGGCGCGCGCCGGGCGGTTGTTGACCGGGACGGTCGGCGATCCCGATACCGACCGGTTGCCGCCGGGGCAGCGGCTGGTGACCGACTGGCCGGTGCTCGACCTCGGGATCCAGCCCGATGTGCCGCAGGCCGACTGGCGGCTGACGATCGACGGCGCGGTCGAAAACCCGGTGACTTGGGACTATGCGACGCTGCTCGCCCAGCCGGCGTTCGAGGACGTGTCCGACATGCACTGCGTCACGCAATGGTCGCGCTATGACAACCGCTGGACCGGCGTCTCGACGCGCCATCTGCTCAGCGTCGTCAAGCCGCTGGCGGCGGCGCGGCATGTCATCCTGTCGAGCTATGACGGCTATACCACCAACGTCGCGCTCGAACATTTCGCCGAGGACGACTGCCTGCTGGCGCATGCACACGACGGCGTGCCGCTGACGCGCCAGCATGGCGGCCCGGTGCGGCTGATCATCCCGCGCTATTATCTGTGGAAATCGGCGAAGTGGATCAAGCGCATCGAATTCGCCAGCAGCGACGCGCCCGGTTTTTGGGAAACGCGCGGCTATCACAACGTCGGCGATCCATGGCTTGAGCAGCGCTATGGATAGCATCGCGCCGCCGTTCAGCGAACGCGCGCTGCCCGCGACGCTGCGAATGCTGCAGGGCCTGCCGCTCGGCCTTGCGATCCTCGACAGCAGCGGCACGTTCCTGCGCTCGAACGATGCGTTCCGCGAGACCGTCGGGTGCGATCCGACCAGCTTCGGGCTGGCCGCGCTGGCGATCGAGGAAGACCGCGCGCATCTGCTGGCCTCGGTTCGCGCCGTCATCGACGGGCAGTTCAATCCGCCCGAATGCCGCGTGCGCCTTGCCGCCCGGCCCGACGAGACGATCTCGCTGAACCTCGCACTGGCCCCGCCCGGCTGGGGCTTTGCCGTGCTGGTCGCGGTGCGCGACATTCGCGAACAGCTCAAGCTCGAACGCCAGGTGGCGCAGGTCACCAAGATGCAGGCCGTCGGGCAGCTTGCAGGCGGCATCGCGCACGATTTCAACAACATCCTGACCGCCGTGCTCGGGCTGTGCGACCAGCTGCTCGAGGGCCGCGCGCCCGACGATCCCGACTATGACGACATTGACCAGATCCGCCAGAACGGCAACCGCGCCGCCGATCTCGTCCGGCAGCTGCTCGCCTTTGCGCGGCAGCAGACGCTGCGTCCGCAGCTGCTCGCGGTGGACGGTGTGATCGCCGGGGTCGAGCCGCTGCTGCGTCGTTTGCTCGGGTCGGCGATCCCGCTGACCATTGCGCCGGGCCGCGACCTCGGCATGGTGCGCGTCGACCCGGGGCAGCTCGAACAGGTGATCGTCAACCTCGTGGTCAACGCGCGCGACGCGATGCCCGACGGCGGGTCGGTGACGATCGCCAGCCACGGCGTCGCTGCCGCCGACGTCCGCGCGCTGGGGCACGAGATCATGCCGGTCGCCGACTATATCGCGATCGTCGTCACCGACACCGGCACCGGCATCGCGCCCGAAATCAGCGCCAAGATCTTCGAGCCGTTTTTCACCACCAAGGCGATCGGGCAGGGCACCGGGCTGGGGCTGTCGACGGTCTATGGCATCGTCAAGCAAACCGGCGGCTTCATCTTTGTCGGCGCGGGGGCCGAGCGCGGGACCAGCTTCACGATCTATTTCCCGGCGTTGCCGCGTCCGGCCGAA
>Ga0209724_1002665_pt1 | contig 15094 bp, 9 predicted proteins | sample grotaG_FD_184143 | JGI IMG/M metagenome (GOLD analysis project Ga0209724, IMG submission 184143) | Glacier valley bacterial and archeal communities from Borup Fiord, Nunavut, Canada, to study Microbial Dark Matter (Phase II) -... | ecosystem: Environmental > Aquatic > Freshwater > Ice > Glacier ...
TGATCAATAAAATTTAATGATTAGATTTGTAACTAAATGTATTTAAAAAAATAATTTCATCACTATGAAAGTATTAACTTTTGTTTTGCTTGCGGTTTTCGCATTAGTTTCATGTAATCAAAAGATTTCAAAACCAGCAATTAAACCTGAAGCATTTCATAAATTGGTTGACGGAAAACAGGTTGACCTTTTTACGCTAAAGAATAAGAGCGGTTTGGAAATGAATGTAACCAACTATGGTGGCCGTATTGTGTCGTTGATGGTTCCCGACAAAAGCGGTAAAATGGAAGATGTTGTTTTAGGTTATGAGAGCATTGATGGTTATCTTAACGCTAATGAGCAATATTTTGGTGCCTCAATTGGACGGTACGGGAATCGCATTGCTAAAGGTTCGTTTTCTATTGATAGCATCAAATACAATCTTGCAGTTAATAATGCACCGAATAGTTTGCATGGCGGTGTTAAAGGATTTTCTGCCAAAGTTTGGAATGCTGTTCCAAAAGGTCAAAATGAGTTGGAGCTTACGTTGGTTTCCTCCGATATGGAGGAGGGTTATCCAGGAGAATTGAAGGTGACGGTGAATTATAAGCTTACGGATGCCAATGAGGTTGCCATCACCTATCGTGCAGAAACCAGTAAGCCAACCGTTCTGAATCTTACAAATCATTCTTACTTTAACCTTCATGGTGCCGGAAATGGCGACATACTTGATCTTGAAGTATTTCTAAATGCTGACAAATATACGCCAGTGGATTCTACACTTATTCCAACAGGGAAAATTGAGTCTGTAATTGGAACACCGCTCGATTTCACGACACCTGCAACTGTTGGATCAAGAATCAATGAGAAAAATGAGCAAATGTCATTTGGTTTAGGATACGATCATAATTTTGTATTGAATAAAACCGATGGAAAAGTGGTAACACTTGCAGCATCTGTCTATGATCCAAAAAGCGGACGATTTATGGAGGTTTTCACAAACGAACCCGGAGTTCAATTTTATACCGGGAATTTTCTGAAAGGCAAAGAAATTGGAAAACAGGCTAAACCATATAATTTCAGATCTGCGCTGTGTCTTGAAACTCAGCATTTTCCTAATTCACCAAATCAACCGGAATTTCCTACAGTTGTTTTACGTCCGGGCGAAGTTTATAATTCAGTATGTATTTATAAGTTTACTGTTAAGTAGCACATTAGTCGGGGACGACTTCCCCCTTTTCATTTCAAATAATAAAGCTGTAACAATTTGTATTTTAGATTATTGTGGCTTTATTTTTATGCTCATCTGATACTGATATGTTTTTGACTAAAGCAAATAGACCTTTCGTTGTAATAGGCCAATTTATTAAAGAACGGAGCCTTCCTTTTTTTCGTGAGAATAGTAAATTGCTGGCACAGGCAATTTTTACCATCTTTTCGATTGGAGTTGGCATTTGGTTTATAAATCATGAACATACTGAACTTGCACAGGTAAAACGCATGTTGTTGGATGCGGACTGGAAGTTTGTTGTTGCTGGAATATTTTTGACGGTTGTTTACATTTCGCTGCAAGGATTAATGTATGTTGCATCATTTGCCTCCATCCGGCACCGAATCCCACTAATGACTGCCATCGTTTTATTTCTGAAACGAAATTTGATCAGTATCTTCTTGCCCGCCGGTGGTATTTCATCACTTGCTTTTTTTACAGGTGAAATTGAAAAGAAGGGTATTACAAAATCTCAAATTCATTTTGCTTCAGCAGTTTATGGCTTCGTCGGAATATTGTCCGTGATCGTTGTGGCAGTGCCAATTTTTATATATTCATTATTAGTTGGAGGAATTGGATCAGGTGAGTGGATTGCTTTTATTTCAATGTTATCGCTCATACTGGTAATCTATTTGATCTACAGATCGATCGTAAAAAAAGGAGTCTTTTACCGTTGGCTTGTCAAAACCTTCTCATTCTTCGAAGTATTTTCAATTGATATCCGGAATAACAGAATCAGTAAAAAACAATTCTTTATAACCTTGTTTTATTCTGTTCTCATTGAGTGCACCGGTATTGCCCACCTATATGTCGCAATGATAGCACTGGGGTACCCGCCTTCGCTTTTTGCTGCATTCATGGGATATATAATTTCAGTTATCTTCCTGATTGTGTCTCCAATGTTACGAGGCCTTGGAGCGATTGAGGTATCAATGACTTTAATTCTTGTCCGTTTGGGCTACTCAGATATTGAAGCATTAACAATCACCCTCCTTTACAGGTTCTTCGAATTCTGGCTTCCGTTGATTGCAGGTATATTTAGCTTTTTGCTAAAAATCAATAAGTTATTGATGAGGGTGATACCTGCATTATTGCTACTGTCGTTAGGAATAATTAATATCATTTCGGTACTGACGCCCGCGATCACGGAACGGGTTCACTGGTTAAGGGATTTTTTACCGATGGACGCGATCATTGTTTCCAATTATTTTGTGTTGGTTCTTGGTCTGTTTTTATTGGTTACTGCATCCTTTATGCTCAAAGGATTGAAGATTGCCTGGTGGTTTGCTTTTTTCCTCTCATTTGTATCGATGATCGGTAATCTTGCCAAAGCTGTTGACTATGAGGAAGCAATCGCAGCTGTTCTTGTAATGGTCGTTTTGATATTCACAAAGAAGGACTACTATGTAAAAAATAATCCCCGCTTACGTTCTGTTGGAATACAAACTGCTATTTTGAGCATGCTGGCAGTCATTGTCTATAGTGTTATTGGATTTTATTATCTTGATAAAAAGCAGTTTAATATTGACTTTAGTCTTTGGCAATCTATCCAGTATGCCTTAGAGAACTATTTTCTAATTGGAAGCAGTGATCTGATACCAGTTGATAATTTTGCCCGAAAGTTTATTTTGTCAATCCAAATAAGCGGATTTTTAACTTTTGGTTTTTTAATATATACCCTTATCCGTCCCTATTTTTTAAAGAGTGTTCCTACACCTCTTGAATTGGAACGACCACTGAAATTGGTGAGTCAATATGGAAAATCGGCGCTTGATTATTTTAAGACTTATCAGGATAAAATGATTTTTGAGCCGGAAGGGTTAAATGCGTTTATTTCGTACCGGCCTGCCGGAAATTTTGCCGTTGTGTTAGAAAGTCCTGTTGCTGAGGATCCGGAACAGATGAAACAAGCGATTAGTCAGTTTGACACGTTTTGCTTTGAAGTTGGTCTAAAGAGTATCTACTACCGGGTTCCGGAAAGCGATCTGGATAGTTACAAAAGCTTGAAAAAGAAAGAGCTGTTTTTAGGACAGGAAGGGCTGGTTGACTTGAAATCTTTTTCGCTTGAAGGTGGTTCGAAAAAATCGATCCGTAACGCGTTATCAAAAGTGAAGGACCGTGGTTATAAAACTAACATTCACACGGCGCCTATCAAAGACGGGTTGCTTCAGAAAATTAAAGCGGTATCTGACGAGTGGTTGGAGGAAACTGGCAGGAGCGAGATTATTTTCTCGCAGGGGATGTTTGTCTGGGAAGATTTGAAGCAGCAAACACTTATTACTGTTGAAAATTCGGAAGAAAAAGTCGTCGCTTTTCTAAATATCATTCCCGATTTTGCTCCCGGAGAAGGGACTTACGATCTGATTCGCAAAACAACCGATGCCCCGAATGGGGTGATGGATTTCCTGATCGTGGAATTATTCCTGTATCTTAAATCTGAAGGTTATTCATTTGCTAATATGGGCTTTGCACCAATGTCGGGTATTGATGATCCGCATACTTTCAAGGAGAAATCCATGAAGTTTGCTTACGAAAAGATCAAAGGATTTTCGCAATATAAAGGTTTGCGCGAATACAAAGAGAAGTTTGTAACGGTTTGGATTAATAAATACCTGATCTATGATCACGATTACGATCTCCTGCAAATTCCGGGCGCGTTGATGAAAGTGATTAAACCCTAAAAAAAAGGATAAAGGTTAAAGTGTAAAGGGAATATTTTCAATAATTTGCGTTTATTGCATTGATGGAAAACTTATTTTCACCAGTGATTCATTCATCATTTCTGCCCTTTTTTCATCTTATTTGCTGCCAAACAACAGGATCATTACACCTGCAAGAATTCCTACAAGAAGCCACCCTTTTTGCCGGATATTTTTTTCATGAAAAAGAATACCTCCCAATGCAAATGAAATAATCACACCACTGCGGCGCAACGCTGATATGACCGAAATGAGCGAACCGTCCAAAGAGATCGCATAAAAGTATAAGAAGTCGGCAATCACAAGAAAGAGTCCGATCATTGGAATTGACCAGCGCCATTGGAAAGGGGTATTTTCGTGTCGTTTAGGATACCAGAGGAAAAGTATAACAGGCAAGAGAAGTCCAACCTGGTAAATCCCGGACCATGCTTGTACCGCCATCCGGTCGAAATTGTGAATCAGAAATTTGTCGTACAGGCCACTGACTGATCCCAGCAAAGTACCCACAATTATAAATACGATCCATTTATTCGTAGAGAAATGAATCCCTTCGGATTTGCCAGCCAATGAGAAAATGTAAAAAAAGAGCAGGGTAACTGCTGTCCCAATCCATTGAATAATTGTAAGATGCTCCGAAAAGATCAGAATTGCACCAAACAGCGTCCATATAGGACCTGTCGCCCTGATTGGAGAGACGATGGTTAATGGCAGGTGTTTAACCGCAAAAAACGTGAAAATCCACGAGCTTGTAACGATGAGTGATTTCAGAAAGAAGTATCCGTGTTGGACAAGTGGCGCAGGTGGTATAAACAGAATGCTATTGCTTAATGCGTCAGGATAAAAAGTTGAGATTAGGAGGATGGGAAGAAAAATGACTGCTGAAGTAAGTGTTGCGAGAAAGAGTACTGGCAGAACGGCATTACTGTTGAGCGAAAGCTTTTTAAAAACATCATAAGTTCCAAGAAAAACAGCCGAAGCAACGGCGAACAGTGCCCACATACCTTTTAAATTGAATTGGCAAAGGTAGGCTTGCAGGCGAAAGAATCAGGTTTTAGATGGTCCGGAGCAGCCAAAGTTAATGTTATCTTGTTAATCGGCTACTGGCAACTGGTTACTCGCAACTGGCTACTGGCTGCAGGCAACTGGAAATTTCGCACCTTCTCCATCTCGCTCCTTTCTCTTTCTCGCCACTTCGCCCTTTCGTACCTTCTGATTTCCGTCTTCTTCTACTTCTTTCTGAAAATATCCGACCACGATCTGGCTTTTTTCGAAAGTTGATTCAATCCCTCTTCAATCAAACTTTTATCGAAATCGTCGGTAAACATCATTTCAGGATTCTCCTCATTTTCATTCGGATAAATAAGAATGAAATCATAATTCTCGAAGTTTTTGGCCATCAACCGCGGAATTCCTTCCTGGATAAGTTTATACGAAACACTGCCATTACGCGAAAGCGCAATAATGACTAAATCCGTGAGCTGGATATATGCTGAAATTTCAAGAAATTCGTTCCAATCGGTAAACTCAATATGTTTTGTGGATATGGCAATATTATTCGACAGCATAAACTCTTTCACATGTCTGTAAGTCTGCGGAGAAGAAAGAAAATCGCAGGCAACCTTCAGCGAATCCGCAAGCCGGAATACACGACTTAACCAAAGATTAAAACCATATTCTCTGTCGGCATAACGGGGGCAAACGGCCACAATCTTTTTACGCTGATGAAGGTGTGGCGAAATGCTGCATACCCAGACAGCCTGGTTTGTGTTCTCGACAATATATTTGATAATACTTCCAAAAAGGAGATCGGTAAACTGGTGTTTCAATGCAAATCCAATGATAATTTCAGTGGCGAATATTTCGGTTGCAACCCGCTTGATTCCGCTTGGAACATTATGGCTAATTGTAGTGATGATTTCCACTTCCTGATCAACGGCTGCGGCATGAATAATTGCTTTTTCGAGGGCTCGTTTGGCTTCGATCAATTTTTGCTGAGCTGCATCATCATCCGCCACAACCGATAAACTCACGATTGGAAACCTGTTTTTCGGATTTTTAATGGCCATTGCCAGATCAAGCAATCGCTCCATATTGTTAGGATTGTAAATGGGAATCAATATTTTCTGACCTCCTGTAGCAGGATGTGCTGGACCAATGCTTTTTTCCATGATTAAAACCTTTTTTGCCGCATGTTCGGTAATAAACGAAGCAACAAGACAGGTGACAAGAATCAAGACTATGGTTCCATTCAAAATGTTTTCATCAACAATTCCAAGACGGAATCCAACCATAATTACAGCGATGGTAGCCGCCGCATGTGAACTGCTCAATCCAAAAATAAGATTTCGATATGCTGAAGAATATCTGAAAATAGCAGCAGTTAACCAGGCGGCAATGTATTTTCCGATAAGGGCAACGATGGTTAAGGTGGCAGCAATGATCAGCGCAATTGGACCTTGTCCGAGCACTTTAAAGTTGATCAGCATTCCTACACTGATCAGGAAAAAGGGAATAAACAGTGAATTGCCTACAAACTCGAGCCTGTTCATCAGTGACGAAGTGTGCGGAATTAGCTTGTTTAAAGCGATTCCTGCTGCAAAAGCCCCAATTATCGGCTCAAGTCCTGCCACCTCCGAAAGGATGGCTGCGAGGAAAACCATGGCAAGGACAAAGATAAAATGAGAGTTTTTCTCACCTTCGAAATTCCGGAAAAACCAGCTTGCAAGTTTCGGAATCAGAAACAGAACAATTGAAAGAAACAGAATAACTGATACTGTGAATTTTACCCAGAAATCAGCAGTTATCTCGCCGCTAACCGATCCTGAAATTACGGCAAGAATAGTCAGAACAGCAGTGTCGGTGAGCATGGTTCCTCCCACGGTCACTCCAACAGCCTCATTCCTCGAAATGCCCAAACGACTTACAATTGGATAAGTTACCAAAGTATGAGTGGCAAACATACTCGAAACCAGAAAGCTTGTCTCGAAGCTAAATTCAAGGAGAAACCTGCAAACAGGATAACCAATGGCCAGGGGAACCATAAATGTGAAAAATCCAAATACCAAACTTTTGTGTTTGTATTTGGCAAAACCTTTCAGATCAAGTTCAAGTCCTGCTAAAAACATAATGTACAAAAGGCCAATCGTCGAAAAGAGGTCAATCGCTGAATTTTTGGCGATCAGATTTAATCCATGAGGGCCAACGATTACCCCGGCAAGTATCAATCCGATGATACCAGGTATTTTCATACTCCTGAATAACAAGGGCGCCAAAAGAATTATAAATAAAATTAATGCAAAAACCAGCACCGGACTTTGAAATGGTATCTGGAATATATGTTGCAAATTTTCAAGAACTTTATTCATCTTTAAAACAATTATTTTAAAGGGCGGAAAACAAAATATAGTCATTTCCGGACCATTTACCTGACTCTCAAAATTATTCTTTTAACAGTACAATCTATGCGTTAAATATCATTTTTATTCTAAATTAACCTGATTTTTAAAATCAGGAAGCACTCTCCATCCTAATGAGTAGACATTCCCCATCCTGGTGAGGAGACGTTCCCCATCCTAATGAGGGGATGCTCCATAATCGAAGAAAAAGTCGTTCGAACTTGCATCTTTAAATGATTAAAGGGATATAACACTGAAATTGAATGGTATAGCAATCAAATGTATCAGCCAAAAGAATTAAGAGGTGCCATTATCTGCTCTGAGCGTCAAAATCCAAAATACTTATCAACTGAAATGTGTTCATTACTGCTTTCCAAATTCGATCGTGACATTTTTCTTTTTCAGTATATTTGTGCAAAATCGTATAAAATGGTCCCAGGTTATTCAGAAGAATCAATTCGTACGCTTGATTGGAAAGAACATATCCGCAAGCGGCCAGGAATGTACATTGGTAAGTTGGGTGATGGCTCTGCTGCTGATGATGGTATCTATGTATTACTAAAAGAGGTACTTGACAATTCTATCGACGAATTTATGATGGGAAACGGTCGTAAAATCGATGTCGTGGTATCGGACGAATTGGTGTCAGTGCGCGACTATGGCCGTGGTATTCCATTGGGTAAACTGATGGATGTAGCTTCGAGAATGAATACAGGCGCAAAATACGATTCGAAAGTATTCAAGAAATCGGTTGGACTGAACGGCGTTGGAATCAAGGCGGTAAATGCCCTCTCGATGAATTTTACGATTAAGTCTGTCCGTGAAGGCAGGCTTAAAAGAATCGATTTTTCGAAAGGAGAGTTGGTGAAGGAGCATCCGGAGATTCAAACCGAAGAGATCAACGGAACCGGTGTTTCGTTTACTCCCGACAGCGAGATCTTTAAGAATTACCATTATATTGAGGAGTTTGTAGTTCCTTTACTAAAAAACTACACCTTTCTGAATTCAGGGCTGATTATCTATTTCAATGGCGAGAAGTATCTTTCTAAGAATGGTCTTTATGATCTTTTGGAGGAAAATCTTGATCAGGATCCCGTCTATCCGATCATTCATTTGAAAGGTGAGGATATTGAGTTTGCCCTGACCCACAGCAATCAGTACGGTGAAGATTATTACACGTTCGTGAATGGTCAGTTCACCCCGCAGGGCGGTACGCACCTGGCCGCATTTCGCGAAGCTTTGGTTAAGACGATCCGCGATTATTACCATAAGGAATTTGATGCTTCTGATATCCGTGCATCGATTGTTTCAGCTTTGAGTATCAAGGTTGAAGAACCGATATTCGAATCACAGACCAAAACAAAACTCGGATCCAAAGATATGGGTCCCGAAGGTCCTTCCGTACGAAACTTCATTATGAATTTCGTCCAAAAGGAATTGGGCAATTTTCTGCATAAAAATTCTTCGACTGCCGATATTTTGCTGAAAAGGATTCAGGAATCGGAGCGTGAACGGAAAGCGATTTCAGGGATTCAGAAACTCGCCAAACAAAGGGCCAAGAAAGTTAACCTTCATAATAAAAAGTTACGCGATTGCCGGATTCATTACAACACCAGTCACGAGTTTAAAGATAACAGCTCTATTTTTATCACCGAGGGTGATTCAGCGAGCGGTTCAATTACTAAATCGCGCGATGTTACGACGCAGGCGGTCTTTAGCTTACGTGGTAAGCCATTGAACAGTTATGGTTTGACCAAGAAGATTGTGTACGAGAATGAAGAGTTTAACCTTCTTCAGGCGGCGCTGAATATCGAGGAAGGAATCGACGAACTTCGTTATAATAAAGTGATTATATCAACCGATGCCGATGTTGACGGGATGCATATTCGCTTGCTACTGATCACGTTCTTCCTGCAGTTCTTTCCCGAACTGATCAAGAAAGGGCATCTGTATATTTTGCAAACACCTCTTTTCAGGGTACGAAATAAAAAGAAAACGGTTTATTGTTATTCGGAACAGGAGCGCGATCAGGCTGCAAAAAATATTGGTGCCAATCCGGAGATTACCCGTTTCAAAGGATTAGGTGAGATTTCACCCGACGAGTTTAAAAACTTTATTGGCGAAGATATCAGGCTCGATTCTGTGATTCTGAATAAGAACGAATCGGTTGCCGAAATGCTTGAGTTTTACATGGGCAAAAATACGCCTGATCGTCAGGATTTTATTATCGGTAACCTCCATGTTGAAAAAGATGAACTTTAAATAATATTAAACTGTAATTGTTGACCAGTCTGGAAATAGCATTAGATCATAATAACAACTCCATTTTAACTGTAAAAAATGTCGGACGAAGAAGATAACGAGCTAATACCTCTTTCTGAAGAAGAGGAGGCAAAAGAGGGAAAAAAAGAGCTGCATCATATCGTTTATTTGTCATCGATGTACCAGAACTGGTTCCTCGATTACGCTTCGTATGTTATTCTTGAGAGGGCAGTTCCGTACGTCAACGATGGATTAAAACCTGTCCAGCGCCGGATTCTGCATGCAATGCGGCAGATGGATGATGGACGTTACAACAAAGTTGCCAATATCATCGGACAGACCATGATGTATCACCCCCATGGTGATGCCTCGATTGGTGATGCGCTGGTTCAGCTAGGGCAAAAGGATTTGTTAATTGATGCACAGGGAAACTGGGGTAATATTCTCACCGGTGATGGTGCTGCAGCACCCCGTTATATTGAGGCGCGGCTTTCGAAGTTTGCGTTAGAGGTCGTATTCAATCCGAAAACGACCAGATGGCAGCTTTCGTACGATAGCCGAAACCGCGAGCCTGTTACTTTACCTGTGAAGTTCCCGCTTTTACTGGCGCAAGGGGTTGAAGGAATTGCCGTTGGACTTGCTTCCAAGATTTTACCTCACAATTTTATTGAAATACTTGATGCCTGTGTTGCTTACCTCAATAACGAAGATTTTGAGCTCTTTCCCGATTTCCTGACGGGTGGTTTTATTGATGTTTTGAAATACAACGATGGTCTGCGCGGTGGGACGGTTAAGATAAGGGCAAAGATTGAAAAACAGGATAGCAAAACACTTGTTATCACCGAAATACCGTTTGGTAGAACAACGTCCTCCCTGATTGAATCGATCGTTAAGGCGAATGATAAAGGCAAAATAAAGGTAAAAAGAATCGATGATAATACGTCGGCGAATGTTGAGATCCTGATTCACCTGATGCCGGGCATTAGTTCGGACAAGACCATTGACGCGCTTTATGCCTTTACCGATTGCGAAGTGTCGGTATCTCCAAATGCCTGCATCGTCGAAGACGATAAGCCTAAGTTCATCAACGTCACCGAGATTCTTAAAAAATCGGTTGATAAAACAGTTGAATTACTGAAGCTTGAGCTGGAGATCCGGATGGGTGAACTGGAAGAGCAATGGCATTTTGCGTCGCTTGAACAGATATTTATCGACGAACGCATCTACAAGGATAAAGCTTTTGAAGATTCGAATAATATGGATCAGGCTGTCGATCATATCGATAAACGGCTTGAACCATGGAAACCAAAATTCAGGCGTGAGATTACACGCGAAGATATCCTTAAACTGATGGAAATCAGAATGGGACGTATATTGAAATTCAATACTGAAAAGGCCGATGAATTGATCAAAGGAATTGAAGATAGTATGGCTGAAGTATTGGCTAACCTTCAGAATTTAATTCCTTATACCATTGCCTGGTACGAACACCTTAAAGCAAAATACGCGAAAGGCCGCGAGCGAAAAACCGAAATCAGAAGCTTCGAAAATATTGAAGCCGCAAAGGTGATTGTTGCCAATGAAAAATTGTACATCGATCGTGAAGAGGGATTTATTGGTACCGGTTTGAAAAAGGCCGAGTACTTGTGCGATTGCTCTGATATTGATGATGTGATTGTTTTTCGTCGCGATGGTGTTTATTTTGTGATGAAAGTGACGGATAAAGCTTTCATAGGAAAGAACGTTCTCCATGTTGCTATTTTTGAGAAAAACGATAACCGCACAATTTATAACCTTGTTTATCGCGATGGCAAGGCAGGAGCTACTTACATGAAACGTTTCTGTGTTACGGGTGTCACGCGCGATAAGGAGTACAATATGACGATTGGAACAGAAGGATCGCGGATACTCTATTTCAGTGCCAATCCAAATGGCGAGGCAGAGGTTTTGCGAATCACCTTCAAACCAAAACCAAAGCTTAAAAAACTGGTCGACGAAATCGATATGGCAGCCTTGGCGATCAAGGGAAGGCTTTCGATGGGTAACCTGGTGACGAAGAATGAAGTGCATAAAGTTACTTTAAAGGAAAAGGGACTTTCGACACTTGGCGGACGTAAAATATGGTTCGACGAAGATGTGCTTCGCTTGAATGCCGACGGACGTGGCAAATACCTTGGCGAATTCACGGGTGACGAAAAGATATTGGTGCTTGATAAAGATGGTGGATACCAAGTCTATTCCTACGATTTAGAGAACCATTTCGAAAAGAACCTCCTTTCGATTGAAAAATTCCGCCCTGCAAAAGTCGCTTCTGTTGTCTATTTTGATGCAGAGCAAAACTTCTACTATGTAAAACGGTTTCAAATCGAAGCAAATGGAGGTAAACCTTGCCGGTTTATTGGCGAGCATCCTGATAGTAAGTTGATAAGTGTTACATGGGTGACCTATCCTCGACTTGAAATTGAATTTGGAGGAGAGAAGAACAACCGTGAGAACGAAATCATCGAGGTTGCTGAATTTATTGGTGTGAAGTCGTATAAGGCAAAAGGGAAGCGTTTATCGAGCTATGAAGTGAAGGATATTCACGAACTGGAACCAATCATTAAGGATGAAGACATTGTACCCGAAGAGATTCCTGAACCGATTGCACCGGATGATGTTCCTTTCGAAATTAATCGTCCGGCAGGCGAAAGTGACCCAAGTCAAATGGAAATAAATTTTGACTGATGAGAATTTACCTCGTTGGATACATGGGTTGCGGTAAATCCACAATCGGACGTAAAGTTGCTGAAATATTGGGAATTAGCTTTGTTGATCTTGATAAATACATCGAAGAGCGTTATTTCAAGACAGTTCCGGTCATTTTTGCAGAGGAAGGGGAGGAGCGGTTCCGTGAGAAAGAGCGAATCTCTTTGCTCGAAGTTTCTCAATTTGAGAATATTGTTGTTGGTACCGGCGGAGGAGCTCCCTGCTTCTTCGATAATATGGAGGTGATGAACAACAACGGCGTTACCGTTTATATTGCACCCGATACAGATGTTCTTGCCGCAAGACTTCTGAAATCAAAAACCGAACGACCCCTGATCGTTGGTAAATCTCCTGATGAATTGATTTCTTTTATAAACAATGCTTTGCTGAAACGCGCCCCGTTTTACGAAAAGGCAAAAATCATTATCCGCGGAGAAAATAACCTTGATCCGAAATTGGTTATTGACAAGATCCGGCAACTTGAGGTTAAAAATAAGGATTGATGACTGTTCGTGTGGGTAAAATTTGCAACTGGTTTATGCAAATTGCAACTGGCATGTCAGTGCTAACTATTTGACTCTTACTTATTATAAATAAAGATAATTCCTGATTTCATAAAAGGCGAGTCTGCTGGTTGCCAGTCACTAATAGCCAGCTGCAATCATTCCAAAATCCAATTATCCATCCCAAAATAATTGAGTTCCGCTGAACAATCGAACGTTAAAATTGGTTATGTGTAAGAATGTTCTTTTTTAGTTTTTACAAAAGATGACCCTAATACGTAAAGTAAAGCAAGTATCAGAAATCTATGCCGGACTTCAAAAAGAGATATGCCACAACCTTGAGCAGACGGATGGCAAAGCTGTTTTCGAAGAAAATAAGTGGGAAAAGGAGATCGGCTACGGTATTACCTGCGTTATCCGCCATGGTGCTGTCATCGAAAAGGGTGGTGTGAACTTTTCATTTGTGGAGGGAAAATTTAATTCACAGATGGAACGATTGCTGGGAGAAAAGGCGAATCATTACGCTGCTACGGGAGTCTCATCTATTATGCACCCGATAAATCCGCACGTACCTATTATTCATACCAACGTCCGATATTTTGCCCTCGACAATGGTACCGAATGGTATGGCGGTGGTATTGACCTTTCACCACATTATATAGATGTTACCGAAGCCCGGAATTTTCACCGCGAACTTCGAGATATTTGTGATCGGTACAACATCAATTTTTACCCGCAGTTCAAGAAATGGGCGGATGACTATTTTTTCATAGCACATCGGAATGAAACACGAGGAATTGGAGGTATTTTCTTTGATCGGTTAAAGCCCGATGCCAATATCAGTTTTGAACAGTTACTCGCATTTACTACCGATGTAGGCCATGCATATGCTGATTTGTATTCTAAAATTGTGAATGAAAAGAAAGCAACAATATTTACACCGGAGCAGAAAGAGTGGCAGGAATTGAGGCGTGGAAGGTATGTCGAGTTTAATCTTGTGTACGATAAAGGAACAAAATTCGGTTTCGAATCGAATGGAAATTCAGAAGCTATTTTGATCAGTTTACCTGCAACTGCTTCATGGGAATATAACCACGAAGTGAAACAGGGCTCGGATGAATACGAAACCTTGCAATTACTTAAGAAAGATATTGATTGGATAAATCTTTAATAGAAAAATAATGTCATCAGGAAAAACCGCCGTATTACTTTTAAATGTTGGTACACCCGATTCTCCATCTGTAAAAGATGTGCGCAGGTACCTTTTTGAGTTTCTGAACGATCCCCGTGTAATTGATATTCCCTGGCTACTCCGGAAAATTCTTGTCAACCTCATTATTGTTCCGTTCAGGGCTCCCAAATCGGCAAAGTTGTACAAGTTGTTATGGAATAAAAACGGCTCGCCACTTCTATTTCATGGTAACACCGTAAAAGAGAAATTACAGGAACAATTGGGAGAGAATTACACCACATTTTTGGCTATGCGCTATGGAAATCCAAATATCAGGGATGTAATGCCGGCTATTAAAGCAGGTGAATTTTCAAAACTGATTGTTGTCCCTATGTTCCCGCATTACGCGGCATCTTCGAGTGGCACGGCAATTGAAGCGGTGATGAATCATCTTAAAAACTGGGAGGTTATACCGGAAGTGAAATTTACAGGGCAATTCTATAACAACCCCCTGTTTTTAAATGCTTTTTGTGAACGGATTGAATCTTACCATCCTGAAAAATACGACCATGTCGTTTTTTCTTACCATGGCTTACCTATCAGTCATATTACGAGGATTCACCCCGGAAACGATTGTGTAAGTTGTACTTGCGACAAGCAATTTCCAGCTCATGGGAATTTTTGCTACAAAGCTACCTGCTATGAAACAACGCGTTTGCTTGCCTCGCAACTTGGCCTGCCAGAGGGACAGTTTTCGCAAAGTTTTCAGTCGCGGTTATCGAACAACTGGCTGAAGCCATTTACCGATAAACTATTGATAAAGAAAGGAAATGATGGTGTAAAACGGATACTGGTGGTTGCTCCGGCATTTGTGGCTGACTGCCTCGAAACTACGGTGGAACTGGGTACAGACTATAAAAATCAGTTTATAAAGGCAGGAGGCGAACAACTTGAATATGTCGAAAGTCTGAACGATTTGCCCGCCTGGATTCAAACACTAAAAAGTCTTGTCGAAACCAGGTAGGACAGCCTGGCATTAATTTGTGCCGCTTGTTTTCATTATTAAT
>Ga0209724_1002678_pt1 | contig 15055 bp, 11 predicted proteins | sample grotaG_FD_184143 | JGI IMG/M metagenome (GOLD analysis project Ga0209724, IMG submission 184143) | Glacier valley bacterial and archeal communities from Borup Fiord, Nunavut, Canada, to study Microbial Dark Matter (Phase II) -... | ecosystem: Environmental > Aquatic > Freshwater > Ice > Glacier ...
TCTTAAAAAAAAGATATCTGATTTAGAAACAGTATTTAAATACTCCGGCATTACAGAAATTCTTTTCCAGGTTGAATCGCTACCAAAGTTTTTCCAATGTTCGTCCCGCTCTTTCTGGTTATTGAAAGTAGTCATATATATCAGGTTCGGCATATGAGCACCGGCTATTACTTCGGAATAAAAAACAGCATTAAATTTTAGCCTGTTAAAAAGACCAACTTCACCACCCTCATTAAACATTTTTACTTTTTGGCGATATAACTTTTCTGTTGGCCCCTCGTAACTGCGTAACTCATATATTCTGTCAGTTTTAGGCGCAGTCAGAGCAGGTATTTTTAATTGCAACATGTCCGGAAATGCTTTTAGTAAAGCCGTTTCCACTCTTTCAAAAGGCATTTTATTAAAAGCTGCATTTGAATAAGCGGAAGTATCATTTTGCAAAAGTGTGCCTGCTGTTAATGCATTGGTAAATGCTTCATACTTCTGCAAAGATGAAAATGGTATCAGCAGGTATATTTTTTTATCAACTGCTGTATCATTATCAATTGAATTAAAAACGCCAATATTTTTTAACCCCATTTTATGTAAGGCTGGTAAATAAGTACTTTTTAAATAGGCATTTGTTACAGCAATTTGTTCTGCATTTTTGATGTGATAAATAGTAAGCTGATAATATTCACCTTTAAATTTATTGTCTGCTGTTGTAAAGCTGCTGTTAAGCACCAACAAAAAAGAAATAATAAGCACTACAGAAGGAAGAAAATGTTTTTTCATACTTGGCAATTGAATTTTTTTAATAAATAATTAAAGTGTAAGTTAATTCTTAAAACCGAATTGTGAAGGTAAGGCATGAAATCAGTCACAAAAATACCAGGAAGCTATTTTATTTTTGAATGTTATACTTATCAAAAATACAAGAAGCTATTCAAGAAAATGTATCTGACCAGTTATGTAAAATGTTACTGAAAACTTTATCATTAATACGAACCGGTTTAGGGTATTAGCCGGCTCTTAAAGCTGTTTTATCATTTAGCTGCCTTAGGCGTTTGCATAATATTTTAATAAATCCCATGGCAACTTCAGGCCTCGATTCAATCAGTTCATAAAAAGGCTCCTGATCTATTTTAAAAAGAAAACAATCTGTTTTTGCAGTGGCTGTGGCACTCCTTGTTTCAGCATCCAGCAAAGAAAGCTCTCCAAACACTTCTTTTTGCTGCAAAATAGCGAGTGTCGTTTTTCCCTTATGAATTTCTATTTCACCATTAAAGATAATATACATACAATCACCTGGCTCACCCTCTTCAAAAACCTGTGTACCCTGTTCCACCTCTTGTTCCTTCATCAAGGGAGCCAACTCTGCCAGGATTGTTTCTGGTGTTTCATTAAAAATACTAAGTGACTTTAAAAGCAATACTTTTTCTATAAGTAGCAAGCCTTGGTTACCGGATGTTGACATAAAATTAAGTTTAGTTTTCTTGTATCTTTTTATTAAAAAATAAATTTACAAACTTAGTTTAACATAGTTGGCAGTTTCTCTAAGTAATATATTTTCAGCATCTGCATATTTATCAATTAATGAGGTATCAATTTTGAGTTGTTGCTGTTTTACAGTGTACAAAGAACAGGCTATTGTCCAGTAATGATAAGCATATTTCTCTTCACTTAAAATACGTATCAATACCTGTTCCACTTTTTCAAAAAATGGAACAGGATACAGTCTATGAAGTTCGGTTATCCTGTTGGCAATGTCATCTGGTTCGTAAATAGTATTAAAACGATCTGCCAGATCTTTTCGGGCAATCATTTCAATTATCTCCATCCCATTAATGATATTTATTTTTTTACCATTTAGGTAAGCAGACCTTACTTTATTTATCTGTTCCCTATCGTATAACAATGCAAAAATATAAAGTACGGCATCTCTCAGGTCTGTTAACTCTATTTGTAATGCATTTATAAGTATGAGGTATTTTTCCTGTTGTGGCCTTAACCTGTTTTGCATGTAAATTATACCTGCACTGTGTGCCAACAGATCCAGGGATTTTTTTTCAAGGGCTGTTTTTTGCAAGCCATTCGTTGCAACATAATGACTTCGATACAATGCCTTTGTAACAGACTTGTATAACTGGTGCTGGCTACTTATAAAATCCAATAACAAGGCATGTGCTTTATCGCCACTTATTCTACCTGTTAAAAAAATCAGTTTTTCTTTTTGTAGTTGCGTTGTTACTTTATTATTAATTGCTTCTTTAATAACCGACAAAGAAGTTTCTCCTGAAAGAAAAAGCGATTGCAACACATTTTTTTCATCAGTTGATATTTTATTAATCACTTCCTTAAGCAATTCTATATTATGCGATTTTCCCGCAGATACAAACACAGCCTTGCGTACATCCTTATCTTCTTCCTGCAGCATTTGTAGAATTCTTTCATGATTTTCTGTGCCATTTAATTCTCCTAAAATTTCTGCAGCAATTATTTTTTCTTTTGAATTCGTTGATTGAATAAGTTGGTTTAAACATGCTTCCGCCTCCATCTTAATTTGTCTATATCCGTAATTTATTAATCCGGCTGTAGCAGCCTGAACAATTTCGGAGCTTTTGTTTTGCAGGTAAGGGAGCATAAACTCATTATCAACACCCATTTTACAAAGCGTTTGTATGGTTGCTGCTTTAATATTATCGCTGTCATTTTCCGCTAACACCTTTACTAAGATCTCTGCCGCAACAGGTATATTTTTTTGCCGAATTAAAGTTAAAGCCTCTACTTTTATTTTTTCTGAAGGGTGTAGCAGAGATGTAAGTACGAGCTCATCAAACTTGTGATTTTTGCCTGAATCAAGTATTTTCAAAATATTGATCACTTCATTTTCACTTCCGGTTTGTACTTTTTCTTTAACCCATTTTAAGGTGGCTGTATCGTTGATCTTAAAATCCTGGCGATTAAAATAATTGCTGCTGATTGTTTTTATAATAGATTTTAGATATTGATTATTTACCCGGTATATGCCAACAACCCATACAATACCAAGACCAAAAAGTATATAATATATGTTTGTTAAATCTGCGTGCGCCTGGTATTGAAGCAATAAAAGCAATAAAATTCCTGTAAACAGATATGCAAAAGGATCCATAATTCCTTTTATAATATTGTGGGCACGTAACCTTTCGTGGGTAGGAAGTGGCTGCATCAATGTAATAAAAACCGGATTGTTGATAGCAGATCGTAAAATTTCAATTGCAGTCAGTGTAGCGCCAAATAAATAAAAAATAAGTCTTGTGTTACCTTCCATTTTCTGAGCCATCAGTACCATTACGATCATTACCAACATTACAATTGGGGTAATCAACAGCGATTTAATAATACCCAACCGATTGATAAGTCTTCCGGTAAAAATCATTTTAACGATTAGGGCAATGATCCTGGTAAAAGCACCAAAAAATGCAATAAACTGAGTCAAAGATAAATCGTCTTTAAAAGCCTCTTTTACACCGGCATAAAACCCATAACTGATAATGATAAAACAGCTGGAAATGATGATAGTTAGTACAGCAAGCCGGCGTATTAATAAATTACCGGCGAAATTTTTTGCCAGCGTACTTAGTGTATGACGGGTACTCTTTTTTACTTCTTGCTTATGCGTATGTTTGTGCTCAACTAAATGCCCCGATTTTTTAATACTTATCAAAAAGGGGATAGATGCCACCATACAAATCGCCCCTGCCCAAAGTAGATTGATGGTACCTATATAATCGACTGTAAATAAAGCGAGCGTATACCCAATAAATTTTGCCGGAATATCACCTGCACTCACCACGCTAAAAAGTCTTTTACTTTGCCTGACATTAAACAACAGTGAAGCCAGCCCCCAGAATTCGAGATTGTTTAGTAGGTATAAAACATTAAACCAACTGAACATAAAATATAAAAACCATTGGGCCTTTACCGCTACAAAAGCAATTCGAAAAAACAACATGCTTACTGTTATAAATACCGTAACAATGATCGTTAATTTTCCAGTATCATATTTATGTTCAATCTTAGAATATATAAAGCCTGTTACCCATAATAAAAAGGCAGAATAAATAAGCACATAAGGTAATTTTGTTATCCCAACCTCATGAAGAAAAAGAGAGAAAGATGCTGTAAAGAAAAAAGCAATTCCACCTCCCTGTAAAAATTGCAAAATAAAAAGTTTCTTTACGAGCCACCATTCATTAGGACGAATATTCAGCGTTTTTAACCAATATTTTTTTTGTTTTGACATACATTTACAGCTTAAAGTTTGGTAACTTCTGTTGTTTTTTCTTCCAGTAGTTTTTGTAAATGGTTTACCATCCCCAGAGTCCGTTTTTTTTGCGATGACTGTGTAAAATAAGTATGTGTTTGTAAAAAATATACCTGGCGTTCTTCCCATTCTTTTTTACTGCCAACTATTTTATACTCCAATACTTCTTTGCACAAATTTTCGCTGATGGTAAAAAAATCTTTCCTTCCAAGATAATCCAGATCTGCATCACAGATAATCTGTTGCAACAAATTTTTGGGCGATTGAGGTATTTTTGTTGCCATAATGATGGCACATATATTTTCAATCATAGAGCCAGTAACTTCAAAGCCGGGTAATTGTTCTCTTGCCATTTCGCAGCCTTTTTCTTCGTGGCCAACGTACACAAATAAAAAACCTGCATCATGATACAAAGAAGCAATATGTAACGCTAATAAGGTGTCCTTGTCCGTTATGCCTTCAGCACTTGCTATCGCCTGGCATTGTGCAGTAACATCCAGTATATGATCAATATTGTGGTAAGTAAGTCTTGCTGAAAGACCTTCTTTAAGCATAGATAGCACATGCTCCTTAATAGCAGTTATATTTATCATGTTGGTAATATTAATAAACTACAATAGTTCTATTTCGCAGGGCTGGTTTTAAAGAAAGGCTATTGGAAAAAGTAGTGACGTATAAGTACCATTCAATACTTCAAATCAATAAGTTCATAAAAAATACAATCACTTTAAAATGAGCGCAATTATATTGTGGCCTCGTCAGGAATCGAACCTGAATCCAGGGCTTCGGAGGCCCTTATACTATCCATTGTACTACGAGGCCGGATTATCTATCACTTTCCAAAATGACTGATGTTGCTTCCAAATATCTTTACTGCAATGGCCAGCAATATTACACCGAAAAATTTTCTTATTATCATCATGCCATTAGGCCCCAATCCTTTTTCAATCCATTTTAAAGATTTAAGCACCACATAAATTACCACACAGTTTATCAGAATGCCTAAAAAAATATTTACATCACTATAATTCGCCTTTAAACTCATGATGGTAGTGAGCGTGCCGGAACCCGCTATCAACGGAAAGGCAATGGGTACCACACTACCGCTTTTTGCATTGCCATCCGATTTAAAAAACTCGTGACCCAATACCATCTCCAACCCAATAATAAATATTACAATACTTCCTGCAACAGCAAAAGACTGTACATCCAGACCCAACAAATCCAAAAACTGTTTCCCTATAAATAAAAACAAAATCATTAAGGCACCGGATGCTAATGTAGCCTGAGTAGACCTTATCTCGCCTCCCATCTTCATTCTAAGCGAAGCCAAAACCGGAATATTGCCCACCATATCAATTACCGCAAACAGGGTAAATGTTACAGTCAATATTTCTTTTATGGCTATCTGCTGAAAATCCACGTTGCTTTAAAATTTTTGCAAATATACATTTTCAAAAACGGGAACTGTTATAAATTAGAAGGTTTGTGTGTTTCCTTTTCATGAACAATATTGGATAATACTTCGTGTTGTAAAACACCGTCAACACTGCTTATTTTTATTACACAACCATAGTGCAATGTAAAAGCAGCGAAAGAATCTTTAAGAGGAGTATTGGTTATGTAAGATAAAATACTTCTTAGTACGCCGCCATGGGCAACAATTACAACGGATCCCCCTTTTTGCAGAATGTGCAAAAAGGCGTTTTTTACCCGGTGATAAAGGTCTTCGTAGCTTTCGCCATCCGGAATGCGTACGGTTACAAAATCTTCCATCCAGGGGTCAATAACAGCTTTGGGTATGTCGTCCCAGGCTTTTAGTTCCCACTGGCCGCAGTTGATCTCCTTCAGATCGTTGTGCAATTGAATAGTATGTCCCGCAAATAAATATTCCGCTAATTTTTTACATCTTTTAAGCGGACTGCTATACACTGTTCCAATATTTTCAGGAAGATGCTTTTGTATAATAGCAGCTTCTGTTAAAAACGTTGGGGTCACATCAATATCAGCCTGTCCATAGCAAATGCCTTTGGCAACATCAGGGGCGGTATGTCTTACAAGATATATTTCCATATAATCAGCAGTGATAAATAAAAAGTGATTTCGGCCACTTGCTGTATGGCGCCCAAACAGTCTCCGGTGTAACCACCAATCCATTTTTTAAAATAGTATGCCATTTTAAAACTGATGAGTACAATGGGGAGTAGGGCCAATAAAAAATAGTAGTTGAAAAACGCAAAAGGTAATAAAGCAAAAACCACTGCAGTTATTAACTCCGAAGGGGTAAGCTTATCAGATGCCAACGGCTTTGATTTACTGCCATCGTCAGCCGTAACATACTGGTACTGCTGTATGATAAATACGCTCATTAAACGGCTGATGGCATGTGCGGCAACCATTGTTCCTGCAACCGGCAAATACAACTGTCTTTCATTGGTTGCAGTCAGAGAAAAATAACTTACCAATTCTTTCAGCAATAAAAATTTTGCACACAACATCAATGCCAGTCCCGCTACGCCATAAGTACCGAGTCTGCTGTCTTTCATAATAGCGAGTATTTTTTCTTTTGTCCACCCGCCGCCAAAAGCATCGCAGGTATCCGCAAAACCATCTTCATGAAAACAACCGGTGGTAAATATTCCTGCAATGATGGATGCCAGCAAACCAATATCCGCACCAATAAAATAATGAAAAATAAAAAATACGCCAAAGCTTATCAACCCTACTATCCAACCTATCAACGGAAAATACTTTGGTGACTTTTGTAAATAGATTTCGCTGTGGTCAATATTTTTTGGCACAGGCAACCGGGTTAAAAACATCAGGCCTGTTAAAAAAATAGTAAGCTCTTTTTTCAAAAAAAATTATTTATAAATTGAATTTTAATTTTATACCGCCATAATAATTTTCTGGTGCAGATGGGTTAAAGTACCTGTTGCCTGCAGCATTTAAATCGTTGCCCAGGCCATACGGTGTATTAAAAGACCTATCGAAAGAAAAATAAATTTCGCCTTCCATCACCTGGCACAACTTTCTTTTATAGCCAACCCTGCCCATCAATAAATTATATTGGGATGCAAAAAAAATATTGGCATCATTAAGCGGCAATATATCGGTATAGCTATAAGTTAAATTGAAATATAACCCTGCCTTGGTGGCAACGTCGGTACCTAATAAAAAAATATTGGGTGGTGTACCGGTTAGCTTATTACCGCTGTAATCATTAACACCTTGTTTGTACTCTTTAAACCTTGCCTTGCTATTGGTATAATTGCTCCACAGTTTTAGCTCCTGTACAAAACCGGTATTGCTACGAATGGGATAATAACTTATAGCCACTTCTAATCCATTCTGTTTGGTTTTACCGGTGTTTACAAAATAGTCGGCACCGCTTGCATCACGTCTTGTTACAATGGTATTGCTCAGGTAAAAAATATAATAAGCCGCATCAATAAATAACTTATTTTTTACCAGTTCGCCCCTGAAGCCCAGTTCGTAATTCACTGCTTTTTCCGCCTGCAGCGCATCATTAAAAATACCGGCTGAAGGTACAATCTCGTCTATCGTTGGGGGAGAATAGCCTTTACTAACAGTAGCATAAACGCTGTAATTTTTATTGATCTTTTTTAGCAAAGAAATGCGGGGTACTACAATGGGATCAAATGTTTTATTGGTGGTTTTTACAGGACGTTGATTTAACCTTGTAAAACCATAATTATAATTGTTGTAACTAACACCGGCATTGACGATAAAATTTTCCGCCAGGCTGATATCTGTCTGTAAAAAAATATTGTATTGGGTAGCGCCAATCTCATCATCAAACTGCAATGTATCCGGTATGCCCAGCTTGTTGCCAAATGTCCTGGTACTGGTAAAGCCGTATTGGTACTCGCCGCCAAAATGTACTGTTACATGATTGTTGTGGTATTGTGTAATACTCCGGCCCCCAATGCCTTGCTCTGTTTTGCGTTGGTAATTTAAAATACTGGGGTTTTTAAACCGGGTGTTGGATGTGTAGATACTGGTTGTATTATTCCAATTATCATTCAACTGGTATACATGGCTTAAGCCTGCATAAAATGTTTTTACAAACAAGGCAGCCTGCTGATCTTCCGCACTTTTAAAAGGGCCGCCTGCAGGCCTCGACTGTCTTGGATTGACAGCCATTTGTGCAGCAGTTAAGCCGCCGGGTGTTTGGTAATATAGGTCGCTGTAAAAAATATTGGTGCTGATGGTTTGTTTTTTATTCACTTCAAAAGAAGCGGTGTAGTTGGCCACATCCCTGCGCATATTGGTATGGTTGCGCCAGCCATCACTTTGCTGGTGTGCGTAACTAAATGCCACGTTTGAATTGTCTGTACTTTTTTTATATCCAACGTTCGTCTCAAACATTCCCCAGCTGCCAGCCAAAGTATTAATGCTGATACTGTTTTCATTTTTATCCGCAGTGCGGCTACTTAGCAATATCACGCCACCAGTGCCTGCGCCATACAAACTACCCCCCGGCCCTTTTATGATTTCTATTTTGCCTACATTACTAAAGCCCAGTTGATTAAGATAGGTGTTGCCATTGGCATCCGTAAAAGGGATACCGTTCCAGTACACTTTTACGTTACGTACACCAAAGGGAGAGCGTAATAAATTGCCACGGATGGATAACCTGTAACTACCCGGACTGCGCTCATCCATCTTAACACCAGGCACTGTATTTACGGCCTGTAAAATGGAGGCGTTACTGTACCTTTCAAGGTCAGTTTTACCCAATACCGTTACTGAAACCGGAATATTTTTTAAGCTGGTATTTCTTTCAAAAGCCTTTACTATCGCAGGAGACAGCGTAGTGCCCGAAGGATTTAGCGTAACCGCAATTGTTTGTGTTGTTGTGTATTTATTTGTTTGGGATAAATAGCCAATATGAGAAAAACCAATAGATAGTTTACTACCGCTGTCACTAAATTGAAAGACTCCCGCTTCATCTGTAACAGCAACAGGCTTATTTGCTACACTGATTGTTACACCTGCTAAGGGTTGATCATTTTCTGCACTCAACACGATCCCTTTAAAATTATTTTGTGCCATTAACCGGCTTCCTGAAAAACTGAATAAAAAAATAACAATGAATTTAAATCGCATAATCGTTTGGTAAAATTTAAAGAAATAAGTTAAATCAGATATACATCAAAATTATAAATATAAAAATGGACTATTCTTTGACAACGTTATATTAATTTAAAACTATCGTACTATAATGAGTGGTGAGTTGTTAGCGGCTATCGTCTTGTCACTATTCACCATTAATTATTGGTCATTGCAAATTCACAACTGATCAGTCACTCTTTAGTTTCGCAAAGGGTTAGTACTATTCTTTATTAGATACGCCTGCAGCTTCAAAACTTGCCATCTCATTTAAAAAAGCAATTGCACTTTTAATAAGGGGTATTGCCAGTGCTGCGCCTGTTCCTTCGCCAAGGCGCATACCCAATTGCAGCAAAGGTTTAGCATTTAAATGCTGCAACATTTTTTGGTGACCGTGTTCATCACTTACATGTGCAAAAATACAAAAAGATACTACCTCTTCGCTGATTGTTTTAGCTATTAACAAAGCCGCGGTTGCAATAAAACCATCTACTACAATCAACATATTTTGTTGGGCTGCCTCCAGGTATGCACCCGCCATCATAGCTATTTCAAAACCTCCAATCCTACTTAATAATTCATACACTGAAATGGCTTCTTTCTGTAACTGGTGAAAATTACTGACGGCATCCAACGTCTCCCTTTTTTGTTTCAGATGTTTCTCGTTCGCACCTGTTCCCCTACCTACACAATCCGCCATTGGAAGCAGCATTAAATGATGCATGATGAGTGCTGCAGATGAAGTGTTGCCAATACCCATTTCGCCAAATCCAATGGTATTACAACCGGTCCCTGCAATCGTTGTTACAATATTTTTACCTTTATCAATGGCCCTGTTTACCTCTTCCAGGCTCATGGCATTTTCGTGCAAATAATTGCCGGTACCCATTTTTATTTTTGCATTAATGATGGGCAAGGTTTTATCAAAAACAATGTTCACCCCTGCATCTGCAACAGCCAATGCAATGTGGTTTTGTTTGCAGAATACGTTTATGGCGGCCCCTCCGTTCAGAAAATTTAATACCATCTGCGCCGTAACTGTTTGTGGATAAGGGTTTACCAGGCCGGTAGCGGCTATACCATGGTCTGCTGCAAATACTACTATATGTGGATTGATGATTTTTGGTGACAGGGTATTTTGAATAAGGCCTGCTTGTAAAGCAATGTTCTCCAGCATACCCAACGCTCCCAAAGGTTTTGTTTTATGATCTATTTTATGTTGAAGCTGTTGTTGTAAAGCTGATGCCATGGAGGTTATTATTTTATATTAATACAAATCGCAAAACCAAAAACCGTATTGCGTTAAGGATGTATTGACGTGTTAATTGCAATTGTGATTTGCATTTGTGGGTACTTTGTATTCTTTATGAACAATATTGCCTTTGATAAAGGCGCCGCGTATTCAAAATATCGGGCCATTAAAAGCAAATATATGAAACTCTCCATCTTTGCCATCTGGATCTACATTGGCCGGGCGGTCTTTTATATTGTTCGTCTACAATTCTACCGCAAAAACTTTTATCCAGGTATTTTTCATTTCCGCAAAACAGCACCAGCTGTTATAAAAATGATCATAGCTGTTAAAATCAGGCAGCGATTTCCTGCTCATAAGCAATAAAATTTACCAGTCTTTTATTAATATCGAAGATGGGCTTAATAATTATTTTACAGAGGTAGAGCTCTCCGTTTTTGCGGTAATTTTCTAATACTATTTCCGCGGTTTCGTTGTGCTCTAATTGTTGTTTTATTACCTGCGTATTTTTGGAATTGGTTGATGATCCCTGTAAAAATTTAGGATTTCGGCCTTTTGCTTCTTCAAAAGTATAGCCCGTCATTTCCTGAAATCCTTTGCCTGTAAAAGATATGTTTTGCGAGGGATCGGTAATTACGATTACATATTGCTGTATATTTTCCAGGGCTTCGTCTGTTTGTTGTTTACTCCATTTATTAAGGCGGGCTATTTGTTTAATAGCCACCATGGATTGCTGGTACTTTAAGGCATCATCTAACAGGGCATTATATTGAGTACTAAAAATATCCCAGCTTAAAAGAGGAGCTTTATAATTTGCGGAGGGTTGAAGTTGCATAGAATTATATTTAATGCCCAAATTTATTTTTAATTTGGGTTGCAAATTTTTTGTTGTTGTATTCTGTACTTAACACTTTTATACAATTTATACAAATACACACGGCAAATTGTTTACCGATATATTTATATTCTTCATTATTTAAAGTAATATCATAACATTGGCATTGTGTTATATTGCCCACTTTGTATTCAAATACGACACCGCACCCACCACAAATTTTATCCTCATATATTCACCCCGGTTTAATTTTGACAGTTTTTATACTTTAATATAGTTGCCCTAAGATATGTGGAACAACAGGTATACTTGTTACTGCGTATAAGTCGCAATATTGCAAAATTAAAAAATAACTGCCCGGACAAAAAATGAAAGCGATGAAATTGTATGTTGCACTGCTTTTTATAATTTATGCCAAATGTAATTTTAAAACAGGAAAACGTTGTTTTGCCAATTCAAAACCGCCAAACAAAATACCACTATATACCAGGGTACCTATTAAAAAGTTTTTCACAAAGGGGAAACCCTGTACATAACATTGCACAAGGCCTGCCCAGTTTTTTGTTAGTGGCGTCATGGTTCTTAAATCAGTTCCACCGCCAATCCAAACGGTAAAATCGGCAATCAGCCAGTGGCTTACTGCTGCTACCACAGAAGCAATTACTACATTTTTTACGGACACGTTTTGCAGTATCCATTTGCCATAAAATACTATCAATGCAAACACGCCGTAGATGACATACCACCCACCATACATGGCTCCATACTTACCATCAAAAACAAACAGGTTGATGATGAGATCGCTTATCAGTAAGGTGAGCAGCGGAAACGCAAACGCTTTCCATTTACTGGTAAAATAAGCGCCGCCAAACAATCCCATGGCTCCAATGGGTGTAAAGTTTGCCCATGGTGTCAGCTGTGCTGCATTGGGTATACGCATGGTGGCCACTACAATCATTAACAACAGCAGTACTGCAAAACAGGGATTAATTTTTTTAGCTGACATGGTAATTATTTTTTGATTTATAATTTAAAACTGAGGCCTGCATTAATATTAAAGCCCAGCGTATTGAAACCGTACACTTCCATGTATTTGCTGTTGGTGATGTTTTTAGCATCAGCAAAGAGTTTCAGCTTGCCATTCGTGAATTTATATTCTCCATAAATATCCAGCAATGCATATGATTTTAATTCCACGTTACTTGCCTCATAGGTCACCGGATCAAAAAATAAATCAGTGCGCTTGCTGAAAGTTTTAAGGTTAGCACTTACAAATAGATTTTTTGTAGCCTGATAACTGATGTTGATACCTAGGATGTGTTTAGGCCTGCGGATAAGGTTGAAATAAGTAGTGTCTTTAGCACCGGCATTGGTAGTTACTTTACCATCAACAAAAGCATAGGATGTGCGAATGGTAAAATTTTTGCTTAGAATAAAAGCAGGCTCAATCTCAAAGCCTTTGTCATGCTGTTTATCAAGGTTAATGTTGGTAAATGAGGGGCCATAAACAATGGCATCTTTCACTTTTCTGTCAAAAGCTACAATCTGTAATTCAATTTTATTATCAGCAAAAGCTGACTGCACACCCGCTTCGATACTGGTACTTTTTTCAGGTTTCAGATTTTCGTTGGCGCCATATTTTCCGTACAGATCATACAATGTCGGTGCCCTGAAACCAGTACTGTAATTGAAAAAAACTTTAGTTTTGTTATCAATTAAGTAAGATGGATTAAAACTATAAGTGAAGTTACTGCCGTATTTTGAATGACTATTGTATCGGCCACCAAATTCTACATTCCACCCCTGCAGGTTGTGCAGGTAAAAAGAAACATAAGGGCTTGTCATAGTGATAGAAGGGTTCTTTTTGCTGGCAGTAGTATCAAGCATTTTAATATGCTGAAAGTTAATACCACCAAGCACCTTTACATATTTACTGAGGTCATTGTTAAAAAATAATTCAGCATTATCAAGCCTTCCTTTAAAAAAAGATTTGCCATACAGGTCATCGAAAGTACGGTCTGTTTTTACATGGCCATACTGCAATGTAACAGCCCCTTTGGATAACTTATATTGAGAAATAAACCCTGCGTTGATGAATTGGGAAGTATATTTTCCTGCGCCATCCGTAAAGGCACCATCATCGTACTTGCCTTTATAATCTGTCAGCCTGAAGAATGGGCTTACCTTTAATTTATCCGTTGCTTTAATGCCAAGGGTAGCGTTAAATGAATTTTCTTTAAATCCATCTTTATCAAAATTACCAGCACCTGTTTTGTCAGTTGCTTCACTAATGCCATCCGTGTTAAAGTAAGTATAGCCAATATTGTAATCCAGTTTTTTGTTACTTCCGTTTACAACAGCATTTCCTTTAAAAGTATTGTAGCTACCATAAGAAGCCGTACCTGCTGCGGCAATTTTTTTATCGCCCGATTTTTTTGTGATGATATTGATAACCCCTGCGATGGCATCAGAACCATACAGGGTGGATTGGCTGCCTTTCAAGATTTCTATTCTTTCTATTTGATCAATAGATAGCATGCGAAGATCAAAAGCACCCCCTGCACCCGATGGGTCTGTAACCGGAATACCATCTAATAAAATCAATGTATATTTTGAACTGGCACCACGCAGAAAAACAGATTTATCTTTACCTGTATTACTGTTGGCCCCATTGATGACAAGGCCAGCCTGCTCATTAAGCAGTTGAGACAAATCTTTGCCTGCACTTCTTTGTAGCTGGGCACTTGTAATAACGGTGAGTACCTTACCCGTTTGCGATTGTTTGATAGGAAATTTTGTAGCGGTTACCACTACTTCGTCCAATGTTTTTTTTGTACTGTCCTGTGCGTACAAATGACTACTGATAATTACAGCAGTCACCAATAAAATTTTCTTTTTCATTTTTGAAAAATTTTTTTGTGACTGCTCCCGGAAAATTGCAATGTTGGTAACGAAACACAACACTGGTAGAAATATAAATGCTTTGCAGCTTTTACAGTCCATGCCTTTCACCCGAAAGCCGTGAATGATTAATATGATACCTGGCAGGTCTTCTGGCTCGAAGCATTGTTGAAACCTTCCCATTCCGCATTGGTTGGAACAGTGGCGAAACTTCAACAATTTTACTCTTCCCAAGCCTTCCGCTGTGGCGGAGAGGGTTGGGAAGGCTTCTTACAGCTACGGGGATAGCGCCGGAATTACACCGGCTTCCCTTTTAATTCTTCGCATTGAAGCGGAGAAACCAAATTCGTTGCAAATGTAGGGAGATTGCTTTTTACTTCGCTAACTATTCAGCAAACAGTAAAGCCGCTTATTAAAAGCGGCTTTACTTAAAATCCTAATTTCTTAATACGCTATTAGTCCGTTTTTTTACATTCGCCTGCAATGTGATGGAAAATGTCATGGGCCTCCGCAATTAATTTTTTTAAATCAGCATCACTTTTATTTGCTGCTACTGCATTATTAATTTCAGTTGTTTTGGCAACCAGGTTTTCCAATGCTGACTTTGTTTCAGCTGGTTTGTAGTTGGATGGAATAGCAGATA
>Ga0209724_1002679_pt1 | contig 15053 bp, 12 predicted proteins | sample grotaG_FD_184143 | JGI IMG/M metagenome (GOLD analysis project Ga0209724, IMG submission 184143) | Glacier valley bacterial and archeal communities from Borup Fiord, Nunavut, Canada, to study Microbial Dark Matter (Phase II) -... | ecosystem: Environmental > Aquatic > Freshwater > Ice > Glacier ...
GAGACCCTCGAAGGGCGGGTTCGCAAAGTGCTGCTTTTAATCTTCCCTTCGAGGATTCGCTTTCTAATCTTCCCTTCGAGGGTCTTCGACCGCTCGAAGGGAAGGTTTCGACCTCGCGAAGGGCTTGGTTGCAAGATAAATACCACTTCGAGAGTTCGCTTTCTAATCCTCCCTTCGAGGGTTTCTGTAGCCCTTCGAGCGGTCGGAGACCCTCGAAGGGCGGGTTCGCAAGTGCTACTTTTAATCTTCCCTTCGAGGGTCTTCGACCGCTTGAAGGGAAGGTGTCGACTTCGCGAAGGGCTTGCTTGCAAGATAAATACCACTTCGAGAGTTCGCTTTCTAATCCTCCCTTCGAGGGTTTCTGTAGCCCTTCGACCGCTCGAAGGGAAGGTTTCGACCTCGCGAAGGGCTTGGTTGCAAGATAAATACCACTTCGAGAGTTCGCTTTCTAATCTTCCCTTCGAGGGTTTCTGTAGCCCTTCGAGCGGTCGGAGACCCTCGAAGGGCGGGTTCGCAAAGTGCTGCTTTTAATCATCCCTTCGAGGATTCGCTTTCTTAATCTTCCCTTCGAGGGTCTTCGACCGCTCGAAGGGAAGGTTTCGACCTCGCGAAGGGCTTGGTTGCAAGATAAATACCACTTCGAGAGTTCGCTTTCTAATCCTCCCTTCGAGGGTTTCTGTAGCCCTTCGAGCGGTCGGAGACCCTCGAAGGGCGGGTTAGCAAGTGCTGCTTTTAATCATCCCTTCGAGGATCCGCTTTCTTAATCTTCCCTTCGAGGGTCTTCGACCGCTCGAAGGGAAGGTGTCGACCTCGCGAAGGGCTTGCTTGCTACACCAACCCTTCGAGCGGTCGAAGACCCTCGAAGGGTTGGTATCGAATTATTTTTCTTCCTCCTTTTTCCGAAGCGCATCGTTGGCTTCCTGGAGTTTGAGTTCTAATTTTTTAGCAATCGTTATATCCGAAAAAGTCATCACGAGTCCGTCGATGCGGTCGTCGAGCGTGCGGTAGGGCATGATCCGCACTTTAAACCATCTTCCATCGTTTGTGGCAATCGAAGTTTCGACAGTTGTAAGCGTTTTAATGACCTGCCGCGCATGATTATCAATTTCAGGATATTGCAAATCGGTGACCAGGTCGGTGAAAGGCCGTCCAATATCTGCCTGCCGTAGTTTGAATATCTTGGTTACCTGGTCGGTAAACCTGCGAATATTCAAGTCCTTGTCGAGGAAAAGGGTGGCGATCTCGGTGCTGTTGAGCAGATTTTTCATGTCGTCGTTTGCACGCGCATAGTCGCTCACCTTGCTTTGTAGCTCGATGTTCACCGTTTGTAACTCCTCGTTCAGGCTCTGCATCTCTTCCTTCGAAGTTGTAAGTTCCTCGTTGGTCGATTGTAACTCTTCGTTGGTCGATTGTAGCTCTTCGTTGATTGATTTCAGCTCTTCCTGCGATGTTTGCATCTCTTCGCTGACGCTTCGCATGTCTTCATGGCTTCGCTGAAGTTCCATCTCCAGTTCCTTCTGACGTCCGGTTGTACCTCGTCTTCCCGATTTGGAACCTGGAACTTCAAGTTCAATCATGGCTGGTACATCTGTAAATACAATCATTACCATGCCCCTGATCGAGTCGGGTGCTTCGATGCATTGAACCGTAATATCTAAAAAATGAGTACCTCCGTTCGAACCCATTTTAATATTGCGTTCGATCACGGGTTTGAAGTTCTGCAATGCTTTCCGAAAGGCAGCGGGAAGTGCCTGTCGCAATCCTTCGCGTGCCATCGCGTGTATGTTCCAGTTTGCTTTGCCGGCAACCGGTTCGAGGTACTTCCCCGTACGGCCGGTGATGTAAATAATATCGCCTTTGCTGTTTACCATCACACTGGCAGGTGCAAACCGCTGAAGTAATATCTGATCAGCCAGTGTCTGGATGTTTTCGACAATTCTTGGCGATGTCTTAATTTCTGTTGCCACCGTCTTCTTCTGGTAAAATGAACTCGGGAAGTCAATCATTTCAGGCGGTTGGGAGGTGACCGTCCGTTTGAAAATCCGTAGTTTCGAGTTCAATTCTTCAAATCCCAGGTTACTGTTGCCAAGCGTTTCAGCCGTACCAAGCAGCATGATTCCGCCCGGATTAAGACTGTAATTAAACAGTGTTATTAATTTCCGCTGTAACTCGGGCTCCATGTAAATGAGCATATTGCGGCACGAGAGAATATCGAGTTTGGTAAAAGGCGGGTCTTTGATTACGTTCTGGGGGGCAAACACTACCATTTCGCGTATGGCATTGTTCACGCGGTAACCATCGGCCTCCACTGTGAAAAACCGGTTTAACCGCTCTGGCGTTAAGTCGGTGGCTATGTTTTTAGCAAAATAACCTTTACGCGCGATCTCAATGGCATCGGTGTCGAGATCGGTGGCGAATATTTGCAACGAGAGGTTTTTATGCTTTTTAAGTTTTTCCATCACTTCTTTGAAAACAATGGCAAGCGAATAAGCCTCTTCGCCGGTTGAACAGCCTGTTACCCAGGCACGTAAAACGTATCTTTCGGGTAATTCGTGGATCAGGGCAGGAAGAACATTCTCCCTGAGCATGTCCCATACGGCGGTATCGCGAAAAAAACTTGTTACGCCAATCAGCAACTCTTTAAAAAGGATCTCTACTTCTTTGGGATTTCCCTGCAAAAATCGCACATAGTTATTGATTTTATCGATCTGGTGAACCCCTTTGCGCCTTTCGATGCGCCGGAATAACGTGTTTTTCTTATACAACGAAAAGTCGTGTCCCGATTGTTCGCGGAGCAGGATGATAATTTTTTCGAGGTTACTTTTATTGATTACCTCTTTTTCTACATCGTTTGTAACAGGGGGAATAAACTTCAGAAACTCGGTAAGCCTTGCAGGCAATTCACTGGCAGGCGCCACAATATCGGTTATTACCGCCTGTATGGCATTACGTGGCATGCTATCGAATTTGGCTGAGGACGGTTCCTGAACAAGGACAGCGCCGTTTTTTTCTTTGATAGCTTTTAGTCCCAGGCTGCCATCGGAGCCCATTCCTGAAAGGATGATTCCGATACTTTTCTCCTTTCTGTCGTCGGCGAGCGAACGAAAGAATACGTCGATGGGTAATCGGAGTCCGTGTGTTTCAACCGGGTCGAATAAATGCAGTGCCCCATTCAGCATTGACATGCTTTTGTTGGGTGGTATCACATATACGCAGTTGGGCTTCACCTTTATCCGGTCGGTTACCTGTACCACTTTCATCAGCGTAATTCGTTGTAATAGCTCCGGCATAATTCCAACGCGCGTCGGGTCAAGATGTTGAATGATGACAAATGCCATCCCGTTGTCTTTGGGCATATTTTCGAAAAACTGTTCCAATGCTTCGAGCCCACCCGCAGAGGCACCTATGCCAACGATTGGAAAATCATTATTTTGGGTAAGTTCGGATGATTTTTCTTTTGCGGTTTCCTCTGATTTTGGCTTTTTGGTATTCATTGTATTTCTTATTGTAATTCGATGCGAATGTATAAAGTTATAGTCCCGAAAGTTACAAATAAAAGTTGGAAGTGAGAAGATGGAAGTCAGAAGTCCATAGTCAGAAGACCGAAGTTAAAAAAATCCCCATCTTCTGACTTCTGTCTCCGGTCTCCTTCATCTCCCTGCGGGAAGTGAAAAACTGAATACACTTCCTTTTCCCTCTTCACTTTCAATCCACAATTTTCCGCTATTTCTCTCAATAAAGTCCTTGCATATCATCAGTCCAAGTCCTGTACTTGATTCACCTTCAGTTCCTTTTCTGTTTGTATTGACATCAAGGTGGAAAAGATTTCCGATCATGTTCTGACTCAATCCAATGCCTGTATCTTTGACTGAAATGTGAACTGAGTTGTCGGAAACGGCCTTTGCCGAAACAGTTATGCTTCCACCCCTGTGGGTAAACTTCACCGCATTGGTCATTAAATTGCGTATGATCCCTCCAAGCATATCACTATCGGCAAAAACTTCCAAATCATCGGGGACGTTATAATTGATTGTTATCTCTTTTTTGTTCGCCTCTTCAATTGTCAGAACCATGTTTTCATTGATTTTCGACATCAGCGAAACCGGCTTCGGAAGAAATGTGGTTATTCCTCTTTCCATACGCGACCACTCCAGCAGGTTTCCAAGCAAACGGAACAGATTGGCGGCTGAATTACGCATGGCCACAGCAATTTGCTGAATCTCGTCCAGGGTCATGTGCGGCAACCCTTCAGCCATTATCTCTGTCAGTCCCAGGAATCCATTGAACGGGCTGCGCAGGTCGTGGGCAATGATGGAAAAGAATTTATCCTTCTCTGCGTTAATTTTTTGAAGTTCTTCATTCTTATGTTGTATCACTTCCTCTGCCATTTTTCGCTCTGTGACGTCATGAACTAAAACATTCCGGGCATTTCGGCCATTGAAAATCAATGAATAGGAGGTGATTTCAACAAATATCACTTCTCCGTTTTTCTTGATATGCCGCCATTCACCAGCCGGATTATAGGCCTGCTTGTTTAATTCGATATCAATTAGCAGCGCTTCGATGTCTTCGTCCGGGCGTATATCTGTTAACTTCATCGACAGAAACTCCGCTCGTGTATAACCATAGTGTTTTATAGCCGGATTGTTTACCTCGAGAAAAGCGAGCGTTTCGAGGTCGAAAATAAACATGGGCTGTGGGTTGTTGTCGAACAAAAAACGATATTTTTCTTCGCTTTCCTTCATCGCCTGTTCGGCTTGTTTGAGTTCGGTGATATCAGCTAATGTTAACAGGCATTGCTCTCCATTGTCGTTTACGATGCCGACAAGTTGCACATAGATAGGTTTATTGCCATCTGCACAAATCGTTAATTCACAAGTTTCGCGTGTATTGCTATTGAATACATCCCATAAAAAGCTATTGAAAAATGGTTTTGTATCGTCGGAAATAAAAAAGCTAAACCTTCTTTTTTTTAACAGAGAACGTTCTTTACCAAGCATTTGAGATCCGCAGAGGTTCAGATCAAGGATATCGCCCGACTTTGAAAGTGTAAAATAGGCAGAAGGAGCAAAATCGTATAATTCGGCATATTTTTCGGTCGCCAATTCTGCTGCCTTTTCTTTTGCAAGAAAAAGTTCTTCATTCTGCAATTCGAGCTCTATCTGATGTACTTCGAGTTCGTGAACGAGTCGCATTGCTTCGAATTCAGATAGATGTGGACTTTTCCCGGATGGTTTTCTTTTCATCAATGCTTCAGCCTTTTGGCGAAGGATTGTTTCGGCTTCCGATTGATTCTCCTTTTTCATCTGTAAAGAATTTATTTTTTAATCGCAATCCTGAAGGGTAGTTGTTAGCACAAATATGTTTTCCTATAATGTGGAAAGTTAGATAAAAAATTAATAAGTTGCAAGAATATTTATCTCCTTTTATTTCTTCATTTTAGCGGGCAGTGTAAACCGAAAAGTGCTGCCTTTGCCTACTTCGCTTTCGACCCATAATTTACCGCCGTGTTTTTCGATAAAATCTTTGCAGATGATCAGCCCTAAACCTGTACTGTATTCACCTTCGGTTCCGGTGCGGCTTGTATTTACATCGAGACAGAAAAGATGACCGATCATGTTCGTATTCATTCCAATGCCACTATCTTTTATGGAAATCTCAATTAGATTATGAGCAGCTGACTTTGCCGAAATGATGATGCTTCCACCTTTGGGTGTGAATTTCACCGCGTTGGAAACCAAATTCCTGATAATACCGCCAACCATATCAGTATCAGCATAAACTTCCATGTTTTCAGGGATATCATAGCTGATCGATATCTCTTTTTTAACAGCACCTTCGAGCACATAAACCATGCTTTCCGAAATTCTTTGCATAAGCTGAAACGACAAAGGGACAAAAGTGGTTAAGTTCCTTTGCATACGCGACCACTCTAACAGGTTTCCAAGCAAACTGTAAAGATTGGTGGCTGACGTTCTCATTATCACGGCAAATTTTTGAATATCTTCCATGGTCATGGTTGATAATTCTTCCGCCATTATTTCGGTCAGCCCTAAAAATCCATTGAACGGGCTTCGAAGATCATGAGCAATGATGGAAAAGAATTTGTCCTTCTCGGCATTGATTCTGTGAAGTTCCTCATTTATAAGCTGTATTTCCGCTTCTGCATGTTTGCGTTCGGTAATATCCCGCATGATTCCCTCGTGCGAAAGGATATTTCCTTCTTCATCAAGATTATACCATCCTTTATCTTCAACCCAGATTCCCGAACCATCTTTCTTTTTCAGACGGTAGACCCCTGTTTCTTCGAGCTTTTCCTGCAACACCAAACTTTCACGATCGGATGCTTCAAAATACAATTGACTCTTAATATCGATCGACATCAACTCCTCTTTACTCGCATAACCGAGCATCGAAACCATGGCGGGGTTGACATCAAGGAATTTTCCTTCGTGCGTGCTTTTATACACCCCATCGGGTAATTTTGAAACCAAATTACGGTAAATTGTTTCGCTTTCACGCAAGGCCTTTTCCGCATGAATCCGCTCGGTGATGTCGTGGTATGACCAGACCCTCCCTTTGGGCTTGCCACCAATGATCATCGGTTTCGAAATTCGTTCGAAGATGCGTTTATCTTTAAAGTGAATCAGGTCGAAACTTTCGCTTTCGGGTTTTGCATACACCTCCGACACCTTCGCAATAAATCCTTCCGGATCAGCCAGTTGTTCAACGATAAAGTCCAATAGTTTTTTGTCATCAGCCGAAGAGAGAATCGCATCCGGTATTCGCCACATCTCGGTGAAATTTGCATTGGTTTTGATGATGGTTCCATTATCACTGACAACAAGAATGCCATCATGTATTGATTCGAGGATTCCCTCGGTTAGAGAGATGTATTTCTGCAGTGCCTCATTGTCTGTCATTTGTAATACATTTTTTCTTCAAAAATACTCGACCCTAAAAGTAGCGAAAAATGATGAAACGGAAATGAATTTAGTGAATTATTTTGGTTCTATGACGATTAACACGGGTAAATAGGGTTCAATATCTATATCTTAAAAATATTCAACCCGCTTCGGGGTTGGCGTTGCGTTGTTTCCATTTTCCCCCAGTGGAGCTTGCGGAACTGGGGGTTATTAGCTTCGCTGATCTTCGATTCAAATTTAACCACTTCTATGTTGTAAAAATAGTTTTCAGCAGTCCCTAAATAAATCAGAAATTATCTTAATTTTTAAAGGTTTCGAGTGAGATAGTTAGCACTATCATGCCAGCTGTCCCGACACGTCGGGACCAAAAGCCAATTGCTCATAGCGTAATCCATTTGAAGACGGTTTACTAAATTTACCCACGCGATCCGTTATGGAGCCATTCATTTAAATTTGATTGCCAAATTCATAGCTGGCACCGCTGTAGAAAAGTTCAAAGCGATCGTCAAGAATTGACGAAAACAGTTGCTGTGCCTGATGCCCCGTGCAATGTCCGGTAATCAATTTCATATCTGGATATTTTAATGAAATTGTATTTGCCATTTCAGTGACTTCTTCCATGGTTTCGAATTGGCTGTACCAGTCGTTATCGAGCAAATGCGTTCCGCCGATCGTGGCAATGATTTTCTCCTGTTTAAAAGTCAGGGAAGCGGCTCTTAAAATATTGAGAATACCGTGATGCGAACAACCCGAAAAGAGCACGATGCCCGAAGTTGTTTTGACTGCCAATGCCACCTCGTGCCTGAAATCATCTGCACGTTCCACCTCACCATTCGTCTGGAAAAGTAAACTGTTAGCCTTGGGTAGCGGGTCGATCTTCGGAATATTTCGGATGATCGTAACGTTTGGCGAAAGGCTCAAATCGCTACCGGTAAAGATAAATCGGTCGGCAAAATCTGCTATAACCTTGTGATTGATTGTGATGTCGTGATGGATCTCTTTCCGGTACGAAACGAACAATTGCCCGCTGCTTAGAGGTGCCATAATGACACGCGCTTTTTTATTCTTCCGCAGAAAATACTCCAGTCCGCCTGTGTGGTCACGATGCGCATGTGAAAGAATCAGAAAATCAACTTCTTTGACATCGATTCCCATTTTGCGCGCATTGATCCCGAAATTGGGCGATGCACCCACATCGAACAACCATTTTAAACCGTCGGCTTCGAAGTAAATACAAATTCCATGTTCGATAAGATATTCCCCTTTGGGATCGGGATTATTGTCGATTAGTATAACAACCTTCATGATTGATTATTTAAAAGTGATATCAACCAGCATGATCTCCGATTTTCCAGCTGTTTTAACGGGTGGTCCCCACAAGCGTAGTCCACTCGTTACGAAGAAATTCGTATCCCTTATTTTCCTGTATCCCCAACTGAGTTCATACATGCTGTGGATGATAAAGTTAAGCGGAAACAACTGGCCATTGTGTGTATGCCCCGAAAATTGTACATCGGTGTTTGTTTTGCTAACTTCCTGAAGTTCGGTGGGGCGGTGATCCATCAGGATGAATGGCAAATCATAGGTGGTGCTTCCCAAAAGTTCAGTAACGGTTTTGCGTCGGCCGAAGTGCTGATCGTATCTTCCTGCCAGGTAGAAAGAACTGTCGATCCGCACGATTGTATCGCAAAGAAGTGTTATCCCGGCTCTTTTGAAAAAGCTACCTTGTTCCTGTCCACCGTAAAATTCATGATTCCCCACTACCCCGTATATTCCGTATTTCGTGGTGATGGTCTTTAGTGCTGCTTCTACGCTTGCAGTCGTTTCATTTTCGCGGTCACCTTCCACAATATCACCACCATAGAGCAGAATATCGGGCTGCACGGCATTTACCTTCCGCACAAACTGCTCGACAAAATGCAAGTCGGTATTCTGCTGAATATGAAAGTCGGCCACAAATGCAATCCGTAAATGATCTAACCCGGTATTCTTCTTCGGTACTTCAATCTTGTATTCCGATATTTGAATGGTATTCAGGTTGATGGCACCCGCAACTACAACGATGACCGATAATAGGATCATCGAGGAAAGTGTGATCAGGCGGAAAGAAAACCTTTTTCTTGTATCGGGCGAAAGAATTTTGGCCTTCAGGTTGAGCAACAGAAACAAATCGAACAGCAGAACCGACAGGAAGAGATAAAGATAGAAGGGGAGGATGTAACCGGAGACGGTTGTGAGGGCCTTAATCATTGAACCCATTTCGTCGGCGCTTTGCTGCCCCACAAGCGGATAAATGGCGACTAACAGCAGATATATAAGCATATACAGGCGCTGGTAGGCCTTGCTGATAAAAAGATGCCTGATGCGGAAAAAGACATAAATATTGGGAAGAATGTAAGCAAGCGTGATATACAAATGAAACATCAGACACAATTTTGGTTTGAGAATGGTACGAAGATATCAATTTCTGATTTTGTAAGAAGCGAGTCTGCTGGTTGCCAGCCGCTAATTGCCAGCTGCATCATTCCAAAATCCAATTATCCTTATCAATTGTCATAGCGTCAAAATATGAACAAAAAGCTGAATCTTAGTCAGAAGTAGGAACAACGGCTAAAGATTCCCTTTGAGTCCGATCAATTCTGCCCCTTTTTGCATGGCAAGAATGGTATCTTCAACGAGTTCTTCCACTTTCATCCCAAGCATATCGGCACCCTTTGCAATCACATCGCGGTTTGCTCCGGCGGCAAACGATCGCGTATTCCATTTCTTCATCACCGATTTTGAGGTCAGATCGAGAACACTTTTAGAGGGCCTCACATAAACGCTGGCAGTAATCAATCCGGTAAGTTCATCAATCGCAAATAAAACTTTTTCAAGATATTGAACAGGTTCGGTATCCGAACAAATTCCCCAGCCATGGCTCACAATTGCCCTGATATACGCTTCGGGCCAGTGTTGTTCTTCGAGTATTTTCCGGGTCATCGTGCAATGCTGTTCGGGGAATTGTTCATAATCAAGGTCGTGACACAACCCGATTACGCCCCATTTTTCAACATCTTCGCCCGATTTTTCGGCAAAAAAACGCATCACGGCTTCAACAGCCAGGCCATGCCGGATCAGACTTTCCTGTTTATTGTATTCGCATAAAAGTGAATATGCTTCGTTTCTTGAAGGTTGTTTTTCCATTTCTTTCATTGAAATAAGGATCGTAAAATAGATAATAATTTTTAGATTTGAGGATTGTTTGAAGAAATTTAGTTTTGAGCAGCAAGTTGCCAGCTGCCAGTAGCATTCTTAAACAAGCTGATATCGAATCAAAACAATTTATTTCAATCGACAGATCAATGGAGAAGAAAGTCTACAACTGGGGTATTCTTGCCCCTGGAAATATAGCCCGAAAATTTGCAACGGAATTGCAACAGCTTGACAATGCGCGCGTTTATGCGGTTGGGTCGAGAAATGCCGATCGTTCGAAGGAATTTGCCGATGCATATGGTGCTGAGCGTCATTACAACAATTACGAGGATTTAGTATCAGATCCTGACGTTGATATCATTTATATTGCTTCACCGCATGGTCTTCATGCCGAACATGCCTTGCTTTGTCTGAACCATCAGAAGCCGGTTCTTTGCGAGAAAGCGCTGGCGCTGAATCAAAAAGAGGTTGACAAAATGATGGCGTGTGCCCGTGAAAATGGTGTTTTCCTGATGGAAGCGTTTTTTACACCCCATCAACCTTCGTACAAGGAGGCAAAGCGAATCATCGAATCGGGAGAGTTAGGTAAGGTGAAATATATTCAGGGTTGGTTTGGCTTTAACAAATCACCATACGACAATTCGTTACGTCTGATGAATCCGAAGTTAGGTGGCGGAGCTTTACTCGATATTGGGTTGTATCCGGTTTTTGATTCACTCTATTTTCTGGGCGAACCCGATCAGATTGTAGCTAAAGCTGACTTTGCTGAGACAGGTGTTGACCAAAGCGTTTCCATCAGGTTTGATTATTCGGATGGGGTATCGGCTTCAATATTTGCCTCTTTTGTGGCCGCTTCAGGTCTTGGAACTGACATCTTTTGCGAGTATGGGACATTGCAATTACGCAGGACAAGTGCAGTAAACCAGTCGCTTGTCATCGAAAGACAGGGCGCAGAAATAAAACGAGATAGCTGGGATGATCAGGCTGTTGGAGGAATGAAGCTGGAGGCCGCAGAAGCGATGAAATGCCTGGATGAAAACCGGCTTGAAAGCGAAATCATGCCGCATTCGATGAGCCTAAGTTTAATAAAGACTTTGGACCTCATACGTCATAAGGCAGAAATCATCTATCCGGAAAGGGATTAAAAAAAGAAAGCCTGCTATTACGAGCAGGCTTCCAGTCTATATTTTTCAGTGATTATTCAGGAGAAATTGCGTCAACAGGGCAAACTTCAGCACAAGAACCACAGTCGGTGCAAAGTTCACTATCAATTTTGTAGATTTCACCTTCACTGATTGCTTCTACGGGACACTCGTCGATGCAAGTTCCGCAAGCGATACATTCGTCAGAAATTTTGTAAGCCATAACTAACTTGATTTTTTTTGTTTATGATTATTTTATACTTTTCAAATTAACGTCGCAAAGTTATAAAGAATGGACTAAAAACAAATTCGATTGCCAATTTTTACTTAGTTTAAATAGTGGATTTTTTGCATATGTTTTGAAATTATACTATAATGCATTGAATTACTGTTTTTTACCTGCCTCGCAGTAAGCGCAGTACGGTTGCAGTCCGCATACTTCACATTTGGGTTTCCGGGCAACACAAACATATCGGCCATGTAAAATCAGCCAATGGTGGGCAATTGGAATCATCTCTTCGGGTATGTTCGCGATCAGTTGCTTCTCTGTTTCATACGGCGTTTTTGAGTTGACCGAGAGTCCGATACGGGCTGCCACCCTGAAAACGTGTGTGTCGACCGCCATCGCTGGTTTATTGAAGATTACGGAGGCGATTACGCTCGCTGTCTTTCGTCCAACACCCGGCAATTTAATCAGTTCATCCACTTCATCGGGCATAACACCCTTATAATCCGCGATAAGTTTGCGTGCCATTCCGACCAGGTGCTTTGCTTTATTGTTCGGATAGGAGCACGACCTGATGTATTCGAAAACTTCGTCGGGCTCAACTTCTGCGAGCTTTTCGGGTGTCGGAAAACGCCTAAGCAATTCCGGAGTGATCAGGTTGACACGCTTGTCGGTGCATTGGGCTGACAAAATTACAGCCACCAACAGTTCATACGGACTGCGATACTGAAGTTCACTTTCAGCGACCGGCATATTCACTTTAAACCACTCTATGACCTTCTCAAACCGCTCTTTTATTTGCATGGAATCTCTTTATAAGTCGGGGGTTAAAATTAAGACTCCTTTTGTAGATTTTCGTGTTAATTTTGCCGCTGTAATTTTAATTGTTTATGATCTCATACCTGCAAGTAGAAAATCTCTCGAAATATTGGGGCGAATCGCCTCTTTTTGATGGAATTAGCTTTTCAGTTTCCGAAGGACAAAAAGTCGCAATGATTGCCAAAAACGGCGCCGGAAAATCAACATTAATGGATATCATCGCAGGTTTGGAGACCCCCGATTCAGGCAAATCAACTTTGTCAAACGATATTTCAATCGGATACTTACGTCAGAACCCCGATCTGAATCCCGAAGATACGGTGCTGGAAGCCGCGTTTAATTCGTCGGGCGAATTAATGCAGGCGGTAAAAAACTACGAGAATGCACTCGAAAGTCACGACCCAAACCTTTTGGATAGTGCCACTGAACGCATGAATGTACTGAATGCCTGGGATTTTGAGCTTCGGATCAAACAAATCCTGACACAGTTGAAGATCACGGATGTGAATCAGCAAATCAAATTTCTTTCGGGAGGACAGAAAAAGAGGGTAGCGCTGGCCCATATTCTGATCGATGAGCCCGACTTTTTGATTCTTGATGAACCTACCAACCACCTGGACCTTGAAATGATCGAATGGCTCGAAAAATACCTCGAAAAAGCCAAAGGTACCTTGTTTATGGTGACGCATGACCGGTATTTTCTCGATCGTGTTTGTAATGAAATAATTGAATTAGAAGACAATACAATATATAAATACAAAGGAAACTACTCTTATTACGTCGAAAAAAGAGAAGAGCGGATTAATTCAATGAATGCAGAGATTGATCGCGCCAAGAACCTTTTTCGTACTGAACTGGAGTGGCTGCGCAAGATGCCCCAGGCCCGAAGTCATAAGTCGAAGTACAGGACCGAGGCTGCTTATGTATTACAGGAGAAGGCTTCGAAGCGTCGCGTGGATGATGAGGTTGAGCTTACGGTACAAGGGAAACGGCTTGGAAGTAAAATTCTGAATGTGAAGAGTCTTTGCAAAGCTTTTGGTGACCTGGTAATATTGGATAAGTTCAGTTACAACTTCGCCCGTCTTGAAAAAATTGGTATCATCGGAAAGAATGGCAGTGGCAAAACGACCGTTTTAAATATGCTGACAGGCGCCTTGCAGCCCGACAGTGGTACAATTGACGTTGGGGAAACGATCAGCTTTGGCTATTACCGGCAGGATGGAATTAGCTTTAATCCGGGTGACCGCGTGATTGATGTGATCAAAGAAATCGCGGAAGTGGTGGATATGGGAAATGGAAACCGGATGACTGCTTCACAGTTTCTGAATTATTTCCTTTTCCCGCCCGAAACACAGTTTAATTTTGTCGAAAAGTTGAGTGGAGGCGAAAAAAGGCGGTTGTATCTCTGTACCATATTGATGCGAAATCCGAATTTTCTGATTCTGGATGAGCCGACAAATGACCTGGATATTATGACATTGAATGTGTTGGAAGATTATCTGCGTAATTTTCAGGGATGTGCAATTGTGGTTTCGCATGACCGGTTTTTCATGGATAAGATTGTCGATCATATGTTTGTGTTCGAAGGAGAAGGAATCATCAAAGATTTTCCTGGAAATTATTCCGATTACCGCGACTGGGTTGAAGCGAAGGAAAAAGAACAACGTACTCCCGAAAAGAAAGAAAAAGTGGCCAAACCCAAACCTGTTAAAGAGGGAGCACGCAAATTAAGCTTTAATGAGAAAAGGGAGTTAACGCAATTAGAGACGGAAATATCTTCACTTGAAGCGGAAAAAAAGGTGATCGAAACGGCGATGAACTCGGGTGATTGTCCTGCTGAAGAGCTGGTCATCAAATCGCAAAGGCATGGCGAAATTAGGGATTTGCTGGATGAAAAAGAGATGCGTTGGTTAGAGTTGAGTGATCAGGAATCGTAATAAATTTATAATAATCAAATATTTAAAGTGCTATTTTCTTTAGCTGGTCGATGAGTTCAAGCCGGTTTACGATTGTATTTGCCTCCAAAATTGTTCCGGGCGACAGAACTGCATTCGCACCAATTTTTGAATTGTCGCCTACCAAAGAACCGAATTTTTCGGTATGGATTTCAATAACAGCTGATTGGTAGATGACCGAAATCTTCTTGTCAATTCTTTCGTTGTAATGATTGGCGGTTACCGCGCCTGCTTCAAAATTTACATTGCTTGCTCAATTGTCGCTGTTTTATGAATAGCTATGCCATTTTTGACATCAAAATTAGCGTCAAGGTGTAAAATAAGCTCGTTTAAAATTGCGGTCAGTTTTTCAATTATTTCCCACGGAAGCAAATTGGTTTGATTTACAAAAGTAGATGAAAACTTGTTGATTAAATGGTCTATAAGAATCTGCTTTGGCTTGTTCATTTTTATATTGCTTTTAAATCCAATTAGATACATCCGCAAACAAGTCCCTCTGCCAGTCCTTCGAACAAATCCACAACTTTTGCAGATTCCTGTTCCGATCCGCTACAGGCGTCGCAGACTGGTAAATTGACTTTTGGATGATAGGAAATATCTTTGGATAAAAATGGTTTTTCGCAAACGAAACAAAGTACTAAAGGTGCCAGCATCTTAATTAAGTCCGAAATGATGATCATCCATTAGATTGGATATTTCGTAGCTCTCGCGTTCCATCAAAAAAGAACCGCCTGTGCCTTCTGCATCACGACTGTTTCCCGAAATTTTCCCATTGGGTAAGAGTTCACCT
>Ga0209724_1002681_pt1 | contig 15050 bp, 18 predicted proteins | sample grotaG_FD_184143 | JGI IMG/M metagenome (GOLD analysis project Ga0209724, IMG submission 184143) | Glacier valley bacterial and archeal communities from Borup Fiord, Nunavut, Canada, to study Microbial Dark Matter (Phase II) -... | ecosystem: Environmental > Aquatic > Freshwater > Ice > Glacier ...
GCGAAGCCTGCCGATCCCGAAGATATCGTGCGGGCATTATCGGCGCTGCCGGGTGAACGCCCCGAGGCTCCGCCCGAGCCGATGTCCGCCGACCGCGTGCGCTGGGAACATATCCAGCGCGTCTATGAATTATGCGGACGCAACGTCTCGGAGACCGCCCGCCGCCTCAAGATGCATCGCCGGACGCTGCAGCGCATCCTTGCAAAGCGGTCGCCGCGCTAGGCGTCAGTCGGGTCGCGCCAGTTCGGCAACCTCCGGATCGCTGAACAGCTGTAACCGCTGCGCCGCGCGGCGTCCGAAGCGCACGGTTTCGGCGCGGCGTCGGGCGGCAGCCAGCGGCACCCACGCGGCGGGGCGGACCTCGGTCGCATCCCACCGGTCGGCGATGATCAGCCCGGCGCGTTCGGGCAAAAACGCATGCTGTTCGAAATCATGCAGCGGAAAACCGGCTGGCACGGCCCAGAAGAACCGGTCGCAATAATCGAGGTAATCGCGCCATTTGAGATCGCCGCGCAGATCGGCGAGCGAGACCTTGATCTCGATCAGCGTCAGCCGGCCGTCCGGGCCCAATCCGACAACGTCAGCGCGCCGTCCGCAGGCGAGCGGCACTTCGGTCAGGGGCGAAATGCCCGCGCGCCACAGCAATCGCCCGACACCGCGCGCGACATCCTGAGCGTTGATGGAAAGGGCGGCTGCCACATCGTGGTGTTAGCCGAACAGATCAGGTACGGAAAGCCGTCACCGGTAGAAAATATGGTGACCGATCTGCGCGACACGCTCCATGCCCCAGCTTGGGGCGACCCGCGACGCGTGGAACGACACGGCGCGCGGAACCATCGGTTCCCAGCTGTTGGCGATGGCGATGCGCGCAATCGCTTCGGCCGTCCGCCAGTCGCTGCCGGTGCGCGGCGCGCGCTCGTGCGCAAAGCTGAACTGGCCGGGCTGATCGATGACACCGCAAACGCTTGCCGCATAACGGCCCGAAGCGACGCGGTTCAGGATGACCTGCGCCACCGCGAGCTGGCCTTCGAGCGGTTCGCCGCGTGCTTCGAAATAGACGGCGCGGGCGAGGCACTTGGTATCGGAAAATGTCGATGGCAACGCCTCATCCGACATCTGCGCGACCAGCATCGACAGGCGCGCCGGGCGCGGCGCAGCATCGGCAGGGTTGGTGACGTCTTCGTCGAGGCCGACGGCGGGAATATCGAGAACCGGGACCAGCGCGTGCGCGATCGGGGGTTGTGCAGTGATCGAGTTCGGCGAATATTCGCCGGCACCGGTCAACGCCAGACCGGCAATCGCGAGGACCGCGAGCCGGGCTGCAAAGGAAAATCGACGGGTCATTCAGTCTCTTGCTGCCCACGGCCGCTAGTGGTCCGGCTGCCGATGTCACCCGATTACGGCGGTGATTTCGGCGAACTGGGGTGGAACCACTTTGGTCCGCTTGAGTTGATCCACACTGTCCCCACCCTTGGGTCCAGCTTCATTCCCGAGGACTGAAGCACCGAAACGATCGGATCAACCCGCCGCGATCGTTTCGTCGATGAAGCGTGCCGGATCAGGGGTATCCAGTTCGATTACCCAGAGATCGCGGTCGAAACTGCGCTGCTTTGCAACCCATTGGTCGACCGCATCGCCGGTCGCTGCCGGCCGCCAGACATAGTCGCCGTCGGGCCCGAGCGTCCGCGAGAACGCGGTCCGATTGCCGTCGCGCATGCGGTGGATCAGGGCGACGCTGCCCGAAATATCGTCGCCGCGATGGACCACCGTGGCGAAATCGCCGGCGGCATGGACGCGACGCAGCAGCGCGGTCGTCCAGACCCTTGCGGCGAGCCGCGGCGGGCTGGTCACGGCGCGCTGGTCACGCCGCGCGGCTTTGCAGATCCTGCGTCAGCAGCGCCTGAAGCGCATCGGCCGAGGCGCAGCCACGCAGTTTCGACGTCAGGTCGCGGTCGCGCAGCGCCCGGCTGATCCGCGCCAGCGCCTTCAGATGATCGGCACCGTTGCCGCTCGGCGCGATCATCAGCACGACAAGATCGACCGGCAGGCCGTCGAGCGCGGCGTAATTGATCGACATCGCCAGCTTGGCCGCGATCGCCACGACACGTCCAACAGTCGGCATGCGAATATGCGGGATTGCCGTGCCGGCGCCAAAACCCGTGGTGCCCTGCTGCTCACGCTCGATCATGGCGTTCAGAATCTGATCGCTGTCGAGGCCGGTCTGCCTCGCGGCATGCGTGGCGAGCACACCGAACAACTGCCGCTTGTTGGCGACGTGGACGTCGAACAATACGCCGCCCGGCGCAATCAGGTCGCCAAAGCCACTCGTGGTCACGAACGCGGCTCGACCCAGCCGATGCTGCCGTCTTCGCGGCGATAGACCATATTGTGCGCGCCGGTGCCGCTGTTGCGAAACATCAGCGCGGTGGTGTTGCGCAAATCGAGCATCATCACCGCGTCGGAAACCGTGGCATCGGGAATATCGACGCGCATCTCGGCCACCACGATCGGGTTGTCGGGCGTCGCATCCTCGGCCTCGGCAGTCGGCGCGAACACGGTGTAGCCGGCGTTGTCGGCGATCACGGCAAGCGCGACGCGGTCGTTGCCCGGGCCGTGCCGGTCCTTGAGGCGGCGCATGTAGCGGCGCAGCTGCTTGTCGATCCGGTCGGCCGCAACGTCGAACGCGGGATGCGCCTCGTTGGCGCGGCCGCTGCCCTTCAGGATCAGGTCGGTCATCACATGCATGACGATATCCACGCCAAACCCGCCGTGCGGCGCTGGATGCAACGTGACATTCGCCTGAATTGCCCGGCTGAAATATTTGTCGGCCATCGCGGTCAATCGCGTTTGCACATGCGCGCGAAAGGCTGCGCCGGCGTCGACTTGGTGGCCCGAAACGCGGATGTCCATGCGCAACTCTCCTGCTTGGGGCGGCCGCTCTAGGCCTGCTCCGGGTGCCCGTCAATCGCCCGCCATCGACTAGGAATAGGCGATCATAGAGCGCGGGGCGCTATTGGAGCCAGACCGGATCCTTCAATCCGCCGATCATTGCGACATGCCGGGCGAGTTCATCGGCGGATGCCGCGTGCGGCCGGGGTGCCAACGGGGTGCGGATCGGCGCGGCCGCGGTTTCGCATGCCACCGCGGCAAGGTCGAAACCGATCTGCTGGCCGCCGGTCAGCTCGATGTAAACCCGCGCCAGCAACTCGGCGTCGAGCAGCGCGCCGTGCTTGGCGCGACCCGACAGGTCGATGCCGTAACGCGTGCACAGTGCATCGAGCGAATGCTTCGCGCCGGGATGCTTCGACCGCGACAGCTCGAGCGTGCAGATCGCGCGCGTGTCGGGCAGCGGCTTCATGCCGGCGCGGCGCAGTTCCCAGTTGAGAAACGCCATGTCGAATGCAGCATTGTGCGCGACCAGCGGCGCGTCGCCGATGAAGAACAGAAAATCGTCGATGACAGCCTCGAACACCGGCTGTCCGGTCAGGAACGCGGTGCTGAGACCGTGCACCGCCTCGGCATCCTTGGGCATCGCGCGGCACGGGTCGATATAGGAATGGAACGTGCGCCCGGTGACGACCCGGCCGATCATTTCGAGCGCGCCGATCTCGACGACGCGGTGTCCGTCGCCGGGCATGATCCCGGTGGTTTCAGTATCGAATATGATTTCACGCATGCTTGATTATCGGCGTTTACGCCCCGAAAAACAAGTTACGACGGCTTTGACCGCGCGCCACGTCGCAAGCATGCCTTCGCCGGTGGGGATGATGATATCGGCCCGGGCGCGCTTGTCGGCGTCGGGCAGCTGCTGCGCCATGATTGCCTCGAACCGCGCATGTGTCATTCCCGGGCGCGCAAGGACGCGGGCGCGCTGGACGTCGGGCGGGGCCGAGACGACGACGACGACATCGACCTTGGCCGCGCCGCCACGTTCGAACAGCAGCGGGATATCGAGCACCACCAACGGCCGTGTGCGGTAGCGGAACAGGAAGCGCGCCTGCGCCGCGGCAACCAGCGGGTGCATGATCGCCTCCAGCCGTGCCAGCGCGGCCGGGTCGCCGAACACGCGCTCGCCGAGGCGGGCGCGGTCGACGCCGACAGCACCGGTCGTGCCGGGAAATGCCGCCTCGATCGCGGCGAGCGCGCCGCCGCCGGGAGCCTGCAGCGCGCGCACGCTGGCATCGGCATCGAACACCGGGACCTGCAACCGGCGGAACATCGCCGCGACGGTCGACTTGCCCATGCCGATCGAGCCGGTCAGGCCGATGACGATCATGCCGTCAGCACCGCGCGCAGTTCGCAGTCATGCTCGCGTGGCGCGGGCGCGCCGTAGAACAGCTCGAACGCCGCTGCCGCCTGTCCGATCAGCATCGTCAGGCCGTCGATGGTACCTAGCCCGTTGACGCGCGCCCGCGCGAACAATTCGGTCTCGAGCGGCGCATAGACCATGTCGAAAACCGACGCGCCGGGACTGACGGCGTCGAGCGCGTCGAGGACCGAGGCCGGCAACGGTTCTTGACCGCGCATGCCGAGCGATGTCGCATTGATGACCAGCGAGGCTCCGGCGAACGCCCCGGCAGCGGCGTCGAACCCGAACACGGCTCCCGACAGGTCGAACTCGGCGAGAAGTCCGCTCGCTTTGGCGCGGTCGCGGGCGACGAGCCGCACGGCCCGGCGCGGACCGCGCGCCAGCTCGCACAGCGCCGACCGCGCTGCGCCGCCGCTGCCGAGCAGCGCCACCGTGCCCGACTGGAACCCGCCGATTGCGGCGCGGACGCCGTCGACGTCGGTGTTCGAACCGGTCAGGCCGTTTGCCCCCACCGCAACGCAATTAACGGCACCGACGCGCGCTGCCGATGGACTGATATGGTCGAGGAGCGGCATGATGCTTTGCTTGTGCGGCACCGTGACATTGACCCCGGCGAGCCCGAGCGCCGCGAGTCCCCGGGTTGCCGCCGCGAGCCGATCGGGATGGACCGCAAAACGCCCATAGTCACCATCGATCCCGAGCTTTGCCATCCAGAAGCGGTGGATCAGCGGCGATTTCGAATGGGCGATCGGCCAGCCGATGACGCCGGCGGACTTCATGTCGCGAGCTCGCCGCGGACCCGCAGATAATCGAGCAGTTGCAACAACGGCAGCCCCTGGATGGTGAAGTGATCGCCCTCGACCTGCGTGAACAGCTGCGCGCCGAGCGCCTCGATCCGGTACGATCCGACGCAGCCGAAGATCGCCTCGCCCTCGCGGTCGAGATAGCCCGCGATGAACACGTCGGACAACGGCCGCATCGTCAGCGTGGCGGTGGCCTGCGCGCGCCAGATCGGCTTGCCGCCGAGCGCGATGACCGCTGCCGAGATCAGGCGATGCTCCGCCCCCATCAGCCGCCGCAGCTGCAGGGCTGCGCCGTCACGGTCGCCGGGCTTGTCGAGGACGGCGCCGCCCGCATCGACGAGCAGCTGGTCGCAGCCGAGCACGAGGCGGTCGCCAAAGCGCGCCGACAGTTTGACCGCTTTCAATTCGGCGAGCGCATCGGCAACGCGTGCCGGGCGTTCCCCCACCAAGCTGGACTTGATCGCCGCCTCGTCGACATGCGCGGCATGCGCTTCGAAGCTGACGCCTGCAGCGGTCAGCATCGCGGCGCGCGCCGGACTGGCAGACGCGAGCACGATCATTTCGACGCTTCGCCGTTTTGACCGGCACGCGCCGTCTGGACGAGGTTGATGATGGCGGCCGCGGTTTCCTCGATCGAGCGCCGCGTCACATCGATGACCGGGATGTCATGATCGGCGAACAGCCGCCGCGCAAAGGCGACTTCGGCCGATACCACGGCGGAATGGACATAGTCGGTATCGGCGACCTGCCCGAGCGACAGCAAGCGGTTGCGCCGGATCGCCACGAGGCGCTCGGGCGAAGTCGTCAGCCCGACCACGACCGGATGCTGCAGCCGGAACAGCGACGGCGGCGGCGGCGACTGCGGCACCAGCGGGATGTTCGCCGTCTTATAGCCGCGGTTGGCAAGATAGATCGACGTCGGTGTCTTCGACGACCGCGACACCCCGGCGAGGACGATATCCGCCTCCTCCCAGTCATCGGCACCCTGGCCGTCGTCATGCGTCATCGTATAGTTGATCGCATCGACGCGCTCGAAATAGGCGGCATCCATGACGTGCTGTCGACCAGGCTTTGTCACCGCTGCCTGCCCGAGAAACTCCGACAGCGCGCCGATCACCGGATCGAGCACCGACACCGCCGGCAACCCCAGCGCGGCGCAGCGCCCCTCGAGCCGGGTTCGAACGCCGCCATTGATCAGCGTATAAAGCACAAGGCCAGGCCGCCGTGCGATCTCCTCGATCACCCGGTCGAGGTGACCTTCGGAACGCACCATCGGCCAGAAATGCTTGATGATATCGGCGCCTTCGAATCGGCCGAGGCCCGCCTTGGCGATCGACTCGAGCGTTTCGCCGGTCGAATCCGACACCAGATGCAGGTGCAACCGCATCGCTAAACGGCGATTCCGACACTGGAAAGTCTGGGGATAAGCATGGGCGACAGCGTTAGTCGCGGCGCCGAAGATCGACAAGCGCGACATTTGCGCGACCATCGCATGGTCCATCCCCAACTCGTCCACAGCCACAAGCGTCCACAGATCGAGGTGTGAATCATGGGGATAAGTCCGCCGACTCAGGGTATCGCCGCGAGTCGATTTCCGACAAGCATGTGGATCGACGCCGATACCTACGATACCCCCGGGTTTAACCGGCCAACAACAATTTCATCCTTCAGATTCTAGGTTTGATAGAAGTGCAGTTGTGATGCGCGCAGTGTTGGCGCGAAAGGGTTGACGCCGCGCGGCCGAACCGCTTTGCACATCCGATGACCGTTCCCGCCTCGCCGTTGCTCGCCGTCCTTGCTGGGGAGCGTCTCGACCCGCCGCCGATCTGGCTGATGCGGCAGGCGGGGCGTTACCTGCCCGAATATCGCGCGCTGCGGGCCGAAAAGGGCGGCTTTCTGGCACTGGTCTATGACAGTGCAGCGGCGGCCGAAGTCACGCTGCAGCCGGTGCGGCGCTTCGGCATGGACGCGGCGATCCTGTTTTCGGACATCCTGATCGTGCCGCATGCGATGGGCATGGGGCTGACCTTCGGCGTCGGCGAAGGACCGCGACTGACGCCGCCGCTGCTCGACGGCAACCTCGACGCGCTGATCCCCGCCATCGAGCGCTTCAACCCGGTCTACGAAACCGTCCGGCGGGTCGCTGCCGAACTGCCGCCGTCGACGGCGCTGATCGGCTTTGCCGGCAGTCCGTGGACGGTCGCGACCTATATGGTCGCCGGTGAAGGCAGCAAGGACCAGGGCGAGGCCCGGCGGCTGGCGTACCGCGACCCGGGCGCGTTCCAGGCGCTGATCGACCGGATCGTCGGTGTGACGGTCGATTATCTGTCGGGGCAGATCGAGGCGGGCGCGCAGACGGTGCAACTGTTCGACAGCTGGTCGGGGAGCCTTGCGCCGGCCGAATTCGAGCGCTGGGTGATCGCGCCCACCGCCGCAATCGTCGGGCGGCTGATGGTGCGCCACGGCGATATTCCCGTCATCGGCTTCCCCAAGGGTGCAGGGGCGAAGCTCGCGGCATATGCGGCCGAAACGGGCATCGATGCGGTCGGGCTCGACGAGACGATCGACCCGGCATGGGCGGATGCGATGCTGCCGCCGGGGATGCCGGTACAGGGCAATATCGACCCGCTGGCACTGATCACCGGCGGTGCGCGGCTGCGCGAGGCGGTGACGCGCGTGCGCACTGCGTTCGAAAATCGTCCGCATGTGTTCAACCTCGGCCACGGCATCCTGCAGGACACGCCGATCGCCAATGTCGAGGAGCTGCTTGCAATGGTGCGCGGCGGATGACCGGCTGGCTGGGCGGCGCGTATCTTTGGGTGCAGGCGGCGCATGTGATCGCCGTGATCTTCTGGATGGCGGGGCTGTTCATGCTGCCGCGCTTCCTTGTCTATCACATGGAAAGCAGCGTCGGCTCGCCGGAAGACGCGGCATGGGTGGAGCGCGAGGCACGGCTGAAGCGGATCATCCTGACGCCGGGATTGATCGCCGTCTGGGTCCTCGGGCTGAGCCTTGCGACCAGCTATGGGTTTGCCGGCAACGGTTGGCTGCATGCCAAGATTGCGGTCGTGTTCGCGCTCTCGGGCTATCACGGCTGGGCAACCTCGACCGCGTCGAAGTTCGCTCGCGGGTTCCGGCCCTATGCCAACAAGACGCTGCGATTGCTCAACGAAGTCCCGGCACTCGCGACGATCGTGATCGTCATCCTCGTGGTGGTGAAGCCGTTTTGAAGCTGGTCGGGACGAGCGACAGGTGCTTGACGTCGGGATAGGCGCTGCGGATCTGGGCGGTCAGCGCGGCGATGCTGGTTTCGACCTCGCCCGCGCTGAGCCGATCGTCGAAATCGACCGCGACGGTGATTGCGATATCGTGCGGACCGAGGTGGGTCGACAGCAGGTCGCGGACCCCGTCGATCCCGGCAGCGCAGGCGATGCGGGCCTCGATGTCGGCGAGCACGGCGGGGTCGGCACCCTCGCCGATCAGCAGCGCGTGCGTCTCGCGCGCCAGCAGTACCGCTGAACACACCAGCACCGCCCCGATCAGCACCGACGCCGCGCCGTCCATCCAGCCCAGTCCGAGCAGGTGCGCACCCAGCAAGCCGAGGAGCGCGATCACCAGCCCGATCAGCGCCGCGCTATCCTCGAACAGCACGGTGAACAGTACCGGATCCTTGGCGTCGGTCACCGCGCGCCACCAGGTGGTTCCGGCGGCAACGGCACGAAACTCCTTCAAGGCGACCATGAACGACCCGGTCTCAAGCACCAGTGCGACAATGAGAATGGCATAATTCACCATCGGGCTTTCGACGGGATGCGGCGTCTGCAGCTTGCTAATGCCCTCATAGATTGCGACAATGCCGCCCACCGAGAATAGCAGCAGCGCGACGATGAAGCTCCAGAAATAGATTTCGCGGCTATAGCCGAACGGATGCCGGGCATCGGCAGGGCGCGCGGCGCGGGCCATGCCGAACAGCAGCAGGCCCTGGTTGCCGGTATCGACGAGGCTGTGCACCCCTTCCGCAAGCATCGCCGCCGAGCCGGTGTAGACCGCGCCGCCGAACTTCGCGACGGCGATCGCAAGATTCGCGCCCAACGCCGCGATCACCACTGTTTTCGAACCACCTGCCATCATCGATCCCTTATGCTTGTGCTTGACCGGCGCACCGATCGCTCTTACGTTCGCAATCAGCGCCGCCATCCTGACGGCACGCTCCCCGGCCATCGCCTCACCTCACCGCGACAGCGCCCGGCTTAGTCCAAGAGACCCTTCTACATGCATTTGCACGACCTCAAGCGCAAAACGCCCGCCGAACTGGTGGCGATGGCCGAGGAACTCGGCGTCGAGAACGCCTCGACCTTGCGCAAGCAGGACATCCTGTTCTCGATCCTCAAAATGACATCGGACAACGGCACGACGATCATGGGAACCGGCACGATCGAAGTGCTGCCCGATGGGTTCGGCTTCCTACGCAGTCCCGAATCGAACTATCTCGCCGGTCCCGACGACATCTATGTATCGCCCAGCCAGGTCCGCAAGTTCGGCGTACGCACCGGCGACACCATCGAAGGCGAGATCCGCGGCCCCAAGGACGGCGAGCGCTATTTCGCACTCACCCGCCTGATCGCGATCAACTTCGATGATCCCGACCAGGTTCGCCACCGCGTCAATTTCGACAACCTGACCCCGCTGTACCCCGACGAGAAGCTGCGGCTCGATACGCTCGACCCGACCGTCAAGGACAAGAGCGCGCGCGTTATCGACATCGTCAGCCCGCAGGGCAAGGGTCAGCGCGCGCTGATCGTCGCGCCGCCGCGCGTCGGCAAGACCGTGCTGCTGCAGAACATCGCCAAGGCGATCAGCCACAACCACCCTGAGGTTTACCTCATCGTGCTGCTGATCGACGAGCGGCCCGAGGAAGTCACCGACATGCAGCGGTCGGTGACCGGCGAAGTCATCAGCTCGACCTTCGACGAACCCGCGCAGCGCCACGTCCAGGTCGCCGAGATGGTCATCGAAAAGGCCAAGCGGTTGGTCGAGCACAAGCGCGATGTCGTCATCCTGCTCGACTCGGTCACGCGGCTGGCGCGCGCCTACAACACCGTGGTGCCAAGCTCGGGCAAGGTGCTGACCGGCGGTGTCGACGCGAATGCCCTGCAGCGGCCGAAGCGCTTCTTCGGCGCGGCGCGCAATATCGAGGAGGGCGGCAGCCTGTCGATCATCGCCACCGCGCTGATCGATACCGGCAGCCGGATGGACGAAGTCATTTTCGAAGAGTTCAAGGGCACCGGTAACTCCGAAATCATCCTCGACCGCAAGATCGCCGACAAGCGCATCTTCCCGGCGATCGATATCGGCAAGTCCGGAACCCGCAAGGAAGAGCTACTCGTCGACAAAACCGTGCTGTCGAAGATGTGGGTATTGCGCCGCATCCTGATGCAGATGGGCACTATCGACGCGATGGAGTTCCTGCTCGACAAGATGAAGGACTCGAAGTCGAACGAGGACTTTTACGACGCGATGAATCACTAAGCGCAACGCGGCGAGAGCTAAGCGGAATTTGCCCTTCGCAAATCCCGCTTAGCTTGAGACTCGCGTCAGCCCGGCCGGCGAGCCCCGGCCGACCGACGGCGCGGCTTTGCCGCGATGCCCCCGCCCCGAGACCCCTCAGCGCGCCAATCGCGCCTTGGAACGTCCCATCAAAAACTGTGTCAGGGTGTCTCACGCCCCGGCCGCGGCATGTCGCTCGCAAATCCCGGTCCGTGTCCGATTTAGCATGTACCATATAGGCGCAATTATGTCAACCGCTCCAAACCCGGCGCTCGGCCCGCAATCCCCCTAGCCACCGCCAACCCCCGCCGCTACCTTTCACCGATGTTCAAATCACTCCTCGCACTGCTCGCCGCCGCGCTCGCTACCGCCGCTCCAGCGCAAACGCCGCGCCCCGACCAGGTCGAGTTTCGCGCGCTCTACAAGGAGCTGGTCGAGACCAACACGACGCTGTCGGCGGGGTCGTGCACGCTTGCTGCCGAACGCATGGCGGCGCGGTTGCGCAAGGCCGGGTTCACCGACAGCGAGCTGACGCTGTTCAGCGTGCCCGAGCATCCCAAGGACGGCGGGCTGGTCGCGGTGCTGCCCGGCTCCGATCCCAAGGCGAAGGCGATCCTGCTGCTCGCGCATCTCGATGTCGTCGAGGCGCGGCGCGCCGACTGGACGCGCGATCCGTTCACGCTGATCGAGGAGGGCGGCTATTTCTATGGCCGGGGCACTACCGACGATAAAAGCCAGGCAGCGATCTGGACCGACAGCATGGCGCGGTTCAGGGCGAGCGGCTATCGCCCGAGGCACGCGATAAAAATGGCGCTGACCTGCGGCGAGGAAAGCGACGGTGCGTTCAACGGCGCGCAATATCTGACCGAGCACAAGCGCGCTCTGATCGATGCCGGGTTCGCGCTCAACGAAGGCGGCGGCGGGCGGCTCGATGCTGCGGGCAAGCCGATCGCGCTGGCGTTTCAGGTCGGCGAGAAGGTCTATCAGGACTATACGCTCGAGGTCACCAACCCCGGCGGGCACAGTTCGCAGCCGGTGCCGGAAAACGCGATCTACCGGCTCAGCGCAGCGCTCGGCAAAGTCGGTGCGTATGAGTTTCCGGTGCAGTTCAACGATACGACGCGCGCCTATTTTACCCGGCTTGCATTGATCCAGGGCGGCGCTGCGGGGGCGGCGATGACCGCGCTGGTCGCCAATCCGAACGACGCGGCCGCCGACCGCATCGTGTCGGCCGACAAGCAGAACCATTCGCTGCTGCGCACGACCTGCGTGGCGACGCGCGTCGATGCTGGGCATGCCAATAACGCGCTGCCGCAGCGCGCCACCGCAATCGTCAACTGCCGGATCTTTCCCGGCGTGCCTGCCGCGCGCGTGCAGGCGGCGCTCGAAACCGCGATTGCCGATCCGCTGGTCAAGGTCGTGCCGGTGACGCCGCCGCCGTCGAAAAGCCCGGCGGTACCGCTCGATCCCAAGGTTTACGGTCCCGCTGAAAAGCTTGCCGCGGCGTTTTTCCCCGGCGTGCAGATGCTGCCGTTCATGGATACCGGGGCCTCCGACGCGGTCTGGACAACGCCGGCGGGCATTCCAACCTACGGCGTTCCAGGTATTTTCGATGATGCCGACCTTGGCAATATCCACGGCCTGAACGAGCGGATCCGCGTCCAGTCGCTCTATGTCGGGCGCGATTATCTGTTCCGGCTGATCAAGCTTTACGCCGACGCGGAGTGACGCGGTGGACATCGCCGCGCTGCTGACGCCCGCCGCACTCAGTGTGTTCGGCCAGGTCGTGCTGATCGACCTCGTGCTCGCCGGGGACAACGCCATTGTCGTCGGCGCGCTCGCGGCGGGGTTGCCGGTCGCGCAGCGCCAGCGCGTCATCCTGATCGGCATCGGCGCGGCGTTCGTGCTGCGCGTGGTGTTCGCGCTGGGCGTCAGTGCGCTGCTTAAATTCGTCGGGCTGATCCTTGCGGGCGGGCTGCTGCTGCTATGGGTGGCGTGGAAGATGTGGCGCGAGCTGCGCGGGCAGGCGACGGCAACGCCCGATGCGCCGCTGACCAGGCCCAAAAGCTTTGCGGCGGCCGCCTGGGCGGTGGCGCTCGCCGATGTGTCGATGAGCCTCGACAATGTGCTCGCGGTGGCGGGCGCGGCGCGCGAGCATCCGGCGATCATGGTCACCGGGCTGGTGCTGTCGGTCGCGCTGATGGGGCTCGCGGCGAACCTGATCGCCAAGTACATCGAACGCTTCCGCTGGATCGGCTATGTCGGCTTGGCAGTGATCGTCTATGTCGCGGTCAAGATGATCTATGAAGGCTGGCAGGAAGTCGCGCCGATCATCGCCTGAACCGCCACGCCAGCGCGAAAATGCGCGGCCCCTCGACCAGATAGCGCCGCCATAGCCGCCGCGGGTTCGACAACAGCCGGTGGAGCCATTCGATACCGCCACGCTGCATCCAGTGCGGCGCACGCGCGATCCGCCCGGTCAGGAACTCGATGCTCGCACCGATGCACAGCACCACGCCGCGCGCCGCGGGCTGCGCGCGGATACGCTGTGCGAGCAGCTCCTGCTGCGGCGAACCGACGGCGAGGAAGACGAAGCGCGCCCGAGCCGCGACCGCAAAATCCGCTGCCGCATCGAGCGCGGCGGCGTTGCGCGCCAGCCCCATCGGCGGAATGTGCTGAACGATGTCGAGCCCGGGCTTGAGCGCCGCCAGCTCGCCGACGGTCGCTGCATCGCCGCCGATCACCGCGATCCGGTCGCCAGGCAGCAGCCGTTCGAACAGTCGCGCGGTCAGGTCGCTGCCCGGCACGACCGGCAGCACCACGCCGCGCAGCTTTGCCAGCCGCGCGACGATGCGGCTATCGCACAGGCACAGGCTCGCGTCGCGATAGGCCGCCCACAGCACCGCTGCCGCTGCCCCTTCGGCGCGGTGCAGCCGGACGATATGGTCGACATTGGGGGTCACCACGGTGACGCAGTCCCCGCCATGGTCGACGCACAGCGCCTCGACGATCGCCGCCATCGGCCGCGGATCGAACGTCAACCCGAGATAGGGGATCGAGCCGTCGGCCATGATCGGCTCCGTCGTTGCACTGGTTGCCCAAGCAGTTGGCGCTAGGCCATCGAAACGCTAAAGTGAACCCTGCAAAGCGGCAAGAGGCGGCCATGAAGATCACTTTCGATATCGACTGCACGCCGCAGGAGGCGCGATCGTTCCTCGGGTTGCCCGACCTCGAGCCGCTCCATGCGCTGTATCTCGACAAGATGAAGACGCTGGTCACCGACGGCATCGGGCCGGCCGAGTTCGAAAAGCTGGCGCGCGCGTGGATGCCCGGGATGACCGAGGGCCTCGAAAGCTGGCGGCAGGCATTCTGGAACGCGGGGCGGCGCAGCTAAGGCAGCGCCTGCATGACCGAGGCAACGATTTTCGCACTGGCGAGCGGACGTCCGCCGGCAGCGATCGCGGTCATCCGCCTGTCGGGGCCGGCGGTGCGTGCGACGGTAACCGCGATGACCGGGCGGTTGCCGCCGCCGCGCCGGATGACGTCGACGCGGATCGTCGATCCGGCGACGCGCACGGTGATCGATCACGCGCTGGCGGTTTGGTTCGCCGCGCCCGCCAGCGCGACCGGCGAGGATGCGGCCGAATTCCACGTCCATGGCGGCACGGCGGTGGTCGCGGCGATGCTGCGCTGCCTTGGCGCGCAGCCCGGCCTGCGGCTGGCCGAGCCCGGCGAGTTCACCCGGCGCGCCTTCGACAATGCCAGGCTCGATCTGACGCAAGTCGAAGGGCTTGCCGATCTGATGGCGGCAGGGACCGAGACGCAGCGGCTGCAGGCGCTGACACAGGCGACCGGCGGGCTGCGTCAGCGCGCCGAACGCTGGCGGGCGACGATCCTCGCGGCGCTGGCGAACAGCGTCGCGCTGCTCGATTTTGCCGAGGAACAGTCGGATGTTGTCGTGGCAAGCGACGCAGCAACAACGGCGTCGCTGCGGGCGTTGCGCGGGGACGTCGCCGCCCATCTTGCCGATAGCGCGCGCGGCGAGCGGGTTCGCGACGGGCTGACGGTGGCGGTCGTGGGTGCTCCGAATGTAGGAAAGTCCAGCCTTTTCAATATCCTAGCCGGGAGCGACGCGGCGATCGTGTCGCCGGTGGCGGGGACGACACGCGATCCGATCGAGGTTGCGCTCGACCTCGACGGGTGTGCGGTGACGCTGATCGATACAGCCGGCCTGCGCGACGACGTCGCCGACCCCGTCGAGCGCGAGGGCATGGCACGGGCAAGGGCGCGCGCAGCATCGGCGGCGCTGGTGCTGCATATCGCGACCGAACCCCCTGCCGAGCCGCTGGGGCAGGTGGTCATCAACAAGATCGACCTGAGCGGCGCACAAG
>Ga0209724_1002684_pt1 | contig 15041 bp, 10 predicted proteins | sample grotaG_FD_184143 | JGI IMG/M metagenome (GOLD analysis project Ga0209724, IMG submission 184143) | Glacier valley bacterial and archeal communities from Borup Fiord, Nunavut, Canada, to study Microbial Dark Matter (Phase II) -... | ecosystem: Environmental > Aquatic > Freshwater > Ice > Glacier ...
GCTATCGGGATCTGCTCAAGCGTGGGGCAATTTTGGTGGATGATGCCGATGAAGGGCAAGAGATTCGAGCCTTGTTTTATCTAGAACACGCGGTTCAAGATGGGCGGATGCAGAAGAATGGTCAGCAGCAGATTATTTTTCAGCAGCTTCAGTTTGTCGAAATGGGCGCGGATGGAATTCCTCAAAATGCCGGCCCAGCCCCTTATTTGGATTATCGCCCCTTGACTGACGTGGAGCAGACGGCTGTGATGCCGATCGTAGAGTCAACAGCGTGGCTCAACCAGGATTTTGAATCTCAGGTAATCAGCTTTGCGATTCAGCACGTGATTCCGAAACACGTTCAGGAAGTGCAGACGCGGCGATTGCCGATGGTAAATAAGGTTGAGCGGGAAGTTACGTCTCGGCTGCGGAAGGAGATTAACTACTGGGATCACCGAGCCGAAGAGTTAAAGCTTCAGGAAAAAGCGGGGAAACGGAATGCAAAGCTCAATTCTGCCAACGCCATGACCAAGGCAGAAGATTTAAGCGATCGCCTCCAGCGTCGTCTCAAGGAGCTAACTCAGGAACGAGAAATCTCTGCGTTGCCGCCTGTGGTGAAGGGGGGCGCGTTAGTGATTCCGAAAGGGTTGCTCACGAAGCTGATTGGACGTTTTGAGCGTGAAGAAAAAGAAGTGCCCTATGGTCGAGATGAGATTGAGCGGTTAGCGATGGCTGCTGTGATGGAGACGGAGCGGCAGCTTGGCAGGATTCCTCATGATGTATCTGCGGCGCGAGGCATTGGGTACGACATTGAATCCAAAGATCCGATTACAGGATCGCTGCTGTTTATTGAAGTGAAGGGAAAGTGGCATCAAAAAGCGGATGTTACGTTAACGAAGAACGAAATTCTCTGTTCTCGAAATGAGCCAGTTAAGTTTCGGTTGGCATTGGTGCTGGTGGACGAACAAGGAGCCAAACTCCCTCGGTATCTGAAAGGCTACTCGTTCGGCGAACCTGATTTTGCTGAGACGACGCGATCGTTTAGTTTGACAAAACTTTTAGAGGGTTCAACACAACCGATTTAATCAGGGCGATAGTAAGAATGAGAACGAAAACGGAGGTGAACGATGGTAGCCACTCCAACTCAACAAAGGCTCACTTTTGAGCAATTTCTGGATCAGTATCCAGATGACGGTCGTTATGAACTCGTTGATGGAGAACTTGTGAGGATTTTAGCCACACGTCGGCATGAAAATGTTGCTGATTTTGTTGAAGATGCGATGCGGGATGAAGTGAAGCGATTGAAGCTGAACTATAGGGTCTCGAATCAGATTGTTTTGGCAATACAGTCTAAGTCTGGCATAGAGCAAGGGCGACACCCCGATGCAAGTGTGGTGGATCGAACGATCTGGGACTCAAACCCAAATGCTTACACGGCTTTTCGCGAACCGATCCAGCTTGTGGTTGAGGTGGTCTCAACCAACTGGGAAGATGATTACATCGATAAGCTGGATGAATATCAACGGTTGAAGATTGCAGAATATTGGATTGTCGATTATTTGGCGATCGGCAGTCGTGACTTTTTAGGGAATCCGAAAGAACCTTCGGTGTTTGTGTATCGGTTGGATGAGTCAGGTCAGTATCAATCCACTCGGTTTCAGGGGACAGACCGAATCATATCGCCGACATTTCCAGAACTGAATTTGACCGTTGAGCAAATTTTGGAGGCATAGTGCCATGACTCAATACTCGATTACTCAGATGCAAGAGAATCCTGAGGGTGTTATGCAGGCTGTTGAGAGGGAAAAGGCGATCGAGATTACACGGCAGGGGAAACAGGTCGCTGTGTTGCTGTCTGTGGATGAGTATCGCCGCTTGGTTGGTGAACGGCAGTCAAATCTTGATGTTGCGTTAGCAAAGTTTCGTCAGGATTTGGTTGAAGATGGGCTTGATATTGACCCTGATGAAATGTTTAAGGATGTACGCGATCGGTCGCCAGCACGTACAGTGATAATCTAATGAGTTGGTTGATGTTAGGAGGAGATAACGTGTTTGAGCGAATTACATTTGACCCCCAAGTTATGGCTGGGCGTGCCTGTGTTCGAGGAATGCGGATTACGGTTGCTCAGGTTCTTAGATTGATGGGGAGCGGAATGACGGGACAGGAAATTTTTGCTGCTTATCCATACTTAGAGTTGGAAGATCTGAATGCCAGTCTTCAGTATGCTGCTTTTCTTGCGAGTGAAGAAGTTTATCCTCTTGCGGGTTAGCTGTGAAGTTTTTAGCTGATATGGGTGTTTCGCCCTTGACGGCACTCTCTGAATACAAAGCTGTTTTGATGAGTGGTGCAATTTTGACTATAGAAGACGGGCGTTATCGGTTGCGCCGTCTGCCGATTCAACCGATCGAAACTAGCCTTGAAGATTAAATAACGCTCCCATGACTGACTATAGAAAAAAGCTGATTGAAGTTGCGCTGCCGTTAGAAGATATTAATGCTGAGTCGGCGCGGGAGAAGTCGATTCGTCATGGGCATCCGAGTACGTTGCATTTGTGGTGGGCGCGTCGCCCGTTGGCAGCGTGTCGATCGGTGTTGTTTGCTCAGTTGGTCGATGACCCGGAGCAGGATGGGTTAAACCCAGATTATTTGGATTTGATTGACCATTTCAGCACCGATTCTTTTACGTTTTTGAAGGGGCGAGAACTGGAGTATCGGAAATATCTGTATGCTTTTGGGTCGAGGGAGGGGCAAACGATCGGGGAGTGGCGACGCGATCGTTTGTTTGCGGTGATTCAGCAGCTTGTGTTGTGGGAAAACATTCAAAATGAGGGGCTGTTTGAGCTTGCTCATCAGTTGATTAGTGTGTCTTGTGGTGGCAATCCGCCTGCGGTTTATGATCCGTTTTCGGGAGGTGGGTCGATTCCGCTAGAGGCGCAGCGATTGGGGTTGGAGGCATATGGGTCTGATCTCAATCCGGTGGCGGTGATGATTGGCAAGGCGTTGATTGAGATTCCGCCGAAGTTTGCGGGGTTGCCGCCTGTGAATCCTGAATATCGATCGCGGCACACGGTTGAGAAGGTGCTGAGTCAGGAAGTTTGGAAGGGCGCACAAGGGTTAGCGGAAGATGTGCGTTATTACGGGCAATGGATGCGCGATCGAGCGTTTGAAAAGATTGGACATCTGTATCCCAAGGTAAAAGTTGAAGTTAGGGAAGATGGGACTTATCGGGTTCTTGACTCTGACTCTGAAATGGATGTTGATCCGTCTAATGTTCAAGAACTGACGGTGATCGCTTGGATTTGGGCGCGAACAGTTGCGAGTCCGAACCCAGCGATCGGAGGTGTTCATGTCCCATTAGTAAAATCATTTTTGCTGTCAAGCAAGAAAGGTAAAGAAGCCTGGATTGAACCAGTAATCGCTGAAGACTCCCGTTCTTATACTTTTCAAGTAAGAACAGATATAGGAGAAATTCTAGAAGGTACTGTTAATCGAAAAGGTGGAAAGTGTCTACTTTCTGATGCTCCGATGCCTTTTGAGTGGATTCGTTCAGAAGCTAAAGCTGACAGAATGCAATCTCGACTTATGGCAGTTGTCGCAGAAGGCAAGAAAGGAAGAATATATCTATCACCGACTCCAGAAATGGAGAAGATTGTGATGTCCATCAAACCAACTTGGCGACCTGAAACTGAATTACCCAACAACCCCAGAAACTTCAATACTCCAAACTATGGAATGACTACTTATGGAAGTCTTTTCACAAATCGTCAATTGGCCGCACTAAATACATTCTCAGACTTGGTTCAGGAAGCTAGAGAACAAGCTTATCAAGATGCAATCAACTCAGGGTTAATAAATAACAAAAAACGTCTACGAGATGGAGGAAATGGTGCGGATGCTTATGCAGATGCGATCGCTACTTACCTTGCTTTTGCTGTTGATCGATCAGCAAATACTTTATGTAGTATTGCTAGATGGACACCAGATAGAGAACAAACTGTCACCGTTTTTGCTAGACAAGCAGTTCCAATGACGTGGGATTTCCCAGATGTAAATCCCTTTTCTGGTGCCGCTGGTGATATCAGTGTGTCTACAGCCTCAATTGCCAAAGCAATCCTGAGACTACCTTCTAAACCTTCTGGAAGCGCTAAACAATTAGATGCCAGACAAACTACAAACGACTACAGTAATTCTGTAGTTTGTACAGATCCGCCATACTATGACAATGTAGGCTACTCTGATCTTTCAGATTTTTTCTATGTTTGGCTTAGACGATCTCTTAAATCAATTTATCCTGATGAATTTTCTACTCTAACGGCTCCCAAAGATTCTGAGCTTGTAGCAAATCCTTATCGTCATGGCGGCAAAGCGAAAGCTGAGATCTTTTTTATGGAGGGAATGACCCAGGCAATGGAGAATATTCAAATTCAGCATCCATCTGAGTATCCTATTACGATTTTTTATGCATTTAAGCAATCAGAAGACACAGAGAAAGGCATTTCCTCAACAGGCTGGGAAACGTTTCTAGAGGCAGTTATTCAAGCAGGACTTTCTCTTAACGGAACTCTTCCTTTACGGACAGAACTAGGAAACCGTATGATTGCTAGTGGAACAAATGCTCTCGCTTCCTCGATCGTCCTCGTCTGCCGAAAACAGCTATCTACCGCGCAAATCACCACACGCGGCGACTTCATCAAAGCCCTCAAACGCGAACTCCCCAGAGCCATAAAAACCCTTCAGCACAGCAACATCGCCCCTGTAGACCTGGCACAAGCCAGCATCGGCCCCGGCATGGCAATCTACACCCGCTACAGCAAAGTCATGGAAGCCGACGGTTCCCCCATGTCCGTCCGCACCGCCCTCCAACTGATCAACAAATCCCTCGACCAATACCTCTCCGAACAAGCAGGCGACTACGACCCAGAAACCCGCTTCGCCATCACCTGGTTTGAGCAATTTGGCATCTCAGAAGGCGACTACGGCACCGCCGAAACCCTCGCCACCGCCCGCAACGTCTCCGTCCAAGGCGTAATGGATGCCGGAGTCCTCACCTCCAAAGCCAGCAAAGTCCGCATCCTGCGCCGCGACGAACTCCCCCAAGACTGGAACCCCTTGCAAGACAAACGCCTCTGCATCTGGGAAGCCACCCAACACCTAATCCGCGCCTACCAACAAACCGGAGGAGAAACCGCCCCCGCTCACATCCTCAACCGCCTCAACCAGCGCAACAGCAGCCTCGCCGAAAGCGCCAGAGACCTCGCCTATCGGCTTTACGCCATCTGTGATCGCAAAAAATGGTCAGAAGAAGCGATCGCCTACAACAGCCTCGTCACCGCCTGGTCAGACATCATCATCCGCGCCGACGCACTCAGACAAGACGAGCCATTACAACTAGGATTGTTACCCTAAAGACCATCCTCAAAGAACCCCAATGAACACCTACACCCTCAACCTAGAATCTGCTATTGACCTCACCGACGATCAGTTTTATCAACTCTGCCGCAACAACCCAGACCTCAAATTTGAACGCACCGATCAGGGAGAATTGATCATCATGCCCCCAACAGGCGGAGAAACAGGTCGTCATAATTCCAATCTCATCATTGATGTAGGCATCTGGAACCGAACAACGCAGCTAGGACAAGTCTTCGATTCCTCCACCTGTTTCAAACTTCCCAACGGCGCAGACCGATCGCCCGATGTCTCCTGGATTCAACAAACTCGATGGGACACCTTAACCCCAGAGCAAAAAGAAAAATTTCCGCCAATCTGCCCCGACTTTGTCATCGAACTCATGTCTCCCAGCGACACTCTCAAAGCAGTTCGGGCAAAAATGCAAGAATATATAGATAATGGCGCAAAACTCGGATGGTTGCTCAACCGCAAAGATCAACAAGTCGAGATTTACCGGATCGATCAACCAATAGAAACCCTCCAGTCCCCTACCTCTCTGTCAGGTGAAGCAATCCTACCTGGATTTATCCTCGATCTAAGCTCAATCTGGCAATAACGCTCAACCGGACTAAAACCAGTTGGTCGATTTCATCCTCAGTGTGTCAACCCTAGACAAATAAGCCTTGCACTCTTTACCCCCGCCACCCTATGCCCTCAAGTAACCGTGATCGTGTCCAAAGAGGTCTAGAACTCCTTAAAGAAGGAATGATTCCCTATGCGGAACAACGATTTCAAGCGTTCTACGGCAAAGATTGGCTCAAGCAGGTTCAACCCATTCTTCGAGATGAATTAGGCACAGACAGCGAAGGCAGCGTTCAATGGGATACCTACGCGCTGCTCAAAGTCATGAATCAAACCTGGCAAGAAGTTTTTCGCGGCACACTAGGACAAACCGAGCGATCGTGGCTCAATGAGCTTCTAGCCGCCCGAAACGACTGGGCACACGAACGCCCCTTCTCGTCAGACGACACCTACCGCGCCCTCGACACCGCCGAGCGAATGTTAATGGCAGTCTCGGCGGCAAACCTCGCCAACGAGATCAAAAAAATCCGAGTCGATTTACAGCGCGATGTCTACGCAGAACAAGCCCGAAACCGCACTCGCTACGTCGCCAAACTAGAAGGACAACCCCAAGCCGGACTCAAACCCTGGCGAGACATCGTTTCCCCTCACCCCGATGTCGCCTCTGGAAACTACCAAAAAGCAGAATTCGCCGCCGATCTCGCACAGGTTCATCGTGGTGAAGCCTCCAGCGAATATCAAGACCCCAGAGAATTCTATCAGCGCACTCACCTCACACAAGGCTTAAAAGAGCTTCTCAGCAATGCCATCAAGCGGCTACTTCGCAACCAAGGCGACCCCGTAATCGAACTGCAAACCAACTTTGGTGGCGGCAAAACCCACTCCCTCCTAGCGCTGCTTCACCTCTTCGAGAATCTCAAAGTCGCCTCCAACCTAGTCGGAGTCGATCAACTACTCAAATCCTTAGAAGTCACCGACATTCCCCCAGTCATCCACACCGCCGTATTTGTCGGCACCTCACTAGGCGTAGACGAACGCTCCACCAAACCCGACGGCACCGAAATCCGCACCATCTGGGGAGAACTAGCATGGCAATTAGGCAAAAAGGCGGGTTATGCGATCGTTGCCGACGCTGACCAAAATCGCACCAGTCCCGGCACCGATTCCTTAGTCCGACTGTTTAAGCAATTCTCTCCTGCCTTAATCATCATTGACGAGTGGATCGCCTATATCCGCAACGTCTACAACACACCTTTTTTCGATGCCAATCTCACCTTTGCCCAAGCCCTCACCGAAGCCGCCACCGCCACCCCCAACACGCTAATCGTCGCCAGCTTACCTAAATCTCAACAAGAAGCCGGAGGGGAAGGCGGACAAGTTGCCCTAAACACGCTGAAGCACACCTTCAACCGAATGCAGACCAGTTGGCGACCCGCCAGCGCCGAAGAGAGTTACGAAATCATTCGCCGTCGTCTTTTTGAGCCACTCTCTGCCCAACAGTTTGCCGAACGAGATGCCGTCCTCAAAGGCTTTCTCACCACTTATAAACAGCATCCCAATGATTTCCCATCCGAAACCAAGGAACTCAGCTACCAGCATAAAATGGAAAGCTGCTACCCCATTCACCCCGAACTCTTTGAGCGACTCTATAGTGATTGGTCTTCCCTAGAAAAATTTCAGCAGACTCGCGGCGTTTTACGGCTCATGGCATCGGTGATCCATTCGCTGTGGGAGCAGGGCGATCGCAATCTGCTAATTCTGCCATCCACTTTGCCGATCGACGATCGCACCGTTGCCGACAGCCTCACCTACTACCTGGAAGATGGATGGAAAGCCGTCATCGACAAAGATATTGACGGTCAAAACTCTTCACCTCGAACGATCGACCAAGACAGTCAAACATTAGGTCGCTACTCCGCCAGCCGTCGCGTCGCCCGAACGATTTTCATCGGCTCCGCCCCCATCTCCCAAGGGCCAAACCCCGGCATCGAAGACCGAAAGATCAACTTAGGATGCGTCCAACCGGGTGAAACTGTTGCCACCTTCAGCGACGCTCTCCGACGCTTAGACGGCAAAGCCACCTATTTATATTCAGACTCCCGCCGCTACTGGTATTCAACTCAAGCAAGTGTGACTCGACTCGCAAACGATCGCGCTCAACAACAAGACGACGGCAACGTCAAAGCCAAAATCGTTGAATATCTCCGCGCAGAAGCAGACAATCGCAAGCGAGTCGATTTTGCAGGATTACACATCTACGCTAACCCCGGTGACGAAATAGCTGATGAGACGGAAGCTCGGCTGGTATTGTTAGGGCCCGATTACCCCATCATCAAGAGCGCAGAAGACAATCCAGCCCAACAAATCGTCCAAGAGATTTTAGATAAGCGGGGCAACCAGCCCAGGCTATTCAAAAACACCCTAGTCTTTCTAGCACCCGACAAATCCAAACTGACCACGCTAGAAGAAGCTGTTCGGCAAGCGATCGCATGGCAGTCCATTCGCCAAGATTCCTCATTAGATCTCACCACCAATCAAGTCAAACAGGTTAACAAAAAACTGGATGACGCGGAGATCGTTGCCCGTCGCTTGATTCAAGAAACATGGATGTGGTGCATCTTTCCTGAACAAGCCCCCGAAAAAGCAGGAACCAAAGAAGTCAATCTCGACCCCATTAAGCTGGCTCCCCAAACTGACAAAACTGCGAGCTTGGCTGGCAAAGTCAGCAAAAAACTCACCTCCGACGAAACCTTATTGCCCAGCTATGGTGGCGATCGCCTCAAACTCGATCTAGAGCGATATAACCTTTGGCAAGGCAAAGATCGCATTCAAATCAAGCAACTCTTAGAACTGTTTGCAACCTATCCTTATTTGCCGAGATTGAGGGATCAGCAGTGTTTGTTTGACGCGATCGCGGGAGCATTTCACGGCAAACTTCTCTGTGAAGGCTTTGCCTATGCAGGTTCATACAATGAGTTCACAGATCAATACTTAGGATTAGTAACGATTGGTGGAACTCACTTCACAGTCAGTCTCTCCAGCTTTCTAGTCAAACCTGCGATCGCACTTGCACAAGTTGAGCGGGAACAGCAAAAAGCTGACGCTGCAAGCAGTACTGCAACAGCCAATAAAACCACAACAAATTCTGTTAGTACCACAGTTGTCAAAGATCCTGCCTCTGCGACTTATCTTGACAAGGAAGTTGAAAAGCAGGTACTCCAGAGATTTTTTGCTTCAGCGATCGTCGATCAACATCGAGTTGGCAAAGATGCTGGACGCATTGCTGAGGAGGTTATCCAACATCTCACTGATATCTTGGGAGCCAATGTCGAAGTCAAAATCGAAATCCAAGCTCATTTTCCTGATGACGTGCCTGATCAAGTGGTTCGCACTGTCACAGAAAATTGTAAAACGCTGAAATTTCAGTCTTATGGGTTTGAGTCTGATTGATGGCTGTCTCTAGAGATTGTCATGCAATTTTCGCTAGGCAATGACGCAGCAAACGAACTGCTTTCAGAGGCGTTTCGAGCGTATTCGCGCTGTCAGGTATCCACATTCTGAGTCAATTCCTTAGTTGGCGAAATGTCAGTCATTGTTCTGCTGACTTTTACTAACAACTGGTACCGGATTAAGAGGAGTAGAGAAACAAATGAATCCCGATCGTTGGAACAATTTACAAATTGAACGGGTCGCTCGCCCACAAATGCTTTCTGATGAGCGCTTTCGGGAGTGGATCGCTAATCGCGGCATTTTTATTAGCTCCCGTAGAGACACAGAGATGATTCCGTTTCGTGCCTCGTTGCGCCAATATCTCTACAGCATTGGCGCTCGTCCCGTTCTGTGGGAAGAAATTACACCCCAAGATCAAACGTCAGAACGAGCTTATCTAGATGGTGTCGATCAATCCGAGCTGTTTGTCCTGTTAGTCGGCAGAAGTTACGGTGTTGCCGATAGTAGTGGTTATTCACCGATTCATAAAGAGATGAATCAAGCAACCCAAAGCAGAATGCCACGGCTGTTGTTTATGCTCGAAGGTGTGCAAGATGCAGAACGCGATGGCAGATTCAATGACTGGTTGCAGTCACTATACAAGCAAATTTCTGTTGCATCATTCTCAACGTCTGATAGTTTAATCTACCAGCTTGATATGCGATTGCGAGAAATGGCAGCCCAGAGTTCTCGATTCTGGATTAAGCTCGACAATCTAGTTTTCCCAGGAACTGTAAAAACAGAATCTAATTTAGTACGCGGCGGAAATCGATTCATTGTGACAGCACGAGTGACACAGGGCGGAGTTCGTCATGCCTTGATGCAATTAAGCGATCGCTTTGGTCGCAGTGTGAAGCGGTTAACGTGGGCTGACCAAAGTTTCTTGGTTCAAGTTGATTCTGTGGCAACAGAGTCAGAATTCACCTCAGAAAATGCGGTTTGTATTGAATGCTCCACACCTCAGAACACGCAGAATTCCCCTGATCGCTATTTAGAAATGATGTCAATCGGGAGTGGAGTGCACGGAAAGTCATTAGGACCCGCAGACTTGGGGGCAATCTGGGCAGATAAAGCGATTTTTGGGATAGCTTCAGACATGAATGATCGCGATTTGAGCTTTGTACGGTCGCTGACTCAATCGGCTGAATCAACATTACCGGAAATTTTGCAAGACAACGCAGCAACCGGATGGGTTGCAGAAGGATTAGCCCGACTGTATATTGTCGAGGAATTGCGGCAACGTTACTCAGGATACTTTGAGCATTTAGAAGTTGGTGCTGCTACGGCTCAGGGGGTGAGAGTTGACGGTGTATTTGTGCTGGAATCAAGCTCCTTTCCAACTGCCAAAGTCATTCCAATTCAAGGGATTGTGCCGATCAACAGATCGCAGCCTTAATCCGATGAGCATCGAATGCTATCAGACAAAGGAAGAAGTCAATCCAGATTAAGCATGGAGCAAGCTAGAAGTTATTTCTGCATTTAGCGTTTTTATTAGAAAGTTTTGATTAAATACGCTACATTTAGAATAACCGTACTAATCAGGATATGTCACTTCCATCCAAACTATACCGAGTTCTAATCGCGAGTCCCAGAGATGCCAGCCGGGAAAGGACAATAGTCCGTCAAGAAATCGCGCGGTGGAATTCGATGCACGCTGAAGAAATGCAAATGGTTCTCCTGCCTATCGGCTGGGAAACTGATGCAACTCCTGATTTACAGGAGCGTGGACAGGCAATCATTAATCGACAGCTTGTAGACAATTGCGATCTTCTCATTGGTATTTTCCGGACTCGACTTGGAACCCCAACGCCTGAAGCTGATTCCGGAACAGTTGAAGAAATAGAAAGAGCAGAACATCAAGGTAAACGCTGCATTGTCTACTTCTCAGATCAAACTTCTCGATCGATTCAGATTGATCAAGTGCAATACGATCGATTACAGAACTACCGACAAGAACTAAATACGAAAGGATTAACTGATAACTACACAACCCTCAACGAGTTTCGGGAGAAAATCTCCAGGCATTTGATGAAAGCAATTCGTGACATTGCCAAAGAGGATCAAGAACGGCGAGCGATTAGGCAAGAAGCTAAAACTACAGAGCGGGCGATCGGCTTGCCGATTCAGTCGGGTTCATCATTGCCTTATGCCCCTCTATCATTTGATACCTTTGCAAATGCTCAAGCATCGATTAAACAATTAATAGAGTCGCGCTTCGGCTTGGAAGATATGGAGGATATCAAAGAACAAGAAATCGCCAAGATTCAAGAGGTTCTGGCTTCTCCTGACTTTGCTACGCTGGTGAACCAAGGCGCGACGACAGAAACGATCTCTGCGATCGTGGCGGTTTTGGAAACGGCTTGTACTCCTGCCATGTATGCTCTCGCTGCGATCGGGCGCTACAGTAATGAGAATGCTGATGAGTGGCTCAACTTCGCAGGCGAATGGGTAGAGCGATTATTGATGCGAGAGCAGGAAAGTGGATTTGCTTGGGCAAGTTACATCAAACGATACCCAGGTCTGCTGCTGCTTTATGCGTTAGGAATTTCATCGTTACGAGCAGCAAAAGGCAACTTCTTGCGCGACGTTTTGGAACGATTTGTCTACTTTCGAGATTATGACTGTGAGATTCGGCTTTCAACCGCAGTGCATCCTACTCACATATTTCACGGTCAAGTCAGACAGCTCATCGAACCAGGATTTGAGCGCAGATTCACGCCCGTCAACGATCATCTTTGTGGAGTTATTCAGGGTATCTTGTATCCTCACGAAGAGGAATCGCGGTACATAAGTAGTTTTGATTTGTTTGAGTTTTTGCTGTCGCTCAAGGTAATACAAGTGGGTGAAGACCACATATACCCAGGCTCCTTTAGCTGGCGGTCTGAAAGTAGCCGCGTCATTATCCGCGCGATTCAGGATGCTGCTTTAAATCAAGGAAAGGCTGGCAAAGCAATTCTAAATCTCTTTGGTGGAGAAGAAGCTTTAACTGAAACAGCAGCAACATATGATGAAATTGCTAAACATTCTCAGCAAGATTTTTTTCGTGCTGGTCCACCGACTTACTTGAGCCAACTCATTCGACAGGCGAAAAGCGGCAAGAGAATCAGAAACTATCGCACTGTGCTACATGAGTTAGCTCAATTGTAAATTCGTCTTTGCGTCTAGCATTCAGAAATTGGGTACGGTTTTATGTCGCAGAAAATCATCGGTTTCGCGCTCCTGCTACAGCCATTAAAGAAAGTCAGCGTCAGACAATTCTTGATCTCTTTTTCAAGTGTTTTCGGAGCGATTTGGCTATTTTTAGAACCCGCAAGCTTCTTCTTACCAGAGCGTCTTAACTTTGGTTCTGATGGCTATCTTGTTTTAGTGGGTGTTTCTCTATTAATCGCTCTGTGGCAGAATCGTCCAAAGCTCTGTGTCTCTCGAAAGCTCACCTCACCAGATACACAAGTAGAAATTCGCGTTGGCGATCTTTTTGATCAAAATGCTCATCTGGTGATTGGACTTAATGATGCTTTCGATACGGAGATTGGAGAGATTATTCGAGACTCTAGCGTACAGGGGCAATTCCTAACACGAGTGTACAGACGCGATCAACAACAACTTGATATAGACATCGAAACCGTGCTTCAAGCGGATAACCGCGATCGTAAATTCGCTCAAAATAAAGCTTACGGAAAACCGTGGCGGCATCGAATTGGCACAACAGTTACGCTTGGCTCACACGAAAAGCGATTTTTTCTCACTGTCTATGGTTACATGAACAATGATCTAACGGTAAAATCAAGTCCTGACTACATTTCAACGGCACTCGATGAGCTTTGGCAAGAGATGCGTCGTAAATGTCATGGAACAGAGGTTGCAATGCCAATCATCGGCTCTGATCTTGCTCGCACTGGGCTTTCTCGAATGCAACTTGCTAAACTAATTATTAGCTCATTTATTGTTGAATCCAAACGCAGATTTATTACTTGTAAACTCACAATAATGATTTATCCAAAGGACTTGGATAACGTAGATCTCTATGAACTGCAAGAATTTTTGAAATCTGCTTGTTTCTAGTGACTACCGTCTCATAAGACGAGAGAAATTTAGCTTTTTCAGGCTATCTTTTGTAGCAGAAGATATTTCCTTGATTGCTGAATCTAGAAACGTAATACCATTGGTAAAGCTAATCCTCAACCGATTAATCGTGAGCATCTAACGTCGCGGACTCCGATCAAGCGATCAGGGCGAAAAATGAGTAGTTTCTCCAAACTGGAAGGGCTGCATAGAGTTGTCTTGATCAACTACTACGATGAAAGCGATTGCGGCGTGTTGCAGAAGCATTGCCTACTGGTCGTTCACTTTTGCCTCGATCGTCCCTTGCACTAACTGAGGCACGTTGCCGAAAAAATCATAGCCTGTGAGCTTTTCAATTTCATCAACGGATGTACGATACGCTCTCCACGGCTTACTCTTTACGCCCTGTCGATTTGGAACGCTAATGGCGATCGTTCGGCTCACTCGCTCCGTCACGTCCTTCGGCTCAATGCCAACTCGGTCAAGGACTAAAACGACTTTCCAAGTCAAAGCTGGAACCGTGACCTTGCTCTTCAAAGTTGTTTCCACTGCTCCTTTCTCACCCATTCCGCCAACGCCGCTCCCGCCTGATACGATGTAAAGCTCTTTGCCCTGACGCACCAAACTCCGGCAATATTCCTCAAAGTTTGCCCAGACCGCCCGATTACTATCAGGGGCTTGAGGGAGCATATTGGTCATCAAAAATGTGGCACTGTTGTCTTGGATCGTTCTCCCACGGTCTTCCGAGGAAACAACATGCCCACGGTCAAACCCACTCCCTATGTAATCGCTGGGTCGAACTCGATACCAGTCACTCGGCAGTGTGGCATCCGGTCGAAAATCGCCCTGACGTTTTGCAGTGCCTAGCCAATTCTGATTAAGTTGCCAGGAAACCCAGTTGGGAATGCCGTGATCGCGGTTGTAGGAGACGACATATTGAGGCTTGATCAGCAAGTAATTACTGGGATTACCCACTTCCAGCGCGGCTTGAGATGGATTGCCCATTCGCAGGTGAGCACTCCCCAAATTCAGATCGGCTTCGGCTTTAATGGCAAATGAGACAGAGATCGTGATGAGTAGGGCGCTCAACGATCTCCACAGGGTCTTCGGTGCAATTAAGCTCATTTTCTCGTCTAGTAGGTTGAAGCCATACAAGAGTAGATGATTTTTGGGCAATCAGCGAACGAATGAAGTAGTTGGGGAAGCGCAATCTTGATGGTAGAGACATAAAACATCCCAGCCGATCCTGATGTAGCTGAGATGCAAATCTGAGATTCACTTGAGTTTTGCGGTTTGCGAGAGAAAAATAAAGTCTGTCCTTTATGAAATAATTCAAGTGTGAGCCGTGTGGGAATGTCCAAATGAGCTTCCTCTAGCAGCCGGATGGATTAAGAACTGTGCAACTGCCCATCGTTGCCAGTTAATTCGGTTGTGTCGCAAATACTTTTTAGTGACAAACGAAGTATCTCGTTCGCGTTCCGTTAAGCGCTAATTCCAAAGAGTTCTTCGATAAACTTTGCTTGAGATACACTGTCCCC
>Ga0209724_1002688_pt1 | contig 15039 bp, 15 predicted proteins | sample grotaG_FD_184143 | JGI IMG/M metagenome (GOLD analysis project Ga0209724, IMG submission 184143) | Glacier valley bacterial and archeal communities from Borup Fiord, Nunavut, Canada, to study Microbial Dark Matter (Phase II) -... | ecosystem: Environmental > Aquatic > Freshwater > Ice > Glacier ...
TTCGCCAGTGGCGCGTTTCCCTTCAACACTGTAGAAAAAATTATTTGTAGTGCTCAGCTTGAGTATTGCGCTTATAATTTCCGTACGTGTATCGGTGTCCGCCTCAACGGGCAAACGCGCAATTAGTGTGGAAAGCGCATCCGCGAAGTCGTCCTGCATATACCCCATAATCTGTGCCGCCTGGAGGCGTGTCCAACGGTCGGAGTCACTAAGGAGGCGTTTGTATACAGGGTAGCCTTTTTTGATTTCGTCATAGACCCGGATTTCAAGTCGGAGCCGGTTGAACACCTGTGATTGAAACATGTCATCAAACATGAGCGCCAACCCCATGATGAGATAACTGCGTTCTGCATAGTCCGGCAGCGCCAACGCTTCGAGCACAAACGGGATAATAGAGGGCGTGGCCTCACTGAGCATCCCAAGATGCTGCCCTTCACCTAACAAACCCGCGATGGCATATTCGCGGTTTTTTTGGTTTTCATTCAGCATGTTGTGTATGCAATCGGGAATTTTGCGCGTTGGCATCCCGACAGCAATATGAGTCTTACCGAAACTTTCCCAATCGATATTGTCCACGCCTTCAAACATACCGCAATCCTCATAGTAGTCCCTGATTGGATTTGTACAGCCCATCCGTATTTTCCTGGTCTGTTCCGCACCCGACAGCAGCACGAATACATTCGCAGCCGTCATTTTTCTAACTCGGTGGTTCCGGCTTGTCTTTTGTCTCGCATGACTCTTGCCTTTAGTGTACTCATTATCACTGGATGCGTAAAGCCGCGTTGGTTTACATATTTGGCTTCATAGGGTAAATACTTCAACAAGCTTCCTTAATGTCACCTTTGCAGATTCTGTTGAAAACCCGGTTGTAAAGGAACAGGAGTAAACTGAACGGCCTAAATCAGGAAGTACAACCGCAAAAAGTGTTGGCAAGTGCCTTGCAAACGGCCAGTGTTAGGTCATATATTGCTCGGCGGGTTCGTTTTGAGCCGCCTCCAAAATCTTCTGGGCAACGTATTCAGGCGTATCGGCGGATGGACTCAGGGTGGGTCCTTGCCGTCCTGCGTTGGGCTGTTGACTTACCCGCGCATTCTTCCCAAAATCGGTAGCGGTCTGACCCGGATAGACGGTGATCACGCGGATATTTTCGGGAGCCAATTCGCCGCGCGCCGTTGCTGACAGCATATTCAGCGCCGATTTGGTCGACGCATAAGCGCCTATCCCCGGTATAGCCATTCGCGTGACGGTTGAACTGATGTTAAGAATGAGTCCGCCGCCGCCTTGTCGCATTTTGGGCACAACCGCCTGGATCGCGTACAGTGGTCCAAAAATATTCAGATCGATGATCTGGCGATAATCCTCAATGCTGACGCTGCTGATCGGCCCGACTGCGGCTTGTCCCGCATTATTGATCAACACATCGATTTGCCCGTAATGACTGAAAGTTTGCTCGATCAACCGCGCTACCTCGGCTGGCTGGCGCACATCGGTAGGGATGGCGATGGCGGTATGGCCTTGCCCTGTCAGTGCATCGACAAGCTGGCCTAATTTATCGGCGGAACGGGCTGCCAACGCCAGCTTTGCGCCGTGTTGGGCGAATAAGTGCGCCGTGCTGAGGCCAATCCCCGCCGATGCGCCCGTGATAATGACCACTTTTCCTTGAATATCCATTTCGTTCCTCTTTCTATTATCGATTTACCTGCCGACGCCCCATTCCCCTTGGCCGAGCCAGCACTCGCCGAGAAAGGGGTCACCGGGCGTCGTGCTTACAATCCTTGCGAGCGCGAGACCAGCCAGATCACCACGGGATTGTTTCGTTTTCCCAGCGCGTGAACGTACCAGTCGGACCATCCGGACCGAGCAGCGCAAGGCGCACCGGTTCGCGGGCGCCCTCCTCGACCGTCAGCGTGCCTGTATGTGCATTGAGGTTTGTCTTGACGAAGCCTGGAGAGACGGCGTTAACCTTGATGCCGGTCGACTCCAGCTCAATCGCCATGGCGAGCGTAATCGCGTTGAGCGCCGTCTTGGACGCAGCATAGCCGGGTCCGAAGGCCGGGCGGTACGGGAAGGCCGGGTTCGAGTTCATTGTCAGCGAACCAACACCGCTCGACACGTTGACGATGCGGGCTGCTGGCGCTTCACGCAGGAGGGGCAACATCGCCTGGTAAACGGCGAGGACACCGAACAACGTTGGTTTCCCACACCGTGCGCATTTCATCAATGGATACATTGCTCGGCTGGGTTAATTTAGCATACTCCTCAACGGACTGATCAGGCAGTTTGCTCGTGTTCGAGATAGCCACGTTGTTGATGAGCACGTCGAGGCGGCCAAACTCGCTGCGGATGCGCTGTGCAGCGGCGGTGATGGAGGCTTGATCGGTCACGTCAAGCTGCACAGCGTGGGCATCCACTCCGATGCTCTTGGCTGCTGTCTGCCCATTTTCGAGGTTGCGCGACCCGACGACCCGACGAGCGCGGTGAAGCCGTGCGCCGCGAGCTCCTTGGCGATTTGAAGACCGATTCCTTGATTAGCCCCGGTGATCAGAGCGACGGGTTTGTCCTGCATAATAATCTCCTTTTTGCATCAGACTATGGTCAACGTCGCCATGCTGTGCTATCATAGCGAAAGTGGAACCATACTCCGAATCATACGGAGCATTGTTCCGTTTGTCAAGTGGAGATGTGATGAACGATAAACCAGAAGACCAAGGAGATAGCTTGGAGCCTCGGCGCAGCATGGATCGGCCAGTGCGTGCTGACGCACAGCGCAACATCGACGCGCTGCTTCGAGCAGCACTCCAGGTATTTGCAACCTCTGGTGTGGACGCTCCAGTTCGAGAGATCGCCGAGAAGGCCGGCGTCGGCATCGGCACGGTTTATCGTCACTTTCCGCAGCGCGCCGACCTTGTGGCCGCCGTCTTCCGTCACGAAATCGATGCTTGCGCAGATGCCGCACCAATATTGGCTGCCGAGTACGCTCCTGCCGAGGCACTGGCAAGATGGATGCAGCGCTATGCGGCCTTTATTGCAACCAAACGCGGGCTGGCGGCAGCACTGCACTCAAGAAACCCGGCCTTCGACCCCTTACCTGCCTACTTCGAAAAGCGACTCCTGCCAGCGTTTCGAGCATTGCTGGACGCAGCCGTCGCAGCAGGCGAGGTGCGCGCCGATGTCGATGCGGATGACCTGCTGAGTGCGGTTGCAAACCTTTCCAGGCAGGCCGACGAGGAAGGACCGGTTCGTGCGCAGCGCATTGTCGCCCTGCTGGTTGATGGGCTGCGCTACGGCGCGAACCCTCAGTGAGTACATCTTTCCCAATGCGGTTGAAGTCCCAGGACTAACCTTTCCTTAAAACTGGGGCGACAGTCGTTCTCGTGCTTGAAATGGCTGCCAAAACCTGTACTCTTATTTTTATTTAGGTGGGGTCTCTGGCGTGGATATCAGGTTTCCATTCCCTCAAAACACGCTTCCAAACTTTCGAGTGGCTGTAAGTTGTCCATCGCTCACCGCTTGCCGCGCTATTTTCCCCCTTCATTTTTGATGCAATCGCCCTGAATCCTGGATGGCGTACCTTGCGAGAATAGAGACGGTTGTGATATAGTTGAAAAATCAGTTAGCAGACTGGGTAAAAAGTACGCCTCCTTGCGAGGTAGACGAGTTACTTTGTAGGCCGATATTTGTCCCACAGTGGTTGGGTTAAGTATCGACTTTTTTTTGTTGAACACCACCCGCTCGATTAACGCGAAAGGAACAGCTGCGATGTAGCAGAGCAATAAGCCCTGCCAAATGGCAAACGCTATGTTTGCCAAATAAGATAAAGTGAGTCCTGATGCAATCCTGCGAACTCATGATAATGTAGACGGTTAATCCAAATAGACAACGCAGTTATTACAATCGTAGATGGGGATGATATGAGTACATTGAAACATCTATTGGAAAATAATTACATTGGCAGCAAGCATATATGCGCCAATAGGAACCCGCTTGCCTTAGAAAAGACAATCAGTTCATCGCCAAAGTATTTGTGGATTGACTGTATAGATAGTTCCTTCATCCCACATCATCTTGTAGGGCTTTCGATTGAAGAAATCATTGTGTATAGAAATCTTGCCCATCAAGTAAACTATACGGACTTAAATTGCCTGGCTGTGCTTCAGTACGCGATTCAGATTCTCAGTGTCAACCACATCATTGTCTGCGGCCATTACGACTGCGCAATGTTGCGTCTTTCAGCAAAAACAGGTTCTGCTGACCTTGTTGAAAATTGGCTACATCCGGTTCGTGATATTTACCGGAAATACGAACGCTGGTTAGGCGTGTATCAACCAGAAACGTTACGACTAGAGAAACTCTGTGAACTCAACGTTATTGAGCAGGTCGTCCAACTTTGTAAAACTACGGTTGTCCAAAGTGCCTGGAAGCGGCGGCAAACGTTGATAATACATGGCTGGGCTTATTCATCCGAAAAAGGACACTTGAATGATTTGGTAACCGATATTGCAGGTGAACACGATATTTTTCCTGCTTATCAGGCAGCCATCGGGAACTGTATCGGGAAAGCCTGAGGTCGCTCTGAAGTTAAAATCGGAAATTTGCAGAGCGTCAAATGCAGCTTAACGATTTGAGAGGAAATTACACGTGGAAAACTCAAGAAAAAAGTCGCGCGGCGAATCTGAAGCTGAATTCAGCAAAGCCATTATCAAATTTGAAAAGGAGTATCTGGGGCGTGGTCCACTGGAAGCACGCACCTTTTTTATCAATGATATGATCCTCGTCCGGTTGCGCGGCATTCTAACTCCGGCTGAAATCAAGCTGGCAGAGACGCGCGAAGGACAAATCTTAGTCAAAGAAACGCGCCGTCAGTTATTCGAAATCTCTCGACCTTTGCTGGAAAATATCGTGCGCGAGATTGTAGGCTGTGAATTGACCAGTCTGCATACGGATATGAGCACAAAGACGGGGGAACGAGTGGTGGTGCTAACTCTGAATATCAATCTGGATAGCAAGTTCGCCTGATCATCATTTGAACGATTGGAACTTTAATTAGCGTTGACAAGCGTTGTCAGCTTGTGATATAGTTCCACTCATTAAATGACATTGAGTGAATAGGTAACGATCTTTCACTCAATCTATCGTTTGCCTCGGTAGACAAAGCAAAGAGTACGCTTCCTTAGGGAGCTGACAAGTTGCAAAGTAAGCCGACGTAGAGTCCTCAAAAAGGCTTATACGTCGGCTTTTTTATTTCCGCTGAAAGGGAAAACGTCATGAATGGTGATGCTGTTAAGGTTCCCGTAACCGTTGCTTATGGCGATGGAATTGGTCCCGAAATCATGAATGCTTCGTTGAAGATCATGGCCGCTGCTGGTAGTTGCCTCGATATCGATACGATCGAAATCGGTGAGAAGGTCTACAACCGGGGTGTTGCCGCTGGCATAGAGAGCAGTGCCTGGGAATCGTTACGTCGCACGAAGGTGTTCTACAAAGCACCTATCACGACACCACAAGGCGGTGGTTTTAAGAGCCTGAACGTCACCACACGAAAGACGCTTGGCTTGTACGCGAATATACGCCCGGTAATGGCCTATTCACCTTTTGTGGCTACCAAGCATCCGGGCATGGATGTGGTCATTGTTCGAGAGAACGAAGAAGACCTCTATGCGGGAATTGAGCATCGCCAGACCGACGAAGTGTTTCAGTGCCTTAAGCTGATTACGCGCCCTGGCTGTGAAAAGATTGTGGGGTATGCCTTCGAGTATGCGCGCTTGAACAACCGCCAGAAAGTCACCTGCTTCACGAAAGATAACATCATGAAGATGACGGACGGGCTGTTTCACAAGGTTTTCGATGAGATTGCCGCCGAGTACCCGGACATTGAAGCCGATCACAAGATCATTGATATTGGCGCGGCGATGCTGGCTGATACACCCGAAAAATTCGACGTTATCGTAACGCCGAATCTATACGGTGATATTATTTCGGATATTGCCGCCCAGATCGCAGGATCAGTGGGGCTGGCTGGATCGGCTAATATCGGGGAAACCTGTTCCATGTTCGAAGCTATTCATGGCTCTGCGCCTGATATTGCCGGGAAGGGAGTTGCCAACCCCTCAGGCTTGTTACTGGCAGGGGTCATGATGCTGGTACATATTGGGCAGAGCGAGGTCGCAGAACGCATTCACAATGCCTGGTTACGAACTATTGAAGATGGTATTCACACAGGCGACATTTATACTGATGCTGTGAGCAAACAGCGTGTCAACACTAACGCCTTTGCTGACGCAGTGATTGAACGGCTCGGGCAGCAACCGCAAACTTTTGCCGCTGTTCATTATGCAGCTGCAACCCATCGTGAACCAGTTACACGTAAATACGTTCCAAAGCCACCAGCGAAGAAAGAACTGGTTGGTATCGACATTTTCCTGAATTGGCAGGATCGCAATCCGGCGGATCTCGGTACAAAGTTGCAAACCATGGAAGGGGATGGCCTTAAGCTCGTGATGATTAGCAATCGGGGGCAAAAGGTATGGCCTAATGGGCTGCCAGAAACGTTTTGCACCGATCACTGGCGCTGCCGTTTCATGGCAGCGCAGCAAGATGGAACGATCACTCGCAATCAGGTGATCCACTTGTTGCAGCGGTTAGATTCGGCAGACTTCGACTTTATCAAATCCGAGCACCTATGTACCTTTGATGGAGTATTAGGATTCTCAGTCGCCCAGGGGCAGTAAATATCGGCCTACGAGGCCAGTTCGACAAGTTTTGCGCGTGCAAACCAATGCCTACCGCGACAGCTGTGGGCATTGCCAGTCCGGGCGTGTCGGGGCAGGTGATCATAACCACCGCAATCGCGAACGTCAGCGCCGAAACAATCGGCTGCTGACGGATGAAAAATCAAGAGCCAAACGTGATCAACACCAAGTTTGGTCTTTCTTGTATAAACCACCAAGAAAGCCGGTTTCAGAGTTCCAGAAAGGTATCAGGTGGCATAGAACGGGCACTCATCTCTCCTAACTTTTGCTCACTTTTGATGCGTTTGCCCTGAAGTGCCGTTCGTATGGACTTCTGGACGCACCTCTGGCGGTGGGCTGATCAGCGGCACTTCGGCGGGCGGGCGCGGCGCGATCAACGCAGCAGCCACCACGCGATCCGTCTTGCCGAGCATCGATCCCATCAGCGCGCCACCGGGTTTACCGCGTGCCGCCAAAAAGGTCTTTTTGATGGGCATGATCTTCAGCTTTTTGCGCAGCGTCAGCACAATGACCGTGTGATCCGCCGCGCCAACCAGCCCGGCCACCAGCACATCTTTTTTGCCCGTGCGAATCAAGCCGTCGGCTTCATCCAGAAAGGGCAGCTTCATAGTGGCAACGCCGCTGCCCGCGCGTCCTTGCAGCGGATATTCGCTGATCGGGCTTGCTTTCGCCATGCCGCTGCCGGTGATTGTCCACACTAACAGCGCATTGCGAGCCGCCTCAGTGATCGCTTCGCGAATAATGCCGCTGCCCACCACTCGATCATCTTGTTCAGCCAGCTTGATTCCGCGCATTCCACCCGCAGGTAAGCCGGTTGGGCGAACTTCGCTCACTCGGAAACGAATCGCCTGTGCTTGCGCGCTGATCAGCACAATCTCGTCGTTTTCAGTGACGTAATGCACCGTCGCGATCCGGTCACTGCCGACATTCATCACCGTAAACGTGTGCGCCGACATCCCTGGCAAATCTTCGATGCGGATTCGTTTGACTTCGCCGCCAACGGTTGTAAAGATCAGATAGCCATCGGTATGCAGCGGCGATAAGCTGATCAGACCCGCGATTTCTTCGCTGGTTTTGATCGGCAGCAATGATGCTAGCTCGCCACCCGCCGCCGGATCGTCCGTTTGCGGCAACTGCTGCACCGGGATGGTTTGCGCCTCTCCATTGGTAGTCACCACGTACAAAATATCGGCGGTGCTGCCCGGCACGGCAAAACGCGGCCCATCGGCGTTGAAGGGCGGCACCGCATCAGCGTGAGTACGGCTCAGCTTGCCACTTGCCGTCAGCGTGACCCACGTTTGGGCGTCGTGTGCCAGCAGTTCGCCTGCGCTGATATTCCCCGCCGGGCCGTCCACGATCACGGTACGGCGCGCGTCACCATAGCGCGTTTTGACTGCGCTCAATTCGTCCGCGATCACTTTGCGCATGGCGATTTCGCTTGCCAGTAAGCCTTCTAAATGAGCGATCATGGTGCGCTTTTCGGTGAATTCATCTTCGATTTTCTGGCGTTCCAGCGCGGCCAAACGGCGCAGCTGCATTTCAAGGATTGCGTTCGCCTGCACTTCGCTCAGGTTGAGACGCTCCATCAAAGCGGCACGCGCGATCTCAGCGTTGGGGCTTTCGCGGATCAGCTTGATCACCGTGTTCAGCTTGTCCAGCGCGACGAGCAAGCCCTGCAAAATATGAGCACGATCGCGAGCACGCGCCAGATCGAACTCACTGCGGCGACGCACCACGGTCAAGCGATGGTCGAGATACACCCGCAGCGCCTGCTTCAAGCTGAGCGTGCGTGGTTCGCCATCAACGAGCGCCAGCATGATTACGCTGAAGGTGTCTTCCAGCGGCGTATATTTGAACAGATCGGCCAGCACATCGGTCGGCAGCGTGCCGCTTTTGACTTCGATCACGATCCGCAAACCCTGCCGATCCGACTCGTCGCGCAGGTCGCTGATGCCTTCAATGCGACCATCGCGCACCAGGTCGGCAATGCGTTCGATCAAGCTGTTCTTGTTCGTCTGAAACGGAATTTCGCTGATAATGATGCGCGTTCGGCCACGTCCCAGGTTTTCGATATGCGCTTTGGCACGTACCGTCAGCTTGCTGCGCCCGGTTGCGTAAGCCGCTACCAGCATATCTTCTTCGCCTTTGGCTTCCTGGCGATAAATCACGCCGCCCGTCGGAAAGTCTGGGCCTTTGATGAAGCGCATCAAGTCGAGCGTGTCCACATCATCCAGCCGATCCCAGCTTTCCAGCATATAGATCAGCGCGTCGCACACTTCGTTCATGTTGTGCGGCGGGATGCTGGTAGACATGCCGACCGCGATGCCGGACGAGCCATTCACAAGCAGATTCGGCACAGCAGCGGGCAGCACGGTTGGCTCTTGCAAACTGCCGTCGAAGTTATCGCCAAAATCAACCGTATCTTTATCGATGTCGGTCAGCAGATCAAAGCCAGCAAAGGTCATGCGCGCCTCGGTGTAACGCATGGCGGCGGGCGCGTCTCCATCGATGCTGCCAAAGTTGCCCTGACCGTCTACCAATTCGTAGCGCATCGAAAAATCCTGCGCAAGCCGTGCCATTGCATCGTACACCGACGAGTCGCCGTGCGGGTGATACTTGCCGAGCACCTCACCTACGATACGCGCGCTCTTTTTGTGCGACGAGTCAGGGCGCAATCCCATATCGTACATGGCGTACAGAATGCGGCGGTGGACGGGTTTGAAGCCGTCGCGTGCATCGGGTAAAGCGCGCGCCACGATCACGCTCATGGCGTAATCCAGATACGACTCGCGCATTTCTTCGTTAATATTCACCTGTCGAACCAGGCCAACTTGCATCATATTGATCGCACCTTCGCCAAACCCTCACTGATAGCAATGAAAGCGAAAAGGCGCGTTTCTCCTTTCAAGTCCATTTAATCACAATAAGCCGAAAACGATGTGGAATGTGACATACTCCCCATGCCTAAAGGCAGGGGCTTCTACCGTCAACCCGACTGCGCAGGCGAACCTGCGGCTGACCGACGGTCTGGTAGGTCTTCGATGCCCCGAAGACTTTGATATTGATGGCGGCATTGTGATCACGGTCGATCACCAGACCACAGGCACAGGACAAAATTCTGTCCCGCAGCGTCAGATCATGCCGCGCGCCACAGCCTGAACAGGTCTTCGTGGAAAGCGCGAAACGATCGATCTGAATAACTATTTTCGCCCGCTTGAAGGCCACCCACTTCAGGATAGTCAAAAAGCTAGCGAAGCCCAGATCAGACACTTTTCGTCCCCAGAGCGCCTTCATGCCTTGCAAATTCAGGTCTTCAAAATACAGTGTATCGTATACATCACAAAGTTCGTGAGCCAGCTTGAAATGATGATCACGGCGTTTGTTGGCGATGTGCCCATTATGTTTAGCCAGTTCACGGCGCGCCCGTTTATAGCCTTTTGAACCGACCACCTTGCATGACAAAACTTTGTTCAACTTTCGTGTTTTGTGAAGGTTTTGCGTGAAATAGAGTGGATTGGGGTAGTGTTTCCCGCTGTCGTTGACCAGAAACCTTTTCAAGCCGAAGTCGAAGCCGCCGCTTTCACCCGTGCTGGCCTCGCTGACTGCTAGCTTTTCAATGACACTGAACACCAACCACAACCGCCCTACTTTGTCGCGCTTAATGGTCAGCGTTTTGAGGCTGCCGCCCATTTCACGGTGTTTCACGAACTTGTACACGGTTCCGTCAATCGAAACGGTATTGTCTTTGACGGTATAGCCCGATTGTGGAAACGTGAACGAGCTGTACTTGCGCGCTTTCCTAAACTTGGGACGGCCCTTCGCCAGCTTCTTGAAAAAACGCTGATAGCCATCGTCTAGACGCCTGCATACATCCTGACAACACTGCGAATAGAGGCCTTTCCACAGCTTGAACTTACCCGTTCGACGCAGTTTCAGAACATGCTTGTTCATCGCCATCAGTGTAATGTATTGGCCTGTCAGCCGATAGTAGCGTTGCTGTAAAGCGACAAAGTGATTCCAGATGAGCGATGCCACGAACAGTTTATGCCGCAGCTTGCGATCTTTCTTGTCGCAGCGGTACAACCGGTACTTGTAGTTTCTGTGCGTTTCAACCATGTTCAGCATCGCATTGGCGCTCCAACCACCATTCAACTAAAAAACGTGAAGCCCACTTCACACCTTATATCCCCGTGTCTACAGCCAAAGGTTTTTACGATGTGTCCCCATAAAAAGTTGTTCGCGGGATGTCAAATTTGTGAGCAATCGAATAAACCGACCAAGCGAACAATCGTTCTAAATTATAGCAGGCTTTTCACTTTGTCAAGGGGCAGATCGTCAGCAATGCCAATAATGTGTGCTAACTTAGAGGTGCAGCACGGCACGACGCGCATTACGCAAGGCGTCGCGCGTTTTGACCGTTTCTTCGATCACGTCCACGGCCACCGCGCCATATTCGCGCGAGATGCTCAGGTATTCGACCGATAAACCGCCATGGTAACCCGCGCTGTTCAAATCTTCGATTACTTCGCGCATGTCCAGTTTGCCAATCTCAAAGCTGGTTTGCAGCCGATTTTTCGCCGCCTGCCGAATCTGGATATGTGCCGCTTTGCCGATCAACGGCGCGATGTCTTTGCGCCCCAACCCCTGATAGATCAGCTGCGCATAATCAAGCGTCAGCCGCAAGCCGGGCACGCAATCCAGGAGCATCAGCGCATCGGCGGGAAGTTCGGCCACCGAATCGACTTGTGGCTCAATTGATAAGCGCAGCCCAACATTTTCAGCGGCGCGCTTCATACGCAATAACGCGACCACGGCGCGCGCCATGCTGTGTTCCGCCCCGTCGTCCTGCACGCTTCCGGGTGACAGCGTGATTCCAGGTGTGCTGAGCGCTTTGGCAAACGGCAGCAGTCGCTCAAAGCGCACGAGTTCAGCTTCACGCGTAACCGGATCGGGCGCGTTGACGGCGGGCAGTGCCCACACCAGATCGGTCAGCGTCAGGTTGAAGTCGGTCAGCAGCGCATGAATCACGGCGGCTTCGGCGGTCGGTTGCACAGCCGCGCGCTCCAGATCAGCGTGCGCCAGATCGACATATCGAAAGCCGAGCCGCGCCACTGTACCAAGCGCGTCCTCAAGCGACAAATGGGCAAGGCCACCCGTATGACAGGCAATCGTGATCAAAAATCAAAGTCCTTTGGTACAGTGCCCATGAAGATAGCGACCGCACTAACAGTACCCCTGAGTATAACGAGTGCGCTATACTTTGCAGCATGTTGACTACCACCGACCCAAATTACACATCTGCTGAAAAGCAGGATCGCAAACGTTACGTGATCATCGCCGGAAACATCGGCGTTGGCAAATCCAGCCTGACCGCGCGCTTAGCTAAATCGCTTGGTTGGATGCCTTTTTATGAAGCTGCCAACGAAAATCCCTATCTGAGCGATTTTTACGCCGATATGCCGCGCTGGAGTTTTCAATCGCAAGTGTTCTTTTTGGCTGGACGCTTACAACTGCATCGCCAACTGAGCGCACAAGTCGAAAGTGTCGTGCAGGATCGCTCATTGTACGAGGATGCAGAAATATTCGCGTGCAATCTGCATCGGCAGGGCAACTTCGCTGATCGCGATTACGCCACTTATCGAGCGTTGTACGAGAGCGTGCGCGATTTGCTGCCCGTGCCCGATCTCCTGGTCTATTTGCAAGCCAGCGTGCCCACCTTACTCACACGCATTGCACAGCGTGGGCGCACGTTTGAACAAACAATCGCGCCGGACTATCTGGCACAACTGAATCACTTGTACGAGGAATGGATCGCACAGTGGACACTGTGCCCGATCGTGTGCATCCCGACCGACACATTGGATTTTGTGCGCAATCCGCGCGATCTGGCACAGCTCGCTGAAACTATCCAGAAGGCGCTTGAACCACATGAGTGATCATTCCGCAGCGACCGAACGCCTCTACTATGATGATTCGTATACGCTGACGTTCGACGCGCATATCATCGAGCGCACGACGTATCACGATCAGCCCGCCGTCGTACTCGATCGCAGCTATTTTTACCCGGAAGGTGGCGGCCAACCGAACGATACCGGCACCCTGAACGGCGTCCGCGTGATCGATGTGCAAACCCGCGAGTCGGATCGCGCCGTGCTGCATGTGCTGGCTGCCCCTCTGAATGCTGACGGAAACGCGGACAGCGTTCAAGGGATCATCGATGGCGATCGGCGGCGTGATTTGCGCGTGCATCACAGCGGCCAGCACATTTTGTCGCAAGCGCTCAGCCAGGCCGCGCACGCAGAAACGATCAGCGTGCATATGAGTCTGGACAGCATGACGATCGATGTAAGTCGCGGTGTGCTCAGTGCTGATGAGGTGCGCGCCGTGGAGACGCTGGCAAATCGCGTGGTTACGGACGATCGCGCCGTACATGCGTGGTTCCCCACGCCGGATGAGCTAACGACGATCAAATTGCGCAAGCTGCCTGATGTGAGCGGCAAACTGCGCGTGGTCGATATGGACGGCTTTGACGTGACGGCGTGCGGCGGTACCCATGTGGCGCGGACGGGTGAGATCGGACTGATTAAAATTATCAGGCTGGAAAAGCGCGGTAATGGGACGCGAATCGAATTCAAATGTGGTGAGCGCGCCTTAGCCGATTATCGCGACAAAAACGAGCTGATCAACCGTTTGGCTGTCGATCTGAGCACCGGCTTTGCTGATCTGCCGGACAGCGTGGCGCGTTTGCGTGAGGAAGTGCGCGCCTTGCGAGCGGAACTCAAGCCGCTGCGTGATCAGGCGTTGGACAGCGAAGCGCACAGTTTGCTCGCTAACGTGGTGATGCAGGGCGGTTGTCGCGTCGTCCTGAGTGTTTTCGAGGCGCGCGATCCAGAGCACATCAAGACGCTTGCCCAAAAGATCATTGCAATCGGCGCGATCGCCACTCCGCCGGATACGCTCGTGCTGTTCGGCGTGGCGGGCGATAAAGCGCAGTTGATCTTCGCGTGTACCGACAATGCCATGCTTGACGGCGTTCCGCTGAACGTGGTGCCGCTGCTCAAGACGGCACTCAAAACATTGGGCAGCGATCGGGGCGGTGGCCGCCCGAACTTTGCGCAGGGTGGCGGACTCGCGGCGGATCGTACGCAAATAGCGGTGGCATTGCAGGCAGCCGCCGCGCAAATCGGCCTGACCAATCTGCCACAGTAAGTGTAATCAGTAACAATAAAGGAACTCTGCGATGAACCTATTCAAGCGACTCTCAAGTATGTTTGCGGGCACGCCGACCGACCCTGGTTTGTACTTCTATGCGCGCTGCGATCGCTGCGGCGAAGTGGTGCGCGTACGGATCAACCCGATGAACGATCTGACCGTGCAATATGGCGAGGACGGTAACAGCAACAACGATACGTTTTTCATTCACAAGGTGCTGGTTGGCAAGCGCTGCTACAATCGCATCGAAGCAGATTTCACTTTTGATCGCAATCGCAAGTTGAGCAATAAGCAGGTGACAGGCGGAAAATTCGTCGAACGCGCCGATTATGAAAAGGATCAAGCAGAACATCCGCAAGCTGCATCAAGCTAATGGCGCTATGAGCATCCTGCAAATTCGCGACTATCACAAATGCCCTCCGCGAATTGACAAATCGTTATTGCTAAGCTAGATTATATGTGCCTCTATCAGATTCTGTTTGCCCTTTCCAAGTGGTTTCCAGCGCCAAAGCATCATCAGGAGCGCCCAGAGACAAGACGCTGCGCGGACTTCGAGTCCGTTGTATCGTCGGTGTTATTCAGAGGTACGCACCTTGATTAGGGCTTGTATTGGCGTCTTACGGGTGCCAGGAAAAGTTTGTTTGTACCATGTCCGACAGTCGTTTATCAGGCACAGTCAAATGGTTCAGTCGCGTCAAAGGCTTTGGTTTTATCTCGCCTGACGATGGGCAAAAAGATGTTTTTGTTCACTATTCGGCCATCCTTGGCGATGGTTATCGCAACCTTGAAGAAGGTCAGCGCGTGGATTATTCAGTCGAGGACACCACCAAAGGCCCGCAAGCCGTCCGCGTACAGCCGCCAGAAGATGCAGCCGCTGTGCTGTCACCTGTCAGCACGGTTAACGATGTTGATGAAGATGCTGCTATTGCGCAGGCCTAGTGACTTCATAGTGTGACATACTCCCCACGGCTAAAGCCGGGGGCTTCTACCCTCAATGCGACTGCGCAGGCGAACCGGCGTCTTAGTGTCACTCCGGTAGTGCGCCGATGCCCCGGCGCGTTGAATGTTGATGGCTGCA
>Ga0209724_1002691_pt1 | contig 15036 bp, 7 predicted proteins | sample grotaG_FD_184143 | JGI IMG/M metagenome (GOLD analysis project Ga0209724, IMG submission 184143) | Glacier valley bacterial and archeal communities from Borup Fiord, Nunavut, Canada, to study Microbial Dark Matter (Phase II) -... | ecosystem: Environmental > Aquatic > Freshwater > Ice > Glacier ...
GTAGGAAATTACTAACAATCTACTCCCTTTTTATTCCAATCTTCACCCGTCTTAGTTCCAATAAATTTAAACCCGTTGGTTCAAAATTTATAATGTTGGTGTGAACAAGGTGGATTGCTATATCGTACCAAAGCGGTACAACAGGTGCATCATTAATTATTAGTTGATCCATTTGCTGATAAATGGAATATCGTATAGTATCATTTTTTTCTGCAATAGCTTTTTCATACAAAGCATCGTACACCGGATTTTTATACCGTGTGTAGTTGGGAGGTGCAGGATTTTTTCCATAAAAAACACCCAGGTAATTTTCTGCATCTGGATAATCCGCTATCCAGCTGCCTCTAAAAAATAAAGCCTGTGATTTAGATGTCTGCTCCAACAATAAACTTTTTTGAATAGCCTCTACTTCCACCTTTATTCCAATTTGCTGCAACTCGTTAGCTACATATCCTGCAAAGTCTGCGTAAACAGGTATTGTTAATAATTTAATTGCAGGCAAATTAATTCCATTTAAAAATCCGGCTTCTTCCAATAATTGCTTTGCCTTCGCCGGGTTATAATGGTATCCTTTTACTTTTACAGCATCAAATGATGGTAACCCTGCAGGTACAAAGCCACTCTCAGCGGCAGTGCCAATGGAGTTGCGTAAATACAACATCATCTTTTGCCGGTCGAATCCATAATTGATTGCCTGTCTTATTTTTTGCAATCTGAGAGGAGATTTTTTGACCATTTCATTTTCACCATCTACCAAAATACCCAGGTATTCCGTATTGAGATACGGATGTTTTTGCAGCAACAATTTACCCTGCCATTCTTTTTTCAGGTTTCCTGTTTTAGTTAATATCTCATCTTTAAAAGAAGCCTCAATATCATTGATAAAATCTAACCGGTTTTGCTGAAACTCCAGAAACTCTGTTGCTTTGCTATTAAAAAAGGAAATTTTTATACCATCTAAATACGGTAACGCATAGCCGCTGCTGTCTTTCTCAAAATAATTCATATTTCTTTTTAGTACAAGCGCCTGTCCCTCTTCCCAGGCAACCATTGCGAAAGGTCCGCTGCCAACTGGATGACGGCGAAAATTGCTACCGTATTTATCAACTGCTTCTTTGGCAACGATGGAACAATATTGCATGCTCAATATGCCAAGTATGGGTTGAAAAGGCCGTACCAGTTTTAATTGAAAAGTTGAATCATTCAGTGCTTTAAAACCATCTGCGGAATCTATCTTGTTGTTAAATATCCATGCACCCGGACTGGCCACGTTTTTATCAATGATTCTTTTAAAACTATATTCTATATCCTGTGCCGTAAGCCTTCTTCCTTTTCCATCGGCAAAAACTACATCATCATGAAAATAAACATCTGTCCGGAGATGAAAAATAAAGGTCAGGTTATCATCTGCAACCTCCCAGCTTTTTGCAAGTGAAGGTTTCAACTGATTATCGGCGTCTACTTCTACCAACGTATTATAGAGTTGATGTATGGCCCACATTACAGATTGGTTTTTAGCAAATGCCGGATCTAATGAAGCAATACCCGTCTGTTCGTTGTAATGAAATATTTTTTTATCGGGATGCTGATGGGATTTACAAGAAGTGAAGAAAATTATAGATAATATTATAAATGATAATGGATAATTTTTTAGCCGCATATTGTATTTTATTCTGCATAAATTTATGCAATGAAATTGAAACACCACCTACTCTTATTTGTATGCTTTTTATATATCGGCCTCACAAAAACCCAAGCTCAGTTATTAAAAGAAAAAACAGTTTACACACATGCTGATACCTTGAGAGGAAGCAATGGTCCCGGCAGGGATTGGTGGGATGTGATCAAATATGATTTGCATGTTAAATTTAATATTGAGGACAGTACGATTAGTGGATGGAATTTAATAAAGTTAAACGCATTAAAAAGTGGTAATTTAATACAAATAGATTTACAGGACCCGATGATAATAGACAGCATTATCAATTCTACTTGGTCAAGCCACCATTTTACCGTAGATAAAATTACCAAAATTAAAAAAGACGGGAATTCTTATTTTTTCAAGATAGACTCTGTAAGACAAAATTATTCGACCTATTTAACAATCTACTACCACGGCAAACCTCAAATAGCCAAACGTCCGCCATGGGATGGAGGGCTTATCTGGAAGAAAGATGCCAACAACAATCCATGGGTTAGCATTGCCTGCCAGGGTTTGGGTGCTAGTGTTTGGTATCCCTGTAAAGATATTCAAAGCGATGAACCGGATAGCGCAGAAATGCACATTACCATTCCTGATAGTTTGGTCTGTGTTGGCAATGGTAGGTTAAGAAACAAAATAAATAACAGTGATGGCACGGCTACTTATGACTGGGCTGTTGTAAATCCCATCAATAACTATTGTCTTATTCCTTACATTGGTAAATATGTATACTTTGGTGAAATGTACAAAGGCGAAAAAGGGGATCTCACTATGGACTACTGGGTGCTGGATTATAATCTTGAAAAAGCAAAAAAACAATTTCAGGATGCTCCACGGATGATGAAAGCATTTGAGTATTGGTTTGGCCCCTACCCTTTTTATGAAGATGGTTATAAGCTGGTAGATGCACCCCATTTGGGCATGGAGCACCAGAGCGCTACTGCTTACGGCAACGGCTACCAGAATGGGTATTATGGCACAGACCTAAGCGGTAGTGGCTGGGGACTTAAATGGGATTTTATAATTGTACACGAAAGCGGCCATGAATGGTTTGCCAATAATATTACTACCAAAGACATTGCTGATATGTGGGTGCATGAAGGCTTTACCAATTACAGCGAAACATTGTTTACGGAATATTATTATGGTAAAGATGCCGGTACTGCTTACGTAACCGGAACACGAAAAAGGATTGTAAATGATATACCCATCATCGGACCTTATGGCGTGAATAAAGAAGGCAGCGGAGATATGTATTACAAAGGAGGCAATATGCTGCACACCATTCACCAGGTGATTAACAATGATGAGTTGTTCAGGAAAATATTAAGGGGATTGAATAAAACATTCTATCACCAGACCGTTACCACCAAACAAATTGAAGGCTATATCAGCCAGCAATCAAAAATTAATTTCAGTAAAGTATTTGACCAGTATTTACGCACCACACAAATACCAACACTGGAGTATAAGCAGGAAGGATATAAAATACAGTATCGTTATACCACCTGCATCAAAGGGTTTAGATTGCCAATTAAAATTAATTTAAAAGGCGCAAGATGGATAAAGCCTACGGAAGCCTGGCAAACCTTAAATCTATACCCTGAAGGAAACAATGAATTTTCCATTGATCCAAATTTTTATATCAATACAAAAAAGGTAGATTAATTTAGCACCAAACAACAATATGAGTCAGATAAGGAGGCAAAGTATTATTTCTTCAATGATGGTTTACGTTGGCTTTTCCCTTGGTTTTTTAAATACTTATTTGTTTACAAGAGATGGGGGTTTTAAAAAAGAACAGTTCGGCCTTATCGGAATTTTTATTGCTATTGCTACATTAATTTATTCGTTTGCCAACCTGGGCATGCCTTCTTATATCCATAAGTTTTATCCTTATTACAACTCCAATCTTGATAAAAAAAGAAATGACATACTTACCTGGGCACTAGTGGTTTCATTAATTGGTTTTTGTTTGGTAGCTATCAGCGGTGTTTATTTTAAAGATGCTATCATCCGTAAATTTGGTAAAAATTCTCCCGAACTGGTTACCTATTACTACTGGATATTTCCATTTGGTTTAGGGCTTACACTTTATTCCATTTTAGAAAGCTATGCCTGGCAATTAAAGAAATCTGTATTAACTAATTTCCTTAGAGAAGTTCAGTTTCGTTTATTCACTACTATATTGGTAGTGTTAACTTTTGCAGGTTTACTTGCCAATTTCGACATGTTTATAAAAGTATATTCTTTCACTTACCTCGGCATCGCATTGATACTGCTGGTCTATCTTTTAGCGAAGGGATATATTCACTTAACCTTTACCATCAGCATCGTTTCAAAAAAATTCTTTACAAAAATAGTAACGCTTATTTCATTTGTATTTGGTGGCTCACTTGTGTTTGCTATAGCCTCCGTTTTTGATTCCCTACTGATTGCCTCTGTTTTAAAGAATGGTCTAGAGCAAGTGGCAGTTTACACATTGGCTCAAAATATAGCCAGTTTAATACAGGCACCACAAAGAGGTATAATATCATCTTCTATTGCTGCTCTGTCAAGAGCCTGGAAAGACAAAGACATGCTTAGGATCAAACGCATTTATAAACAATCCTCCATCAATCAGTTGATATTTGCGGTAGGTATGTTTTCGCTGATATGGTTAAACTTTACAGATGCCGTTTTTACTTTCCATATGCAAAAAGGATATATCGATGCCCAGTGGGTTTTCTTTTTTATCGGCTTGATGAGAATTGTAGACATGGGAACCGGAGTAAACAGCCAGATAATCGGTACCTCTACCAAATGGAGATTTGAGTTTTTTACCGGCATTATTTTACTAATGGTAACACTTCCTTTAAACTATATTTTAACCAAATATTATTTTGGTATTCTTGGTCCTGCCATCGCCAATTTTTTTTCCTTTACCTTATACAACGCAATCCGGTATTGGTTTTTACAAAAACGGTTTAACCTTCAGCCTTTTACCATGCAAACATTTTATACTATTTTATTGGGCTTATTTTCTTTTTTAATCTGCCATCTATTATTCAGCAATATCCATGGCTTCGCAGGCTTATTTATTCGCAGCATTTCTTTCATCGCTTTGTATGCCACAGGTACTGTAATATTAAAATTATCGGCTGATGTTTTACTGGTATGGAATACGTTGCTTAAAAAGGCGGGCATAAAAAAAGGAAAATAAAATATTCTCCCTGATAAGTTAAAAGCGCTTCCGCTATTTAATACGCTCACTAATTTTTTTCTTCAAATTATCAATTATTTGCAAACGCTGCCACCCCCAATAAATTTTTTTCCATAATAGTCATCTGTTAAACTATTAATAGTTACCCCGTTTTTAACACTGCTGTGTACAAAATAATTATCTCCCAAATAAACGCCTACATGGCTTACACCACCTCGTGTATTAAAAAAAACAAGGTCACCTTCAACCAGGTTTTCTTTTGTAATCTTTTCAACAAGTTTGTATTGTTCAGTTGCTGTACGGGGCAGGTTAACTCCATATACTAACGATAATACTTTTCCTGTAAAGGCACTACAGTCAATACCCTGCTTATCTTCTCCGCCATATTTATACCGTGTTGCCCACCATTCATCTATAACAGTAAATAATTCAGTATTGGAAATAGTTTCTACTTCCCTGTCCATAATCATCGCATATTTAAACTGCAGGGCTGAACATTCTTCAATATTTGCCACACTTGTTAAATTAGCAATTTTACTAACATTAGCAACACTAATTAATTCCGCAGGTTTATCTACAGGTACATCAGCCGATATTTTTTCGGGTGTAAGTTCAATACCTTCAATAAACTTTAAAGAAATTTTAGGCTTGTTTTTATTAGCCATACTCTCCAGATTAATACTGGTTTGAGCTGAAGCGGTAATCGATGTTCCTGAAAAAATGCCAATGGCAACAGCAATAAAAAATAAGTTTTTCATACGTAAACTTTTAGGTTTTAGACGTATGTACGACTTAATCTTATGTTATTTGATCTTCTGATGTTTCTTAAAATACACTGTTTAACTATTCTTTTCTATGAGCCCTGTCCTACAAACAATTAATAAATAAATATGCATAAAGATAGGTTGTACATGGTTAAAAGTAACCTTAAAATATTTGCAGCCTATCATTACACTACGTCGTGTGGAAAAACGTATTAAAAAGCTATTTTATTGTTTACGATATTTGTATCAATTGTAATTGATTACGATGTATGTGCCTCCATATAAAATGAAGAACATTAAACAAAGAAATAATTTTTAGAATATTAAAAGATAAAAATCCCTGTTGGGATGCAGACTATGCAGTTTTCTCACCTTCACGTACACACCCAATTTTCTTTACTGGATGGAGCCGCTTCCATAAAAAATTTATATAAAAAAGCAATTGAAGATAAAATGCCGGCATTGGCCATCAGCGATCATGGCAATATGTTTGGCGCATTTGAATTTGTAAAGGAAGCTTACAATCATAAAAATGCGGATGGCACTTTAAAAGTAAAGCCCATTGTAGGTTGTGAGTTTTATATCACCACCGACCGCACCAGGAAAACTTTTAGTAAAGAAGAAAAAGATCCCCGCCACCACCAGATATTATTGGCAAAAAATGATACCGGATACAAAAACCTGGTAAAACTTACTTCGCTTGGTTATATAGAAGGGATGTATTCAAAATATCCACGAATTGATAAACAACTGATTCATAAATACCACGCAGGATTAATTGCCAGCACCTGTTGCCTGGGCGGCTTGGTGCCACAAACCATTTTAAAAAAGGGAGAAGCGGAAGGCGAAAATGAATTTAAATGGTGGCTGAATATTTTTCAGGATGACTATTATGTAGAGTTGCAGCGACATGGCATACCTGACCAGGATAAGGTGAACCTGGTGCTATTAAAGTTTGCAAAAAAATATAATGTAAAAGTTATTGCCAGTAACGATTCGCATTATGTAGATCAGAAAGACTTTAATGCCCACGATATTTTATTGTGTATTAATACGGGCGAAAAGCAGGCCACCCCTGCCCTGCGTGAATTTAGTGATGATGATGTAATGACAAAAAACAAACGTTTTGCGTTTCCAAACGACCAGTTTTATTTAAAAACCGGTGCCGAAATGTCAACAGTTTTTGAAGATATTCCTGAAGCAATTGATAACACCAATGAGATCGTTGATAAAGTAGATCTGCTGGATTTGAAAAGGGAAATATTACTGCCTTTTTTTGAAGTACCTGCTAATTTTAAATCACAAGATGAATACCTTGAACATCTTACCTGGAGTGGTGCCAGAGAGCGTTATAAAATTATAACCCCTGAGGCAGAAGAACGATTACAATTTGAATTAAGCATCATCAGAAAGATGGGCTTTGCCGGGTACTTTTTAATTGTTGGAGACTTTATTAAAGCAGGGCGTGACATGGGTGTTTTTATCGGCCCGGGACGTGGTTCTGCTGCCGGTAGCGCAGTGGCTTATTGTATCGGTATCACCAATATAGATCCCATAAAATACAACTTACTATTTGAAAGGTTTCTAAACCCAGAAAGGAAGTCCATGCCGGATATTGATACAGATTTTGATGATGAAGGCAGACAAAAAGTATTGAATTATGTGGTACAGAAATACGGTAAAAACCAGGTAGCCCAAATCATTACTTATGGTACCATGGCTGCTAAATCTAGTATTGCGGATGTGGCAAGGGTAATGGATTTACCAATTGCAGAAAGCAGGGCCATTTCTAAATTAGTGCCGGAGCGGCCAGGCATCAATTTAAAACGATTATTGCATGCGCCCTTTACAATTAAAGAAGCCAAAAATGGCGAAAAATCTTTAGAAGAAAAAGAACAATTACAGGGTGATGATATTGAGAATGTAAAAAAATTACGTGAGTTATACGCCGGCGCTGATTTAAATAGCAAGATATTACACGAGGCCGAAATTTTGGAAGGCTCGGTTAGAAATACCGGTATTCATGCGTCTGCAATTATTATTGCACCCAGAGATTTAACCGACCTGTTACCTGTAGCTACCTCAAAGGAATCTGAACTGTGGTTAACGCAAATTGAAGGCGGTTCTATTGAAGAGGCTGGTGTAATTAAAATGGACTTTCTTGGTTTAAAAACGCTTAGTATTTTAAAGACTGCTCTTCATCTTATAAAACAAAACCATGGTGTTAGTATTGAAATAGATGACATACCATTGGATGACGAAAAGGCCTACAGACTTTACCAGCAGGGTGATACAAACGGAACCTTTCAGTTTGAAAGTCCGGGCATGCAAAAACATTTACGCGAATTAAAACCTGATAAATTTGATGATCTCATTGCCATGAATGCCCTTTATCGTCCGGGACCGATGGCATACATTCCTGAATACATAGACCGTAAACATGGCAAAAAGCAAGTGGAATATGATTTGCCGGATATGGAAGAGCATCTTAAAGAAACCTATGGCATTACGGTGTACCAGGAGCAGGTAATGTTGCTGTCGCAAAAGTTGGCAGGTTTTAGTAAAGGCGATGCAGACATATTGCGTAAAGCGATGGGTAAAAAACAAAAAGCTGTACTTGATAAAATGAAGGTACAGTTTATTGATGGCGCCACAGTAAAGGGCCACCCAAAAAATAAGCTTGAAAAAATATGGACCGATTGGGAAGCTTTTGCACAATATGCTTTTAATAAATCGCACTCTACCTGTTATGCTTTTGTAGCGTATCAAACGGCTTATTTAAAAGCGCATTATCCCAGTGAATATATGGCTGCAGTATTAAATCATGCAGGCAGTATTGAAAAGATTACCTTTTTTATGGAAGAATGTAAACGCATGGGTTTAACAGTGCTTGGCCCCGACATTAATGAATCTCAAAATGGTTTTGCTGTAAATAAAAAAGGAGAGATAAGATTTGGGTTTAGTGGACTTAAAGGTGTTGGCGAAAATGCGATTGAACATATCATTGAAGAAAGAACAAAACATGGTTTTTATACTTCAATGTACGACCTGGCGAAAAGGGTAAACTCAAGAGCGGCAAACAAAAAATCCTTGGAAAGTCTTATTTATTCCGGAGCATTTGATTGCTTTAAAGAGATTACAAGAGCACAATATTTTTACCAGGCACCCGGCGACGTGCAGGGACTGGAAAAAATCATCAAATTTGGAACTATCTACCAATCTCAAAATGCGAGTGTGAGCAACACTTTGTTTGGCGATTTGCAAATGCCGGATATTGTTCCACCTAAATTATCGGTATGCGAACCTTGGCCACTTGCAACACAGTTAGATTTTGAAAAGGAAGTTACAGGTATGTACATGAGTGGACACCCATTGGATAATTTTAAGTTTGAAATGAGGCATTATAACATTACCCCTTTAGCTGATTACAACGAATTTAAACTGGCTGTAAATACCCATGCAAACCCCGCCAAACAATTTCGGGTAGCCGGACTTGTTGTTGACGCTCAGCATCGCCTTACCAGGACGGGCAAAAATTTCGGTATTCTAACCATAGAAGATTACAGCGGTAAAAGTGAGTTTATGTTATGGAGTGAGGATTATGTGAAGTATACAGCCTATTTAGAAAAGGGACTGATTGTGTTGGTTGAAGGTGGATTTAAAGCCAGGTACAACAGTGACCAATATGAATTTAAACTTGGTAAGATACACCTGCTTGAAACCGTGAAACTCACTTTAACGAAGCAGGTAGTTTTGGAAGTTCAACCACAGTTTATTAATAATAATTTTATCAATTTTATTGAAACCAATGTAAAAACAAATCCCGGCAAAGCATCTCTAAAATTTAACATTGTAGATGTTAGAAATAATTTTAAGGTAGGTATGTACAGTTTAGAAAAAGGTTTTACAATGAATGATGATATGGCCGTTTTTTTAATTGACAACCCTGATGTGGAAGTGAGTGTGGTTACGGGTTAACCCCTATCACCTGAAGGGGGATCAAATTATAGAGCCTGCCGTATTTTACTCCTTTATGGCAAATGGGTAGAGGTGTCTTTGTGTCAATAAGATATTAATCAACACTGTCAAATGGATTGTGAATATGTCATTCCAACATATTTAAAATTTTGGATGTATTTTTGCCTTTCTACTTAATAAATTAATTAAAAATAATATTTATGGCACACGAATTCACAGATGCAAACTTTCAAACAGAAGTTTTAGACTCAGATAAATTATCCGTAATAGATTTTTGGGCAGAATGGTGCGGCCCTTGCCGTGCAATAGGCCCGGTAATTGAAGAATTATCGAAAGAATACGATGGTAAAGTAAATGTGGGTAAAGTAAACGTAGATCACAATCCTCAGATTTCAATGAACTATGGTATTACAAGTATTCCTGCTATTCTATTTGTAAAAGGTGGGCAGGTAGTTGACAAATTGGTTGGAGCTCAACCTAAAGCAAATTTTGTAAAAAAGATAGACCAGCATAAATAATTCCTATCAAAACATACAAATCAGTTTTACTGATCCAAATAATCAAAAATCCCCAATAATTGTTGGGGATTTTTGATCATTGACCGCACCCCGTATTATTCGTTTACGATTCTTGGTTCTACATGAGTATTTTTAATTGCCGCAGGATCATCCTTGTGCTTAAATACAAGTAAAAACAAAATAGCAATTACAAAAGAATAAGCTGCAAAGGCAATCCAGATTCCTTGCCAGTCTTTGCTATTATCAGCATGTGTAAAATATTTTTGAATGATTACGCCGCTTACTGAACTTCCTATCCAGGCACCAAAGCCATTGGTCATCATCATAAAAAGCCCTTGCGCACTGGCTCTTACCGCCGGATCACTTTGAGATTCTACAAAAAGAGAACCCGAGATATTGAAAAAATCAAAGGCCATTCCATAAACTATGCAGGACAAAATAATCATCCACAGTCCATCTCCCGGGTTACCATATGCAAATAAACCAAACCGCAATACCCAAGCCACCATACTAAAAAACATCACATACTTAATTCCAAATTTTCTTAAAAAGAAAGGGATCGCTAAAATAAAAAGGGTTTCAGAAATCTGAGATATGGACATGATGATGGCCGGATACTTTACAGCGATGGTATGCTTGTATGTATCTATGGTTGCAAAATCGTGCAGAAAAGTATCTCCGTAAGCATTGGTTAATTGCAGTGCCGCCCCCAGCAACATGGCAAAAATAAAAAAGAGGGCCATCCTGAAATTTTTAAAAAGCGAAAATGAAGTAAGTCCCAGTGCATCAATAACTGTTTTATTTTGCTTAAGCCTCAATTGTGGCGGACATTTTGGTAAACTGAACGCATACAATCCCAAAAATAAAGAAGCCGCTGACGCTACATAAAACTGGTTGGCAGATGTTTCAAAATGAAGCAGGCTTACAGTCCATAATGCAGCTATAAATCCAACGGTTCCAAAAACTCTTATCGGTGGATAATTTGTAACTACATCCTTACCTTTATTTTTTAAGGCGGTGTAAGCTACCGTGATAGATAAAGCCAGCGTTGGCATATAACACATCATATTTAGTAACAATACCCAAAACATAGTCGTTGGATCTTTTACCATCGGCAAAGAAACAAGTGCAATTGCTCCTAAGATGTGGCAGATGCCATATAGTTTTTCTGCGTTTATCCACCTGTCTGCAATAATTCCTAACAATGCCGGCATAAAAAGAGAAGCTATCCCCATAGTTGAAAAGAGTGCGCCAAAAGCAGAACCTGTCCATACGCTGGCATGGGTTGTTGCATCAATTACAGGATAAATTTTAGGTAATGTTTGAAACCAATATGCTCCAATAGTAATAAGCCAGGATCCCCAAACAAAAAACTGAAAAAAATTCATCACAATAAGACGGAGCTTAATTTTCATAATACACTTTATTTTGCTGTTCAATATTAACTCCCTAAAAAATTAGATTTAATTAGTCTTATATACTAAAATTATCTTTATCTCACATTGTTTTATCTTTTTGGAAGATATAAATTAATTGGATAAATAAAATCACCTGTCAATGAAATCCTTAAACATTTAAATAAAGCAATAAAGACATCCATATAGCTGTTATTTAAAAGCATTGACCGGGTAATGCAGGATTACTTTTATTATTCTACCGGCATTCTTCGAAAGGTCTTAAATATTCTTTTATATTTGATAATCCAAATTATTTCAATTTTGAAAAAAAATATTTTGCTTTTTGTTTTTGTGTTGATCCTTCACTTAAGTTCAACAGCACAAAAAAAGCAAAACCAGGTGTCTGCTTTTACAAGATGTTTTACAATGGAAAGGGTACAGCAATATTTACATGCTAACCCTACAGCAAAGTTACCCGGGCTACAATCTTTATTTAAAACAGCAACAAAAAATACCGCCAATCTTCGTGGCACTGGCATAGAAGATATTATATCAATACCGGTTATCTTTCACATTGTATTGCCTAATCCTTACACAATTACTGATGCGGTTGTTCAATCTCAAATTAATGAATTAAACCTCGCCTTTTCGGGATTGAATGCAGATAGTACCAATGCAGTTAATTTTTATTCTGTTAGAGGGCACTCGGCTAAAATAAGGTTTGTGGCTGCAAAAAGAACTCCTTCGGGAGCGCTGAGTAATGGAATTGACAGAATCAAAAGTTCAGCTGCCTCAAACGCAAATCTTGCCATTGATCCTATCAAAAGAACTTCACTTGGAGGAGCAGATGTATGGGACCCGGCTTCTTATCTTAATTTTTGGGTTAGCAATGATGTAAGTGGCAAACATGTGTTGGGCTATGCACAATTTCCCGGGACTGGCTTTTCGGCTGATGATGGCATATTTTGCAACCAGCAAAGTTTTGGTATTAGCAGCTGCAACATTAACAACTATAATAAGGGAAGAACAATTGTGCATGAGGTAGGACATTATTTTGGCTTGTATCATATTTGGGGCGATGAAGATGAATGTTCGGGAGATGATTTTAGATCTTTATCTGAGTCAGGTTCAAGTGTTGCGCTGCCCGCCAATTTATTTAATATGTCAGGACAGGGAAATACAGGTACTGACATAGGGGACACACCTAACCAGGGTGCTAACACAACCTCTTGCCTTTCTGGAACTGTAACAGATGGCTGCACCTCTATAGGGCCGGGAAAAATGTATCAAAACTACATGGACTATACCCCTGATAATTGTTACAGCCTTTTTACAAATAAACAGGTTGAACGCATGGAGTGGATAGTGGACAACCAGCGTAGCGGCTTTAAAAGTTCTTTAGGGGGCACAGCTCCCGCAGGTGCTATTACACTGGATGTTTCACCATACGAATCTGTAAATCCAGGAGGCATAGAAGCTATTGGTTGTTCCTCTTTTGAATACCCTTCTGTATTTGCCTGTCCAGGTTCTATTGTCCCAAAAATTAGAATTAAGAATAATGGCACTCAGCCCGTCAAGTCGGTAACTGTTGGATTAAAAATAAATGGCGTGGATCAACTACCTGTAACTATTTCAATTGCCGGTGCTGGCTTGGCTTTCGGTGAAACAAAGGTGGTAAGTTTTCCATTGATTAATATACTAAACGGAACCTATAACTTTAAATTTTACACCTATAATGTTAATGGTGCAGGTAATGATCTGGTAACTTCTAACGATACATTAACCAGTACTTTAAGCATTGTAAATGGCAGTTCCTTACCTGTCTTTGAAGGGTTTGAAAGCCTGCCTTTTCCATCATTAAAATGGTCCCTGTATAATCCTGACGGAGATGCTACCTGGACAAAGTTTAACAGCGGCAGTAACAGCAGTTCATCTATGTTTATCGATAATTTTAGTAAAAACAATACTGGGTTATTTGATGAGCTGCGTACGCCTAAATTTTTATTACCTACCACCGATTCTGTTATTATCAGTTTTGACCTGGCACATAAAAATTATCCGGGTTTAAATGATCAGTTAAGCCTACTGGTATCCAATGATTGTGGAACCACCTGGACGACTGTTTACTCTAAATCAGGAAACGAATTAGCAACAGCAGGTTCTACAACTTTAGGGTATTTATCACCAAATGCGGGCGATTGGAAAAATCAAAAAATAACGATCGGTGGAGGCTTGGTTTCAACGGGCCAAATTGTAGTGGCTATAAGAAACACCGGCAATTATGGTAATAATATTTTCATTGACAATATAAATATTTACAAACAGAACAATAGGGATATTTCAGCTTCGGCAATTATTACTCCTAATGGTTTTGAATGTTCAAATAACATCAGTGTACCTCAAATTGAAGTATCCAATAATGGTTTGAAAGCTGTTACCCGTTTTAAAGTTGGTTATATAATAAACAACGAAAATACAGTCTACAAACAATTTGCACAAACCCTGGCTCCCGGCGCAAAAATAACCGTTACCCTTGCACCTTTGGCTGTAGTAAAAGACACCAACACATTCAAAGTATTTACTGCTGATCCGGAAAGTGCTACAGGGATGGGTGATGAAAATAATATAAATGATACGCTGGGTAAAAATTTTATCCTTAATAAAAATGTTGAAGCTCCATTAACAGAGGGATTTGAAAACAACACTTTCCCCCCTTCCAACTGGGTTATTATAAATGGTGGTGTAACAAAAGCATGGGTAAAAAAGTCTCCTGGTAATAACAGCGGGTTTGCTGCATTTATTGATAATTTTTCGGAGAACAATTATGGGCAAATTGATATCTTAAAAACGCCCGCAATAAATATTTCAGGAGCGGCAGGTGCTATAATTACTTTTGATCTGGCACATAAAAATTATCCTGGCTTCAACGATGAATTAGTTGTAAAGGTTTCTACGGATTGTGGAAATACCTTTTCAGTTGTATACAATAAAGCTGGTGAAAGCTTGGCTACTGCAGGTTCTTCAGGCATACCTTATACCAGGCCTCTACCTGGTGATTGGAAAACTCAATCCATAATATTGGATGCTGCATTTGCCGCTGGTGGAACAATTATTATTGCGTTTGAAAATATATCTGATAATGGAAATAATGTTTTTCTTGACAACATTCATATTTCAAAACTATATAAAAGAGACCTGAAACTGGTTACCGTAAAACAACCAGTTTCCGTCAATTGCAGCACTGGCCCAATAGAACCAATTGTAACTGTAGCAAATAATGGCATCGATACTGTTACTGCATTTAATATTTCTTATACGCTGGATAATGGGCCTGTGGTTACTAAAGTAATAACAGGAATTTTATTACCCCCAGGCAAGCAAATAGATTTTAAGCTGAATGCTTTAAATGGTGGTGTTGGAAGCCACACATTTACCGTATTTACTTTTGAACCTGTAACGTTGAGTGGCACCGGCG
>Ga0209724_1002694_pt1 | contig 15026 bp, 17 predicted proteins | sample grotaG_FD_184143 | JGI IMG/M metagenome (GOLD analysis project Ga0209724, IMG submission 184143) | Glacier valley bacterial and archeal communities from Borup Fiord, Nunavut, Canada, to study Microbial Dark Matter (Phase II) -... | ecosystem: Environmental > Aquatic > Freshwater > Ice > Glacier ...
CTGAATCTAGAGGGTTCAGAGTGTTAGAAAATTTGCGTTATTCTGGGCTAAAGACCTGATCAACCACCTACTTTAACCGGGAGAACGCACCATGTCTTTGCGCGGGTCTACAACTGTGTCCGATCGTATCTTCGCTTGCCTCGCTTATCTCCTGCCTCTGCTAGACCTCATCGTCTTGGTAAGCGCTCCTTTAACCATCACAAATTCTTTTCTGACTCCGCTTTTAGCCATTATTGCGCTTCCTCTTTCGCCTCTGCTGGCAGTTTACTTCAGCCTGGGTGGAATCACGGCGTTTATTGTATTCTTCGCTCTCTTTCTGCTGGTTGTCAGAAACGAAAATATTCCTCACTTCATCCGGTTCAATGTCATGCAAGCTATCTTGTTTGGAATTGTGCTGAGCTTGATTGGCATCGTCTGGCGATACGTTTTAGCAAACATTCTAGGAATGGGCTTCTTAACTCAAACGCTGTTCAATGCAATCTTCCTGGGCATGATCGTCGCGGTTGGTTACTCGATCGTTCAGTCTGCTTTAGGTCGCTATGCTGAAATCCCCACGATTTCTGACCAGGTTTATTTGCAGGTTCGATAGATCACGAGACTTGCGACAGCGCAGCGCGAGTAGTGACAGAGTTCTCTAAAAAGCCAATTCCTTCAATCTCAATGCGGACGCGATCGCCCACGCCGATCTCGCCAACTCCTTCGGGCGTTCCGGTTAACACGACATCTCCCGGCAGCAGCGTCATCACCTGACTGATATAAGACACCAGCACATCGGGCGCAAATACCATCTCACTAATCGAGGCAGATTGGGCAGGTTGAACACTTTCATTGACAAAAGTTTGCAGCCGCGCCCCCGAACTGATTTCTCGCACCACCCACGGACCCAACGGACAAAACGTGTCAAAACCCTTTGCCCGTGTCCACTGTCCATCTTTTTTCTGTAAGTCCCTCGCTGTCACATCGTTGGCGATCGTATAGCCCCAAATCTTGTTATGAGCCTCTTCGGGCGTGCAGTGAGTGCAGCGATCGCCAATCACGAGCGCGAGTTCTCCTTCATAGTCCACTCGCTCTGATTGGGTAGGGTATAAAATCTCGCCGTTTGATGCAATCACCGTTGTAGGAGGCTTCAAAAACAAAAGCGGCTCTTGCGGAACGGGCGTTCCCATTTCGGCGGCGTGGTTGGCGTAATTTTTGCCCACTGCTACGATTTTTGAAGGCGCGCAAGGAGCCAAAATTTGATAATCATTGGCATTCAGTTCGAGGGTAGTCAGTTGCCCCTTTAACCAGGGAGGCGCGTCTAAAACCTGGACTCTGCGATCGATCTGCAACAGCCCATAGTGAATCTTCCCATCCAGACTTTGAACTCGAACATAACGCTGTGCCATAACTCAACCAATACCTTTTTATTTAGAAGTGCGAATCGCGATCGAGCATTTAAACAAACCCTATAGCCCTCAAAATCTTGAATCGGGCGACCGGATTGCTGAGAAACTGAGATAGAATTGTAAGTCCTTGCTTTTTTGATGATTGGTCAACAGAGATGCAAATTGAGTGCCGATCGACCATCCAGAAAGCCCATTGTCCATAAGGAGACCGTTGCAATGAAGTACGTTTATGAAACCATGTATATCCTTCGTCCCGACGTCGGTGACGAAGCAGTCGATGGAGCGATCGAGAAGTATCAGAATATTCTGAAGGAAAACGGCGCAGAAATCATCGAAACTCAGCATCGTGGTAAGCGTCGTTTAGCCTACGAGATTGCCAAACAGCGCGAAGGTGTCTATGTTCAGATGAACTATCAGGGCGACGGCAGCCAGGTTGCCCCAATGGAGCGGGCAATGCGCCTCAGCACCGAAGTCATTCGCTATATGACCGTTAAGCAAGAAGTGCCCAAAGAAGAAGAGACCGAGGTTGAAACGGCTGAGGTCTAGAGATCGAGCTAGGCTATGAGAGTAGGGTTTTTTGTTGACGTTAGGGGGCTGTGATGGCTCCCTATGTTTGTATTCACCTAGTTTTATCAAGTCACACCATGAAGCTCTCAAGAAAGAATTTAGACCAACGGCTCGACTATGTTTATGATGCGATCGTCGTCGGCGGCGGTGCAGGCGGGTTATCTGCCGCCCTCTATTTGCAACGATATCGTCTTTCGAGCTTAGTCATTGAGAAAGGTCGCGGTCGATCGTTCTGGATGCAGGATACGCGAAATTATTTAGGGTTGCCTCCCACTACACCTGGACGCACTATCCTACAGCAGGGGCAAGAGCATCTTCTCTCATTAGATGGTGACTATCTTCCTGGCTTTGTCGAAGACATTCAGGATGAAGGTGACACCTTTGCAGTGAAGGTCAAAGTTGGCAAGAAAGACAGCACCTATCCCGTGTTTCGCTCCAAATATTTAGTTGCCGCTAGCGGATTGATTGATCATCTACCTCAGCTAGAGGATATGCAGAACGTCTACGACTATGCAGGATATAACCTGCACGTCTGTATGATCTGCGATGGTTATGAAATCGGGGATACCAAATGCGGTCTGTTTGTGAATACAGAATCCGCGATTAATACTGCCTTCGTGCTCAACTGGTTTACGCCCTACATCACGGTGTTTACTCAAGGGCTGTGTGAAGTGGGCAAAGACATGCGCGAAAAGCTAGAGGCGCACGGCTACCCGTTGGTAGAAACGCCAATTCGCCGCTTTTTAGGGCACGATCATCACATGACGGGCGTTGAGCTAGAAAACGATTCGACCGTTGAGCTTGAAAACGGACTGATCGCGATGGGTTCTCACTTCTTTAGTCAGTATCTCAAAGGGCTAGATCTGGAGTGGAAAGGGGGGAATTTAGTCACCGATAGTATGTGTCGCACCTCTCATCCACGGGTTTTTGCACTGGGAGACCTAAAAGAGGGAGTAAATCAGGTATCAATTGCGGTTGCAGATGGTACATTAGCGGCAACTGCAATTTGGCGTGAGATTCGTCGCGCTTCTCCTCCCCGTCTTTGGGAAGAAAATCTTAAGCAAACCACCCACTCATAATGGAGTAATTGAAGTAAGTGACCCAAGCTGACACCCTTTCGCATCAACCCCTACAAGTCGAGGTTGTGCGTCTGCAAGAAGAGTTGCAGATGCGCGACCAACTCGTCCAGCAGCTTTCTCAAGAGCTTTTTCGTCTCGTCAAGGGCAACGCCGCCGTGCCTACGTCAGATATCTCGTCTGAGCGCCACTTAGATGAAATGCGGGCACTGCGAGAGCAACTGCAAAACGTTGAGCAGCAGGTGACGTTCTATCAAGAACAGATTTCTGAACGAGATGCTGAAATCTATCAACTGCGCCAGTCCGTGCAAGAATTGACTGATCGTGCCCGCATGTTAGAGCAAGTCGTCCAAGAATTGCCCAAGATCTATAAGCAAAAGTTTGCCGAACGGATGGCTCCTGTCCGCGAAAAAGTTGCGCTGGTGCAGCGAGAAAATCGTCAGCTTCACGCCGAGCTTCAAAGTGTCAGCTACCGTTTGGCGGTGAGAACCCGTCGCACCTCCCATCTCGATTTGCCGAGTTTCCCTCGCTCTGAAGGAGATGTCTCACTGCCTAGCTTCGGGAATGCCTAAAGTTTTAATCGTAGTGGATGAGGAGTCTGATTTGCTGGGTGAAGCCTTGAAACAGGCAATTCTCACACCCTCTGTCACTCCTCATCCTCAAGACTTAGGTGACACTAAGGAACCGTCATCTCAAAGTGAGGTGGCTATTCAAGCTCACTATGAAGTGGAGGTTAAGACGATCGCCCGTCTCCAGCAAATGTTGACAGACGGTACAAGTTGTTTAGAGGACATTCTGTTATGTCCCCTCATGCTGAGACTTCCAGATTCTCTAGAATTTCCTCAAAAGAGTGTTTATCATGACTGCCGTGATGTTTTAGGGCTGCGGCAACGGGTAGAAAAAGATTTGCACGTTTCTACAGGAATCGGGAAGTTTTGGCTCCCGATCGTGCTGACTTCAAAGGGGGCACTTTATGCTGAAGCAATCACGGCGATTGAGCCACGCCGCTATCTCCAGCCGCTTCATTTGCCCGATCGCTATCGACAGCCGCTCTATGAATTGGGACAGCGATTACTGAAATTGATTTCAGCCAGTCCTTCAACCTATTTGATGCAGTTTGGGTTTAATGGGGAAACGGTCGTTTTCGATCGGCTATTCCCATTTCCGGCAGCCCCTGCGATCGCAAGTCTCAAGTCTCAATCGCCCAATCTATTTGTGTGCCACTGGCATTGTTTAAGCAACACTCCGATTTTGGATCTGACGATCGCTCAAACTAGCGAACATCAGATTTTTCAGCCCTCTCAGGCGACTCTTAGCACTGGAGTAGCTGATTCGGAGGGTGCAATCGTCAATAGAACGTCATAGCTCTCAGAAATGTGAAACACTCGATCGAGTTGGGTGATTTCAAAGATGAGTCGTGCCGAGGGGCGCAAACTGCACAAAACAAGACGAGCATCTGATTCGGTAGCGAGATTTAACCCGCTCACAAGGGAAAATAGCCCAAAGCTATCGATAAACTCAACGTCAGAGAAGTCGATAACCCAAGTTTTATAGCGTCGGGGCGCGATCGCTTTAAGCTGCTGCTGAAGCCATTCCCCACCCTCTAGATCTAAACGATTCTGTGGCTGAAGCCGAATCTCTTCGATGTGACTTCTGGAAACCACAACCTCATCTTTAACCATAATTTCGTTCATTTGAATAACCTCACTCAACTGCCTTAGACGTATACATACAGCTTGACTTAATCTCTAGCAAGCGTTAAAGCGCTGAGATGAAGGCAAAAAGTGACTTTTCATGAATTAAGTAGATTTACTTAACTCTTTGATACAACTATAGGGACGGAATTCCAAGACGCAGCTTGATTTTTATAAGTTTTACGGAATCTTTATCTTGCGTTCTGTTACGCTCTAATTTAGTGAAAAGTTTTCTTGTAGACCTTAAATGGAGCGTTTGATACAGCAGATAGCCAGAAACGCAAAACTCAGGATTGTCTTTAAGACTGAAGAATTCCTTCCAACAGAATTGAGATAGGCTCTGGAAAGATTGGGATTGACGGATTCTTGGAATCAAGTCAAGATCGACGAGAAGGATTAAGCTTTGTAAAGGTTGTTGGCATGTCACTTGACTTTATCTCGCCAGAAGCGATCCAGGAAATTGCCCAGCAGTATGGCTATTGGGCAATCTTTCTAGGAATTTTGCTAGAAAATTTGGGATTACCAATTCCTGGAGAAACGGTCACGTTAGCAGGGGGATTTCTTGCCGGAAACGATAAGCTCAACTATTGGTTGGTTTTAGGCGATGCCGCAGCCGGGGCTATCTTGGGTGGGCATTGTGGCTATTGGATCGGTCGCTATGGCGGCTGGGCAATGTTGCTGAAGGTGGGTCGCCTATTTCGGATGCGGGAAGAACAGCTAGAAGGGTTGCGATCGCAGTTCAGCGACAATGCCGGGAAAGCCGTTCTGTTTGGTCGCTTTATTGCTTTGCTGCGAATCTTTGCGAGTCCGCTGGCTGGCATCGCTGAGATGCCCTACTGGAGGTTTATGGGTTATAACGTCGCTGGGGCGGTTGCCTGGGCATCGGTGATGGTGTCGCTGGCATTTTTTGCGGGGCAGGTGGTGCCGCTAGAAAAGCTGATTGCGTTGGCATCGCAGTTTACGATCGTCGCCCTTCTGATCGTCGTCGCCTGGATTGTGATTCCTCTCTGGTTAGAGTCTCGCAAGGCAAAACGAGAAGTGACGATCGCCAGTGAGCAACCTGCGGGTGACAGCGAGTAATTCTCGAAATCATGCTAAAGGAGGGGAGATCGTTTAAGTCGCGATCGCCCCTTATTTTTATGGATACTTGGGATACTTGAGACTAGCCTCGCAGGTTTTGTGACCAGACGCGGGTGGGCAAACCCCAAACGTAGATGAAACCTTCAGCGGCTTTGTGGTCAAATTTATCGTCAGAGCCGTAAGTCGCCAATTCGGGTGTGTAAAGGGTTTTGCTCGATTGGCGACCCACAATCATCGCAGTTCCCTTAAACAGTTTGATGCGTACCGTTCCTGAAACCCGCTCTTGGGTTTGGTGAACAAACGCATCCAGTGCCCCTTTTAAAGGACTGTACCAAAGACCGTTGTAGACCAGATTAGCGTAGGTTTCTTCGATGCCTCGTTTGTATTGAGTCACATCCTTGGTCAGGGTCAAGCTTTCTAGATCGCGGTGAGCATGAATTAGCACCAACAGCGCCGGAGCTTCATAAATTTCTCGTGATTTGATGCCAACGAGACGGTTTTCCATCATGTCGAGGCGACCGAATCCATGATCCCCAGCTTTTTGATTCAATTGGGTAATAAGGTCGATCGGACTCAGCATCTCGCCGTTGAGACTAACCGGAAGCCCTTGCTCAAAGCCAATTTCAACATATTCTGGCTCGTTGGGCGTGTCGGCGATCGCTTTCGTTAGCTCAAACACTTCCTCTAGGGCTTCTGTCCAGGGATCTTCGAGCGGACCGGCTTCGATGCTGCGACCCAACAGATTACGATCGATGCTGTAGGGCGAGGATTTCTTCACCGGAGAAGGAATGCCAAATTGTTCGCCGTAAGCGATCGTTTCCTCGCGGCTCATGCCCCATTCTCGTGCAGGGGCGAGGACTTTGAGATTGGGGTTGAGAGCCGCGATCGCCACATCAAATCTGACCTGATCATTGCCTTTTCCGGTGCAGCCGTGAGCGACTGCATCGGCTCCATATTCAGCCGCCGCATCGACGAGCAGTTTGGCAATTAACGGACGAGCCAGCGCCGTAGAGAGGGGGTAACGATTTTCATAGAGCGCATTGGCTTGAATGGCGGGAAACGCATAATCTTTGACAAAACTCTGAGTAGCGTCTACGACCAGAGATTGAGATGCGCCAGACGTTAGGGCTTTTTCGCGGATTGGCTCTAATTCGTCCCCTTGACCCAGATCTGCCGCCAGTGTGATCACTTCTTCAACGCCCCATTCCTGCTTGAGGTAAGGAATGCAGACAGATGTGTCAACTCCACCCGAATATGCTAGGACAACCTTATTAGCACGACCCATGAATTTTCTCAATTGGTAGTAACGACGATACATTATCTATCGAATCTGCGTCATGTTATGTCAGGAGTTGCACAGATTTGTGAACCAAAAAGAGATACTAATAACGTCTCGTGTGGAGGAAAGCCGTGTTTTTTAGTGTTGTGATTCCGACGTACGATCGTCAGTCGATTTTGAAGAAGTGCCTGAACGCGCTCGAAGATCAGCAGCCCAGCGAATTATTTTCTGGCTACGAGATTGTGGTAGTCGATGACGGCTCCACCGACGGGACAGTCGAGTGGCTGCATTCTCAAGCGACAGAATTCCCTCATGTAAAAGTGTTTTGTCAAAACCATCAAGGCGCGGCAGCGGCTCGAAATCTTGGGGTCGAGAAGGCGATCGGAGACACGATCATCTTCATTGATAGTGATCTAGTCGTCACAGACGGATTTCTTCGTGCTCATGCAGAAGGACTTCAGGAGGGTCAAAAAGAGTTGGGAAGCGATGCCTCTGGCACAGGCTCAGAGCCTGCTCGCTTATTTACCTATGGGCGAGTCATCAACACCTGCAATTTTGAGCATCCGACCGCAGAACCGTTTAAGGTGACAGATTTTTCAGCCGCCTATTTTGCGACCGGAAACGTGGCGATCGCCCGTCACTGGCTCGAAAAAGCTGGACTGTTTGATGTGGGGTTTCAACTCTACGGCTGGGAAGATTTGGAGCTAGGAGTGCGGCTTAAACAATTGGGATTAAAGCTGATTAAATGTCCCGATGCGGTCGGCTATCACTGGCATCCTGCATTCTCATTGGATCAGATTCCGAGCATGATCGACAAAGAAATTCAGCGCGGTCGAATGGGCGTGTTGTTTTATCAAAAACATCCGACTTGGGACGTGCGGCTGATGATTCAGATGACCTGGATTAGTCGAGCGCTGTGGGAAGGACTGACGATCGGAGGTCGCCTCAACGAGCGCACGATGGCTCCTCTAATCGGCTGGCTGATTCAACAAGGCAAACCCCAACTCGCCGAGCAGGTTGCCCGCATTTTTCTCAACTGGTACACCGTTCGTGCCGTGTATGATGCCTATGCAGAATCTCAGCAGCCATAAATCTACACGTCAGGGAGTTCCGTCATGAGTAATCCACAGCTTCCGCCAATTTTTGACCAGACTCCAATGGCGATCGTGCCCAACTTTTGCCTCGCTGAATTTCCGGTCAACACGTTTCTTGAAAACATCGCGATCGACGCTCAGGGAATGCTCTTTGTCACGAGCTACGAAGACGGCAAACTCTACAAAATCAATCCTAGCGGTGAGCGGCGTGAGTTTGCCAAAGTAGACGGAAAGGTGGCGGGGATTGTTTTCGATCAGAACGGTAATCTTTTCGTTTCAGGCGTGCTAAAGGACGGGATTTCAGCCATCTTTAAAGTGACTCAAGGCAAGGTTGAAACGCTGGTGACGATCGCAGATGCAATATTTCTCAACGGCATGACTCATTTGATCGACGATCGCTATCTGATCGCAGATTCTTATCTCGGTGCCATTTGGGAATTCAACGCGACCCAAAACTCAACAAAAATCTGGCTAGAACATGAACTGCTCGATCGGCGAAGTCTTGAAAATCCCATTCCTGCCGTCAACGGACTCAAGATTTTCCAGCGAACTCTCTACGCGTCGAATACTCAACACCAAACCTTAGTTCAGATTCCGCTTGGCTCGGATAGCAACGCAGGTACACCGGAAATCGCAATTAAAAATGTCAACATTGACGATTTTGCGTTCGACATCCACGGCAATTTGTATGGAACCACTCATATCTACAACAGCGTCGTGCGGATTGCCCCCGACGGAACGGTGACTACGATCGCCGAAGCCGATCAAGGCGTGACTGGGAGTACCTCATTGGCGTTTGGTCGCACTGAGCGCGATCGGACTTCAATCTACGTGATCACCAACGGGGGAATGTCTCTACCTCCTAGCACAGGAGTTGAACCTGCGAAGGTCATTCGGCTCGAAGTTGGGGTTGAGGGACTTACGCTGACTCCTTGAATTTGAGGCGATCGAGCCTCCCTTCTTCAGTTTTTCAGCCCCTCAAGCACGACTCTATTGTGTTATCCTAGTAAAGTTGTTTCAACCCACACACTCAGGATTTCGGGTGTTTCAAACTTTTTGAAACTCACCTGGGTGGAGGATTAACCCGAATACAGGAGTAAAAAGAATGCCAGTTGTTTCATTGGCTCAAATGCTTGAGTCTGGAGTCCACTTCGGGCACCAAACTCGTCGTTGGAATCCCAAGATGGACCCCTACATCTACACCGCGCGTAATGGCGTACACATCATTGACTTGGTGCAAACCGCCCAGTTAATGGATGCCGCTTACAACTACGTGCGCACCGCGTCTGAGCAAGGCAAAAAGTTTCTGTTTATTGGCACCAAACGCCAAGCTGCCGGAATCGTGGCTCAAGAAGCGTCTCGCTGCGGAGCCTATTATGTCAACCAGCGCTGGCTCGGCGGAATGCTGACCAACTGGGCGACCATCAAGACCCGCGTCGATCGCCTCAAAGATCTTGAGCGTCGCGAAGAAACGGGCGCAATGGATATGCTGCCTAAAAAAGAAGCCGCCGTCTTGCGACGCGAACTCGACAAACTTCAGAAATATCTCGGTGGCATCAAAGCCATGCGGAAGGTTCCTGATATCGTTCTAATCGTGGATCAAAAGCGAGAATATAACGCCGTTCAAGAATGCTTGAAGTTGGGTGTCCCGATCGTCTCGCTGCTTGACACCAACTGCGACCCCGATGTCGTAGACATTCCCATCCCGGCGAATGATGATGCGATCCGTTCGATTAAGCTGATAGTAGGTCGGTTGGCAGATGCGATCTATGAAGGTCGTCACGGTCAACTCGACGACGAATACGATTACGAAGGCGCTGACGACGAATACGAATACGACGAAAGCGAAGCCTTCGCGCCCGAAGAAGCAACAGCAGCAGCAGAACCTGCCGCCGCAGAATAACTCGACCCGTTCAGCCGTTAGTCGTAGGTGTCTAACCCCTAACGGCTGACGGCTAACCACTCGTTGATTAGGGAAAGGCAAATGGCAGACATTTCGGCAAAGATGGTCGGTGAATTGCGCCAAAAAACGGGCGCAGGCATGATGGATTGCAAAAAAGCACTCCAGGAAAACAATGGGGATTTAGAAAAAGCCTCAGAATGGCTGCGGCAAAAGGGAATCACGTCTGCGGGCAAAAAAGAAGGCAGAGTCGCGGCGGAAGGATTAGTCGATAGCTACATTCATACAGGCGGACGGATTGGCGTTCTGGTTGAAGTCAACTGTCAAACCGACTTTGTGGCACGCAACGAAGCCTTTCAACAACTCGTGAGAAACGTGGCGATGCAGGTAGCAGCGTGCCCCAACGTTGAGTACGTGAAAGTCAGCGACATTCCTGAAGCGATCGTCAATAAAGAAAAAGCGATCGAGATGGGCAAAGATGATCTGAGTGGCAAAAAAGAAGAGCTTAAAGAGAAGATCGTGCAAGGGCGGATCGATAAGCGTCTCAAAGAAATGTGCTTGCTCGACCAGCCTTACATTCGTGACCAAAACATCACGGTTGATGAGTTGGTGAAGCGCAACGTTGCTCAGTTGGGCGAAAACATTCAAGTGCGTCGATTTGTCCGGTTTGTGTTGGGTGAAGGCATCCAAAAAGAAGAGACTGACTTTGCAGCCGAAGTCGCGGCTCAAATGGGTCAGAAATAGAGTTCTAGATCTGATGATTTAGCCTGTGTCCGCCATTTAATAGACCGTAATGCTGTAGAGATGTCGTTCGTTGCATCTCTACAATTTTTTGTAATATCGATTGCATGAAGGCGATCGCGCGTTTACCCGATGGCGTGGAGACGTTCCACCGAAACGTCTCTACTCGATTTTGCGATAACCGATGATGGGTCGCATTCAAAAATCAAATGGGTACAAAATTAAAAACCTTTGATCGCCCCTTCAAATCTCTTGAGTTACTACCGTCAGAACCCCAACGCGTTTTCCCTGACTTATTTGGATGATTTGCGCCGAGATATTCTGGCGTGTCCTTATTTTGCAGTCAATAATCTCAACCGCGATTTTGTGAGCACCAAAGGTTTTTCAATCGCATTTCAGCGATCGGGACTCGAAACCGTCGCTCAAAAGTTCCCTTTCTTTAAGCTTTATCTAGATCTCGCTCTTGAATCTACGTGCAATGCGTTTTATCTCAACCCTTTACTGCTGCAAGAAGGATCGCGCGTAGATCCCCATATCGATCGCTCATTGCGGTCTTATTGCAAAACGATCGATCCGCCTGAAAGCGTCAGTGTGCTTTATGTGCAGGTGCCGTCTCAGATGCAAGGCGGAGAACTGGTTTTGCGCGATCACAAGCGTCAAGTTGGGCAAGTCAAACCGCAAGAGAATTTGTTGATTCATTTTCAAGGCGACTTGACCCACTCGGTGAACGCTGTCAAGGTTCCGGGAACGCGACTAAGCTTAGTGTGTGAACAATACAATTTAGACGAATCGGAACTGCGCGATATTCCAGACTTTACGATCGAGTCACGAGTTGTAAAGTCAAAGCGCCCACGATCGTGAACGGGAACACAATCTTGCACAGCCGCTTGCCAGAAATAGACTTCATATTCACGCAGCGTCTCGATCGCTAATGGTACAGTCACTATCGGAGAGTTATTCAAGGGATTTGACTGATGAAAGCGCAGGTATTTCGCGGGGTTGACCAGCTTAGCTATGAAGACGTGCCGCTGCCAGAGATTAGAGCGGATGAGGTTTTGGTTCAGGTTCGGGTCGTGGGCTTGTGTCAGTCAGATATTAAGAAGATTAAATATCCGCTTTATGAGCCACCGCGAATTTTTGGACACGAGACCGCTGGAACGATCGCTGCCGTTGGGTCTGACGTGCAAAAATGGCAGACGGGCGATCGCGTCGTCGTGCTGCATCACATTCCCTGTATGCACTGCGCTTATTGCCTCAACGAAAACTTTTCAATGTGTGAGGTCTACAAAACCATCACCACCACAGCCGGATTTGCGCCTAGTGGCGGCGGCTTTGCCGAGTATGTGAAAGTCCCTGGTCACATTGTTCGCAATGGTGGATTGATGATCATTCCTGACGACGTAACCTTTGAGCAAGCCAGTTTTGTCGAGCCGACAAACTGCTGCTTAAAGGCAGTCAAAAAAGCGCAAATTGCTCCAGGGCAAACCGTTTTAGTGACGGGGGCAGGTCCGATCGGACTCATGTTTATTATGCTGGTCAAATATTTTGGAGCGCAAGCAATCTCCACCGATCTGATGCCCTCTCGCATGGAGAAAGCCCTCAGCGTCGGAGCCGATGCCGCATTTGACGCGCGTGATCCAGATCTGGTGGACAAAATTCAGGCACTCACTCAAGGCATGGGCGTAGATGTGAGTCTGCTGGCGGTTCCTAGCGATAAAGCCTTTTTTCAAGCGCTGGACTGCACCCGCAAAGGCGGCAAGATTCTCTTTTTTGCCGAGTTTCCCGATGAGCTAGAGATTCCGCTCAATCCCAATGTTTTGTATCGACGAGAAATTGATTTGATGGGCAGCTATAGCTCGTCTTATCGGGTTCAGTCACTAGCGGCTGAGATCGTGTTTAATCGTCGCATTGATGTCGATGCTTTGGTGAGCGATCGCTATCCGCTTAAAGATTTGGCGATGGCAGTCGATCGAGCCATTACTCCAACTCCAGAAACCTACAAAATTCTGATTTTTCCTTAACTGCTCTCTGTCTGTGCCGCTACGGTAGACTGTTGGGGCTTCGCGTCTACAGCTCTCAAACAAATTCTCAAAGGATTGCCTGTGAACTTTCAAGAGTTTGCCTTCTTTTTAATGTCGATCGCCGCAGGCACAGGCGGACAGTTTTTTCTAAAAACAGGCGCACAAAAGCTAGGACGAGTCAATGCGGGAAATTTCTCAGGTCACGTCCTCAGCATTGCGACCACGCCAGAGCTACTGATCGGGCTGGTCTTCTACGGGATGGGCGCAATTCTCTATATCCTGCTGCTGACTCGCGTGAAACTGAGTGTGTTGGGTCCAGCGGTGGCGCTGCAATATGTTTTCGCCGTTCTGATGGGTAAATTTATTTTTGGCGAGTCGCTCCCGCTAACTCGCATCGCTGGGATGGGGTTAATTATCTGTGGAGTTGTGCTGCTTGTTTCACGCGACTGAGCAGAGGTGAGGGACTCAAATCCACGTTTCTTAGAGATATTGACTCAAAACGTCTGCCGTGGCTGCTGCGGTTTTTGCCCAACTAAAGTGACTGGCTCGATCGAGACTGAGTTGGTGCAGTTGGCTTCTCAAAGTAGGATCGCGGCTGATTTGGTGCATCGCATCGGCGATCGCTTCCACATCATATGGGTCAACAAGCAGCGCGGCTTCTCCCGCCACTTCTGGCATAGACGATAGATTTGAGGTGATCACCGGGGTTCCGCACGCCATCGCTTCTAAAACGGGCAGTCCAAATCCTTCCCACAGACTTGGAAACACGAGCGCGATCGCTTGATTTAATAGAGTCGGCAACTCGCTGTAAGGAACATAACTCAAAAATTTGACTTGCTGAGTCAAGCCTAATTGAGCGACCTGATCGACCAACCCTGGAGTGTAGCGATCGTCAAACGGACCTGCAATCAAAAACTCATAACTAGAGCGATCGGGCAATTGATAAAAAGCCTCGATCGCTCGTCCCAGATTTTTATAAGCATCATGGCGACCTAAATATAAGAAATAATTTTGAGTTGGTAAGTCCAAATAGCGAAAATGCTCTGCGTCATACGCTAACGGAATGACAGTCATTTTTTTAGCAGAGATATTGAAGAAACTCATCGCATCTTGGGCAGTTGCCTGAGAGTCACAAATAATCTGTTCTGCTTGAGATAAAACGTGAGGAATATAATGTTTGAAATAAGGAGTTCGAGGAGAAAACCGCTTTAGAAACCGCAGCGGGATCAAGTCATGTAATGTCACCACATGACGGATCTTTGTGAACAGTGGAGCCTCAGGAATAGGAGAAAATAATAGGCTTCCCTTTAACTTTTTATAAAGGTTTGGCAACTCAAATTGAGTCCACAAAAGCCGGGAGAGATGTCCTTTTCCCCCTCGATCGGGAGTCAAATTAGTTGGAATCGGGTAGCAGCGATCGTCTGGGAAGATCTGCGAGGTCAATAGTATGGGGTCTAGACTTCTCAAATGGGGAAGTAGACTGTTTGCATAGACCGTGTGACCCGTCGGTTTATCTGCCAAAAACGATAGATTGATCAGTAGCTGATGAGGCACGACTTGAGCCATTCACGTCATTACGCAGTGTATAAGCTTTCAGCGTTTCCCTCGCAGAATTTCCTCAGACGTAGTGGATTGCTCGATCGTTCCCTTTTAAAATCGACTCGCCTCTAATGCCTGTGATCAGTCAACTCTTTTAAATCATGGTCAACCATCAACTCCACCAACTGCTCAAACGGATATTGAGGCTGCCAGTCTAATCGCTGACGAATTTTGTCGATCGATCCCACCAGTTGCACCGCTTCATCGGGTCTATAAAAAGAAGGGTCAACCGAAACATAGTCTTTCCAAGAGAGTCCTACACACTGAAAAGCACATTCCACAAGCTCCTCAACTGAGTGCGTTTCGCCACTCGCAATAATGAAATCATCGGGCTGGTCTTGCTGAAGCATCAGCCACATCGCATAGACCGCATCCTTGGCATAGCACCAGTCACGACGCGCCCCTAAGTTGCCTAGTTTTAGCTCACTTGCCAGCCCCAGCTTAATCATGGCGACTCCCTGCGTAATCTTGCGAAACACAAACTCAGTGCCCCGACGCGGCGACTCGTGAGTGTAAGTGATTCCACAGCAGGTAAATAAGCCATACTGCTGACGGTAGTTGACGGTCATCCAGTGAGCGTAGGCTTTAGC
>Ga0209724_1002695_pt1 | contig 15023 bp, 9 predicted proteins | sample grotaG_FD_184143 | JGI IMG/M metagenome (GOLD analysis project Ga0209724, IMG submission 184143) | Glacier valley bacterial and archeal communities from Borup Fiord, Nunavut, Canada, to study Microbial Dark Matter (Phase II) -... | ecosystem: Environmental > Aquatic > Freshwater > Ice > Glacier ...
CTAGATATTTCGGTGTAATTGTGCCACTTGTTTCGGTGATGTTGTGCCACAAAAAAAAGGATGATTTCCTGGTCAAATTTATTAATTAATCTGAGTTTTTTTCATCTTATTTTTTCTCAATGATTCACCCGTTAATTCTACCCGATGTGAAGAGTATACCAACCTGTCTAAAATGGCATCTGCAATGGTACCTTCCCCGATTGTTTCATGCCAGTTCTTTACCGGTATTTGAGCAGCAATGATAATGGAAGACTTGTCATATTTGAGTTCAACGATATCCATTAGTGCGTTTCTTGCATGGTCATCAAATGAGGTTAACCCAAAATCATCCAGTATCAGCAGATCAGTTTTCTCAATCTTACTGAGAAGCTTGATGTAGGTTCCTTCCAACTTTGATAGTTTAATTTGGTCGATCAGCCGGGCAAAGTTGTAATACATGGTTTTGTATTGCATGGTGCATGCATTGTGCCCTAAGGCCTGTGCCAGGTAACTTTTACCAGTACCAGTGGCACCAGTAAAAATTACATTTTCCCCTCGTTTAATAAAATCAAGTAATGCCAGACGTTCAAACATATTTTTATCCAGTGAACGGTTTGCCGTATAATTGACATCCTGAACCGATGCAGGATACCTGAATCTGGCCGAGGTAATCAGGTTCAGAATGCGCTTGTTGTAGCGGCATTCCCATTCCTGATCGACCAGCAAGGCCAGGTACTGATCCAGTGTGTAATCCCGGTGCAGGTTGTTTTGCATACTGTTGTAGTAGGTTTCGGCCATGGCACTGAGCCGCATTTGTTTCATCTTTTCAATGGTACTTTGATTGTTCATTTTTCTCTTAATTGTTTTAGTGATTAATTAAAGGCCTGAGGCCCACGTATGTTTATATGTATGGGTATAAAAAGCTGTTTTGTCTTGGGGGGTTCTATGGCTTTGTCCATATTGTTTTCCAAAATACGTTTAATGGTTCGGTAACTGTATTTGTCATGGGTTAAAGCAATGGCACAGGCTTTCTCTATCCGGTGCTTCTCGAAGGCTTTTTTCAGGCTCAGGATGCCAAGCGCCTGCTTATAACCTGTTTCCGGATAGTCTTGCTGTGCGATCAAAAGGGAGATGTATTCAACCGTTTTTGACCCGATACTTTTTGCCAGCATTGCAAAGTATTCCGGACTCCAGTCATTGTAAAACTGATGGGTACTGCTCATATGTTCTTTAATGGTAACATACTCGCCTGGCCGGTAAGACCTCTTGTGGCTTGCAATACGATCGGACTGACAGTAAATCTCGATGGTCTCCTGGTTGTACTGCAATTCTACCTGTTTGCCAACATAACGATAGGGTACACTGTAATAGTTCCTGGTGTCAGACAGGTAGATATACCCCATTTTCTGCACTTTGGCATGTTTGTATTGCTTGATCTGATAGGGGGCCGGTGGTAAGGGTTGCAGGTACTGCTGCTCCAGTTCGATAAATAGTTTTCGGCGACTTGCCTGGTAGGTTTCCATCAGATACTCATTGTACTTCACAAGTTCCTTTTTAAGCTGACAGTTGAGTTCGTCCAGGCTAAAGAAGGTCATGTTCCGGATCGAAAAGTAGATGCGCTGATAGACCAGCCTTACAGTCCCTTCAACCATCGCTTTGTCCTGCGGGGAATAGGAACGGGTAGGATTGATCACACAGCCATAATGCAGGGCCAGATCCTTCAACGTTTTGTTCAGAACCGGTTCGTACTTGCTGGCCTTGGAAACTGCTGATTTTAGGTTATCCGGTACAATGGACTTGGTACTGCCCCCTAAAAACTGAAAACAGTGGTTGATGGACCCGATAAAATCTTCCCGCCTCTGGCTTAGGGTGGCTTCTATAAAGGTTAAACAACTGCAGGGCAAAATGCCAATGAACACTTCCATCTCCTGAATTTCACCGGTCTGTTTATCCACCACAGACAGCTTTTTGCCTGTATAATCGACCAGCAATTTGTCTCCTGCCTTGTGTGTTAGCTTACCGCTTGCCTTGGTTTGACCAAGCCAGTTGTTGTAGTGTTCGTTAAACTGGGTATAGCCATAGCCTTCCGGGTGTGTTTGAAGGTATTCCTTCCACAACACTTCGCGTGTGGCGCCGGGTAGAAGTAATTGTTTCTTAAAATACGAAAACTCTGATGCAAGTTCTTCGTAACGGTCACTGTCCGAGGCACACCGGCAAGGAAAAAGCTCGTTCAGCTGCGTATCACTTAATTGAAGCAGTTCAGCATATCCGCTTCCAGTTGCCTTCAATTGCCTAACATAGTAATTGACTGTATTGCGGTGAATACCCAAACTGCAGGAACAACCCCGGTTGCTTTCGCCTCTTATTTTTAACTGAATTAATTGTCGAACATCCATGATATCTATCTTTTTTGCGGCCATATCCCTGATTTTTAGTTTCGGGGATAAGATAGAAATCATTCCTTTTCTTTTAGCGCTTTGATATAAATTGTACCTAAAAAAGTGGCACAACCCTAAAAAAACAAAATCTTAAAACAATACATTCCAGTGGCACAACTTCCACCGAAATGACTGGCACAACTTCCACCGAAATGCGTGGCACAACTTCGACCGTTTTATCTAATACTTCCACTTTTGGCGGGATTATTTGATTATCTTGAGAATTTCGGCGTCATTAATCTGCTGGTTTCTTTTCCTGATCATTCTATTTCTGCAATTCAGATTACCAGTTTCTTTACAGTATTTAAGAGTTTACTGTCTACAATTAGTTTCATTGTATTGTTAGTGGTACTTGTAGCATTTGGGTTTAAGAAAATATACAAAAAGAAATAGTACTCAATTATTTATAAAATCTTATTTTGATAGGCCCCCATATCCTAAATCTTATCTATCTTATGAAAATAGAAATGCCATACATCCGAATAGCGGATTGGCATTTTGGCAATATGGCATTTTGGAAGAAATAAAGGCGAGTTGGTAATATTGAACTAAGCGCAGATTGAACTGACTTAAAAAAAACGGTTATGCAGTTATGCAATTATTAACCTAAATTCAATCTACACATCACTTTGCAAAATACGGCCATTTTCCAAAAGTGGATTTGGCAAGATAAACTTTCATATCATCTAAGTAAAGAGCCTATCTGTAAATATGGAACCTCATGCATACTCCTTCTAATACAATTGACACCACTGATAATTCCTTCAATTGTCGGCTCGTATTGGAAGAATAAAAAGCCGTCTCAGGATAATCCTAAGACAGCTTTTTATAATGTGAAGTTCAACTGCATTAATGAACTTAAATTCATCGCAGTTAATGAATTAAAATTGTAAACTATTTGTATTTTTCTTCACGAAGGGCTTTGATTTTCTCGTCGGTGAGATATTCTTCAAAGTCCATATATTTATCGATTGTACCGCGTGGTGTAAGATCAATTACCCTCGAACAGACACTCTCAATAAACTCGTGATCATGACCAGCCATCAATACCTGTCCGGGATATACTTTCATGTTGTTGTTGAAGGCCTGAATAGACTCCATATCCAAGTGATTGGTAGGATGGTCCATAATCACAGTGTTAGGGTGAGCAAGCATCATTTTGGCAATCATGCAGCGCATTTTTTCGCCTCCGGAAAGTACCTTGGCACTCTTTTGTAAATCATCGCCAGTGAAGAGCATTTTACCAAGATATTGACGCAGGAAGTTCTCACTTGTATCAGAGGAGTAATTACCCAACCATTCGTAAAGTGTCTGATTCTTGGTGAAGAACTCAGAGTTATCGTTTGGAAGGTAGGCCGTTGAGATGGTAACCCCCCATTCAAGAGTTCCTGTCGTTGCTTCTATTTCTTTATTGAGTATTTTGAAGAAGGCAGTAACTGCGCGGTTTTCCTTGGCCATAAATACCACTTTGTCGCCACGTTCAATGGTAAATGAAATGTCTTTAAACAGTACTTCACCATCCTGAATGTATGATAGGTTTTCAACAGTCAATACGCGGTCGCCTGTGGCACGTTCCTGTTGAAATATGATGCCGGGATAACGACGTGTGGAAGGTTCAATTTCTTCAATCTTCAACTTCTCGAGCATCTTTTTACGGCTGGTTGTTTGTTTCGACTTGGCCACATTGGCACTGAACCGTTGTATAAATTCCTGCAATTCTTTACGTTTTTCCTCTGCTTTTTTATTGGCATTAGAAGCCTGTCGCAGAGCAAGTTGGCTGGATTCGTACCAGAAAGTATAGTTTCCAGAGAAACCACGTATCTTTCCGAAGTCTATATCCACAACATCCGTACAAACGTTATCGAGGAAGTGACGGTCATGTGAAACAACAATAACAGTGTTCTGGCAGTTGGCCAGATAGTTTTCGAGCCAAAGTACGGTTTCAAGGTCAAGGTCGTTGGTAGGCTCATCGAGCAATAAGTTGTCGGGATTACCAAACAAAGCCTGAGCAAGCAGCACACGTACTTTTTCCTTTCCATTCAGATCTTTCATCAAGGTAAAATGCATGGCTTCTTTAATCCCCAAACCACTAAGCAGATTAGCAGCATCACTTTCAGCATTCCACCCATTCATGTTGGCAAAATCGTCTTCCAGTTTGGCGGCCAGAAGTCCGTCTTGTTCAGTAAAATCGGCTTTGGCATACAGGGCATCTTTCTCTTTCATCACACGAAGCATTTCCGTGTGACCCATTAGTACAGTATCTAAAACTGTATATTCGTCAAAAGCATGGTGGTTCTGGTTCAATACAGAAAGACGCTCACCTGGTCCCAACATTACAGAACCACGGGTTGCATCCAGATCGCCTGAAATGATCCTTAATAAGGTTGATTTTCCGGCACCGTTGGCGCCAATGACACCGTAGCAGTTGCCAGGTGTGAACTTTAAATTAACATCTGAAAACAGCGCTTTTTTTCCGAACTGTATTGACAAATTTGAAACCGTAATCATTCGCTTTGTATAATGTCTTAATATTTAAGGGGCACAAAGGTAATATTATCTTTGCTTTGAAAGATTATTCTGAGTTATTAAATTCTTAAAGATCACTTTATCTCGGTTATTCGGAGGAAGCTATTTAAAATGATTCCTTATCAAACATTATCATTTGTCAAACCCCTTTGTCTGATTACTTCATAAATCAATAAACCGGCAGCAACAGAAACATTTAGCGATTCGATTTTACCCAGGATGGGGATTTTAAGGTGTTCATCAGCCAGCGCAAGAAGGCGTGGATCTATTCCTGTATCTTCAGAACCCATAATGATAGCCATTGGTCCCGTAAGATCCGTATTGGTATATACAACAGTAGATTTTTCGGTGGCTGCAATCATTTTCAATCCTGATTCTTTTAGGAATGAAATGGTTTCTTTCATACTTCTGGTGCGGCAAATTGGTACCAGATGCAAAGCACCTGCAGAAGTTTTGACTGCATCGGCATTGATACGCGCCGATCCTTTATCTGGAATAACAATGGCATGAACACCGGCACATTCAGCCGAGCGTACAATGGCACCGAAATTTCGCACATCAGTTACCTGATCGAGCACCAATATCAAAGGAGTTTTACCTTCCTCGTAAACAGCTGGAATAATATCTTCAATTCGTTGTAGCGCAACAGGTGAAATAAAAGCCAGCACACCTTGATGGTTTTTACGTGAAATACGATTGATCTTTTCAATTGGAACATACTGAAAAGCAATCTGCCGAATGCGAATAAGATCGAACATTTCTTTGAACAAATCGCCAATCAATCCCTTTTTAATAAGGACTTTATCGATTTCTTTACCGGCTTGAATAGCTTCAATCACAGCGCGGATGCCAAAGATCAGATCGTCGGCAGGTTTATTTTCTTTATTGTCGTACATTTTATACTAGTGATAATTTATTTAAATCAAATTTCAAGTTCCAAATTTCAGGTTCCAGGCTCATAGCCCCCCAAGCTCCATGCCCTATCCTCCAAGCCCCCACACTTTTAGCCTTTGTGCTTACCAGGTTTTCTTTTGTGACAGTACTTGCAGGTCAGCATTGAGCCTTTCCCAGTTTATTAATTTCTGTTCCAGTTCTTTTTTAAGCTTTTCATACTTGTTGAAAACTGAAGAATCATTACCATCTAATTCGGCAAGTACCTGATTTTGATGTGCGATTTTCTTTTCCAGTTCTTCAATTTCCTGCTCAGTTCTTTCAATGCTTTTTTCGATACTTTTGAAAGTACGGTTCAATTCTTTACGTTCTTCGAAGCTTAATTTTTCTACATCTTCGACTTTCTGTTGTTTAACTTCCTGGTTCAAAGGTAAATCTTTTCTCTCCAATTCCTTCATGGATTCCATTTTCTTACGACGCAGGAAATCGTAAATGCCACCCAAATGTTGTTTTACCTTTTTATCTTTGAATTCATATACACAACTTACTAATCCTTCCAGAAATTCACGGTCATGAGAAACAACAATTACCGTTCCATCGTAATCAATCAATGCCTGTTTAAGTATTTCCTTTGAGCGCATGTCGAGATGGTTGGTTGGCTCATCAAGTACCAGTAGGTTAACTGGTTCGAGCATAAGTTTTACCATGGCCAGGCGTGAGCATTCTCCTCCTGAAAGTACAGCAACTTTCTTGTCAGCATCATCACCTGAAAACATGAATCCGCCAAGGATACTTCGTATTTTTGTTCTGATTTCACCAACAGCTATCTGGTCGATGGTTTCAAAAACTGTTAAGTTTGGATTGAGACGTTTGGCTTGATCCTGAGCATAATATCCAATTTTCACATTGTATCCCATCTTCAATTCGCCCTCATATTCCAGCTCATTCATGATGATTCTGGCCAAGGTGGTTTTCCCTTCGCCATTTTTCCCCACAAATGCTACTTTCTCACCGCGTTCAATAATGATATCAATCTTATTGAGCACATTAAGTTTTCCGTAATTTTTAGTAAGCTCTCTGGCTTCAGCTACAATGGTTCCTGAGCGTAAAGCAGGCGGAAATTTAATTCGAAGAGCAGAGTTGTCTTCATCATCCACTTCAAGGCGCTCAATACGGTCGAGCATTTTTACACGCGACTGAACTTGAATGGATTTGGTGGCTTGATAGCGGAAACGAGCGATGAATTTTTCAGTATCTTCAATCATTTTTTGCTGATTGATATACGCTGCCATCTGATTCTCTTTCAGCTCCTTGCGTAAAATAAGGTATCTTGAGTAATTGGATTTGAAATCGTAAATACGTCCGAGGGTAATCTCTACTGTGCGGTTGGTGACTGCATCCAAAAATGCGCGGTCATGCGAAACAAGTACCACAGCACCATTGTAACTTTTCAAAAAATCTTCGAGCCATTGAATCGACTCAATATCAAGATGGTTGGTAGGTTCATCGAGCAAAAAAACATCGGGACATTTTAATAATATCTTTGCTAATTCTACACGCATACGCCATCCACCGCTGAATTCAGATGTTTGACGTGTAAAGTCAGAACGCATAAATCCAAGTCCTAAAAGCGTTCGTTCTACTTCAGCCTCAAAATTATTACCGCCCAACATGTGGAAGCGGTCATTAAATTCGGTCACATGATTCAACAAACGATTGTATTCGTCTGATTCGTAATCAATACGGGTGGCTAACTGATGATTGATTTCATCGATGCGTCGTTCAAGATCCAGAATTTCATCAAACGAAGTGACAGCTTCCTCAAAAACTGTACGTCCGTCTTCAATTAGCATGTGCTGAGGCAGATAGCCGATCCTTACATCTGTTGGAACCGAAACGACTCCTTCATTGGGTTGCTGTTCTCCCGCAAGAATCTTAAGAAGCGTGGATTTTCCAGCTCCGTTTTTGCCCACCAAACCTATACGGTCCTTGGGACTTACCAATAATGAAATTCCCTTAAAAAGTTCGAATCCCCCAAAACTAACTACCAATTGATCAACCGAAATCATATTCTTAAAATTTGAGGGTGCAAAGATACAAGAAACATTGGGAAAGTTGAAATCCATAATTTAAGTTGTAAATTAAGGTATTTAGATTCTGAAACTCTATTTTAGTGCTCTAAATATCAATTTATTATACTCAGGAATATACCAAATTTTAAAATACTTTAACTCTTTGTATTTCTTTTAAATCTATATAAAGGTGAATAGAATATATGTGTATGTGTCGCGGAGACTTCATAAATTAGGGTTTAATCTCCGGAAACTGTACAAATAACTAATTTTCTATCTTCTTTTTTCATATTACGCAAATTACCCATATTACGCAAATTACATACCATGTAATTTGCGTAATATGGGTAATATCCGTAATATGGGTAAAGGTTGTATCAGTTCAAAAAAGGGTTTGCTAAATCAGGAAATAACCATTGATTATTCATCTCCAAAATTCAGCAAACCCTTTCGTATCAATCTTGAAAAACCTTTCGGGTTAAACCATTATCTTTTTTGATTCTCTAATTTAATCGACTGTTTTTCAATATTCCATCCCTCGAGAAGAATTTCCATATTTTTTCTTATTAACTTATTGGAAGCACTGATGGTAAGGGTAATTGATTCATCAGGCGCCAAAGAGAAATAATTGGATGACCAAAAAGAAGGGAGGATTTCCATACCATCGCTTAGTAGTTGTGGGTGAATGAAAAATGCCATCAACTTCGAGCCATTGGTCAGTTTAACAGTCCATTTATTCTCTGATTTCAGCTTTTCTGATTTCAACACTGTTGCCTTTATTTGCGTCCGGGGCATAGAACTTAGTGCTTTGTAATTATTGTCTACAGCAAGCCAATACACATTGTGTGAAATGATTTTTCCGCTTGCGCTTTTCAGATTTAAAACCACAAAGTTTACTCCTTTGGCATCGGATAAAACCTTGGACAATGAGAAAGGTTCTTTCACATTAGTAGCTGATAGACTGATTCTTTCTTCCTCATGAAATAAAGGTTTCGAATCAATTCCATAAACATCAGCCTGAACGGTCAGGTTGGAATAGGTATGATAAGTTCGGTTTAAGACTGTTACATTGAAGTCCAGTGGATTTAGCTGAACATGAAGTGGTTCACAGGCATTTTGCTCAAAATAATAGCCTGCGTTTGGTTCAAGGTACCAGTCATAAATTTGCCAGATGACGCTTGGGAATGCAGCATTTATTTTCCAAAGCATGACCCCGCCTATTTCATTCAGCTTATGCCCTGCAGCTTCAAAAATCCCCTGGTACCCAGTTGCATTCATGAGTTGCATCTTATTGGAGAAATCTTCCATTGATACTGGTTCACCATATCTTTCCACCATTGTTTCATAGTATTTGTTATACTTGCCGCCTCCGGTAGCTGCATCGTGATAACCCCATGAGTGATTCAAAGGAAAAGGTAAGGTTTTATCCCATACCAGGTTGGGTATTATTTTTTTCAATCCATTGTAGGTCGGTTGCGATGGTATGCCAGTTTCATCTTTAAATACCCAATCTTTGGCATTGTCTGCCAAATTGTAATATTCCTTTGAATCCTGCCATGTATAAGGGCCTCCGCTGTAAACGCCTGATGGTAGATCATCAGGCCATGATCCCTTCCATCCCGGGGATAGTTTGGCGAATCCGGATGAACTTGGTATAAAAGGTCTGGTCCCATCCAAAGTGATAATACTTTCTCTCATCACATCATAGAGTTCCTTCCTAATATGTCCTTCATTTCCGCCAGTCCATACTAATAGACTTGGGTGATTACGAATTCGCTTGATGGTACTGACCATATTGTTGATGAAAACCTTACTTTCTCTTGGATTATCAACTGAACCTTTGAATTCGCCATTTGTGTCGCCTGTAACCCAAAAATCTGACCAAACCATTAGCCCATTGCGGTCAGCAAGATCGAAAAATATGTCAGGAGGAGTAATGCCGCCACCCCAGATTCTGACCAGATTAATATTGGCATTCCGGCAGAGCCTCAATTCGGCATCATACCTAACGGAGTCACGGTTTAGCATCATGTCAGGCACCCATGCACCTCCAACCAGATGAACGCGGTTTCCATTCACATAGAAATCGCGACGCAGAAGTTTACCTGGTACATCGACTGCTTTTGAACTAACTGTGCGGATTCCAAATACAAAAGTAGTATCATCTGAAATCACTCCATTTGTTTCATACTTTAATTGAATCCGGTAAAGATTGGCTTTCCCATATCTAACAGGCCACCACAAATGTGGCAGGTTAATGGTTAATTTATTCGTATTTACTGAATTAAGGTCGACATCAGTACTTGTACCTGCTGCAATGTCAATATCCTTTGTAAATTGGACAGTAGACCCCACAAAGTTTTCTGGACGAATATCTACTTTTAATATTCCTTTAGCTTGTAAAGGTCCATGGTTGGCCAATGCAAGTTTTAAAGAAAGTTTCGCTATAGAGGTATCGGGTAGGTTAGGTAAATCGGTTATCAATTGTGGCTGCACAATAGTCACATCGCCTGATGTTCGTAAAATTACAGGTTGCCAGATTCCAATGTTACGATCACGTACAGGCGGCACCCAATCCCAGCCAACAGAACAAAGCATGGTTACATTCTTGCCAATATCGCCGGTTGGTCCTCCATTTTCAAAAAAATCACCCAATGCTTTTAGTTGTTCCTGTGCAGGCAATCCGGGTGCATCAAGTGGATAGATTTTTACAGCCAATCCGTTATCTTTTCCGGCTAGAATTAAATTACTTATGTTGAAACTATATTCAGCAAACATACCAGCCATTTTTGTTGAATCAGCTATCTGCTTTCCATTGACCCAAACAGCTGCTCTGTAGTTAATGCCTTTGAATATTAACTGAAAATGACGCCCTTTATCGGTAGCCGGAACTTTAAAAGTAGTGCGGTACCAGTAAGGTTTTTTCCATGGATTACCTACGTTGGGAATATGACTGAACTGTTCAAGATTATAGGTTTTATTGAATGCATCAGATGCATCTGGTATCAGCATATTGTTCATTCCTGAATACGGATCAGGATATACGCGGTTAGCCACCAATCCTGTCAAAACGGTTGAAGGGACTTTTACAGGGAACCAATATACTTTTGAATGATAATCGGAATCAGATATTTTTTCGCCTGAGTCATCAATCAATTCAGAAGATTGCAGTTCAAATCTTGTTAGTTTTTCCTGCTTAACGATTCTATTCTGTGCCTGTGAAAGTTGTAGTATTGCGAAGCACAGAAGGGATAAAGATGTAATAAATTTCATTTGATTAAAGGTTTTATACAACTAATTATTATTTTTTACCTGAATTGCTGACAAAAGCAATGCGCTTGCTGTCAGGAGACCAAGATGGAACATTCATAGTACCCTGACCACCATATAGATATGCAATTACTCTTGGAGATCCTCCTGTTGTTGGCATCAACCTTAACATCACCCGTTTGTAGGAAGGATGCGAATTGAATTCAATATCGGCCTCAAATGTAATGAAAGCGATCCATTTGCCATCAGGAGAAATGTGTGGGAACCAATTATTGTACTGATCAAAAGTGATTTGTTCTTTTTCGCTTCCGTCAGGTTTCATACGCCACAATTGCATAGTCCCTGATTGGCTGCCATTGTAGTAAATGTATTTACCATCAGGGGAATATTCACAGCCATCGACATGTTCTTTGGCCTTATTTTCGGTTAAGGCAACTTCTTTTCCACCTTTAATTGAATTTTTATAAATGTTGTAAATGGGGCTGCCGTTGCGCTGGGCCACGTAAACAATTTCATTATTGTTAGGTGCCCAGCCATGCAGGTAGGAGGGGGTTTCTTCAGTGATAAGTTGAGGAGTTCCGCCTTCAATGGGTAATACATAAACAGTTGAACCGCCTCCATTCAAGCCTTCCCTTTGGCTGCTGATTCCTAGCATCTTGCCGTCAAATGAAATGACATGATCGTTGTTGTTGTTGTTTGCATTTCCGGTGTTCAGCTTTTCTGGTTCTCCGCCTTCAACAGGAATTTTATAAATATTACCGTCCATGTTAAATAGTAAATTTTTGCCATCCTTCATCCAGTTGGGTGCTTCAAATCGTGAATCTTTTTCCATGATTACTGTCCTTTTGCCATCAAAAACATTCATGGTCTCCATACGGCAACCAATCCATCCCTGTTTATTTGGATCATACAAAGCAGCAACTGGTTGGTCAATACGAACATTCCATATTTTGGCTGTTTCAAGCACATCAGGATTATGAGAACATATAAATAAACCTGCAAAGACTTCATCTGGAAGAGTTTCCATTATCTGAGTGCCGATTACCTGCAAAGGTTCTCCCGGATGCGCAGCTCTCAGAATAATAGTTTTACCTGATCGCTCCACCTGAAGAATGCTGTAATTGGGTTTGGGTGAAAATATTTCATCCTCCGGATCGCGCATAAAAGCACCCCTGAGGATTCTCCACTGCAAAACTGTCAAGCCATCACCATGTATAACAGCGGATGCATGAACAGCATTGGCATCTTCGGATGCACGCACCATCCAACCGATTTTACGATGTGGATCTTTTCCTGTACCTTCAAATGCAAAATTAGCAGTCAGTATGAAATTGCCTTTCAGCTTATTGTATAGGAAATTAAATTCATCCCTTTCAAACCATATATTGTACCCTGAACCGCTTAAAGTATAGGTTTGAGTACTTTCGTCATAAGAAGCGGAACCTGCAATTTTGGGAGAACCAATGTCATTACTAGTCTGAAATATTCCAATAGGTTTCTGTGCAAACGAACTAACAGTCAACATACTGGTTATTAGAATAAATGAAAGTTTCATAGAGCGAATATTTGGTTTTTTTTATGAGTGTTAATCTGTCCCGAAGATAGATATTACTGATTAAAACCCCAATCATTATTGAATAATTGTGCACAAATCTTTATTTTAAGTTGGTAATCAGATTCCATTTGTAATAAAGTTATTGCTTTCTGATTTCTGATCACTGAATACTGATCACTGAATACTGTATACTGACCACTATCTCCCTTCTCTTTGTCTTCAACTATTTTAATTACTTTTGCTGAAAATTTAAGAATTATGGGAAGAGGCAGGAAAACTAAGCCATTTTTTGAAGGTGTTACTATTACTGACATTGGCGCTGAAGGAAAAGCAATTGCACGTGTGAATGATATGGTAGTATTTACTACCCATGTAATTCCAGGTGATGTGGTTGATTTGCAGGTGACTAAAAAGCGTACCAAATATATGGAAGCACGGGTAACCCGCGTTATTGAGAAATCGCCTGACCGTGTAGATGCCTTCTGCGAACATTTTGAGGTCTGCGGTGGCTGCAAATGGCAGTTCCTTCCCTACGACAAGCAGCTTTTTTACAAACAGAAGCAAGTAGCCGACCAACTTAGTAGAATTGGACGCATTGAATTGCCCGAAATTACACCCATTATTGGCTCTGCCAGAACAACTTACTATCGCAATAAACTGGAATTCGGATTTTCTAACAGACGCTGGTTGACCACTGAAGAGATTGGGTTGGAAGGAGAAGAATTGAATAAGAATGCACTGGGATTTCATGTTCCAGAAATGTTTGATAAAATCATTAACATCAATAAATGCTGGTTACAGAGCGATCCATCAAATCAAATCCGTAATTTTATCAAGGAATATGCTGATGAAAATGGATTAGAATTTTTTGACCGCCGCATTCAGTCTGGGCTCTTACGCAATATCATTGTCCGCACTTCCTCCACCGGTAATTTAATGGTTATCGTTTGCTTTTTCAGCGAGCAAAAGGAAAACCGTGAAAACTTAATGGCTGCAATTGCTGTTGAATTTCCACAGATCACTTCTCTGATGTATGTAATCAATGAAAAAGGAAATGATACGATCCATGATCAGGAAATATTGGTTTACAAAGGGATTGACCATATCGTGGAAGAAATGGAAGGTCTGAAATTTAAGATTGGTCCCAAAAGCTTTTACCAGACCAATTCCGAACAAGCCTACGAATTGTACAAGGTAGCTCGTGAATTTGCTGACTTCAAAGGAGATGAAATAGTGTACGATTTATACACCGGTACCGGTACCATCGCCAACTTTATTGCATTCAAGGTTCAAAAAGTGATTGGAATAGAATATGTTTCAGAAGCCATTGAAGATGCTCATGTTAATTCTGAATTGAACGGAATTGTCAATACCACCTTTTTTGCCGGCGATATGAAGAAGATACTTAACAGCGAATTTATTGCATTACATGGCCATCCGGATGTGATTATTACCGATCCTCCACGCAATGGAATGGATGAGGAAGTTGTGAAAACCATCCTTGAAGCTGCTCCTGAAAAAGTGGTCTATGTTAGCTGCAACCCCGCTACACAAGCACGTGACCTGGCTTTGATGGATGAAATGTACAAAGTTACCCGCGTACAGCCTGTTGATATGTTTCCCCACACTCATCATGTTGAAAATGTAGTGCTGCTTGAGAAAAGAAAAATGTAATGATTTAACACTTATGTATATATACTGATCCGATGAACTCAAAGTTATCGAATCAGTTTGTTTTTTAATCTTATGCGATGTCATTTTTTACTTAAGTATTTCCGCCAAGACCGCCATTTGACCAAATTGTAGAATTCTTGAAACGCAAGGGGTGTATGTGTCATTGAATATGATTATTACTTGATTTTTACATGTCTTCGATCTGCATAAATGATACCTTATAGGTAGCAAAATGTCAAAATGTCAAAACGTCAATTGGCGGTCTTGGCGGTTTGAAATTTATACACTCAGGTGGATACAATTTTACAGGTCGAATGCCAATACTAAATAGGGGAGCTAGCTTTTCAATAGCACAAATAATAGTTTAATAATCAGACAAATAGAAAATAATATATTAAAATAACTGATACGATGAACTCAAAGTCATCGGATCAGTTTATTTTGATTTAGGCAACGATCTGACTGTACCAGGTTCCTAATTATTGTCAATGTTGAAATTTTTATTTTCATATCTTTCAATCAGGATGATTAATATCTTGGCTTCAGCTCCTTCCTTTGAATCAATAGGTGCTTGAAATATCTCTTCAAGCCTTTTTAATGCCTGGTTATAATCTTCTT
>Ga0209724_1002700_pt1 | contig 14994 bp, 13 predicted proteins | sample grotaG_FD_184143 | JGI IMG/M metagenome (GOLD analysis project Ga0209724, IMG submission 184143) | Glacier valley bacterial and archeal communities from Borup Fiord, Nunavut, Canada, to study Microbial Dark Matter (Phase II) -... | ecosystem: Environmental > Aquatic > Freshwater > Ice > Glacier ...
TCGTTGGGCAATTGCGCGAAATCGAAAGCGAGCTCGGGGTTGCCTACGTTCATAGCGATCTTGACCGGAATCTCCGGCATTTTATCGAGCGAAACCTCAATCACTTCAAACGGTACGCGGCCCCGATAAATATGGCCGGTGTCGCCTTCACAGCAACTGGCGGTAATGTCTTCACCATCCTTGATCACGTCAGTCGCGTCTTCACAGCCGACAATCGCGGGCACGCCCAGTTCGCGGGCGATGATCGCGGCATGACAGGTACGGCCTCCGCGATTGGTAATTATCGCCGCCGCTTTTTTCATCACCGGCTCCCAGTTCGGGTCGGTCATGTCGGTGACGATCACATCGCCTTCGCGAAATAAATGAATTTCGGAAACATCTTTGATCATGCGCGCCGGGCCGATGCCCACTTTGCCGCCAATGGCGCGGCCTTCGGCAATCTTTACGCCTGCAGCCTTCATGCGATAACGCGTCAACACATCGGTGCGGGTCTGTTGCGATTTAACGGTTTCAGGACGCGCTTGCAGAATATAGAGCTTGCCGTCATTACCGTCTTTGCCCCATTCAATATCCATCGGACGACCGTAGTGTTTTTCAATCGCAACCGCGTAATGAGCAAGTTCTTCAACCTCGGCATCGGTTAGTGAAAACTGATCACGCTCGATGCGATCAACCGGTTTCACGACGACAGATTTACCGGCTGATTGCGCATCACTAAAAATCATTTTTTCGGCTTTGGTGCCGAGACTGCGGCGCAACACGGCGGGCTTGCCTTCGCTCAGGCAACGCTTGCCCACATAAAACTCATCCGGATTAACCGCGCCCTGCACCACCATTTCGCCTAAGCCATAGCTTGAGGTAATAAACACGACATCGCGAAAACCGGATTCGGTATCGAGCGAAAACAGCACACCTGCCGCACCGGAATCCGAGCGCACCATGCGCTGCACTCCGGCGCTCAGGGCCACCTCGGCGTGTGCAAAGTCTTTGTGGACACGATAGGCGATGGCGCGGTCGTTGTAGAGCGAGGCGAAAACGTGTTTGATCGCGTCGAGGATGTTTTCAATACCTTTGATATTGAGGAATGTTTCCTGCTGCCCGGCGAACGAGGCATCGGGTAAATCTTCAGCGGTAGCCGATGAACGCACCGCCCAACTGGCTTCGGCATCGTCGCTGACGAGCTCCACATACGCACGGCGAATTTCAGCTTCCAGCGCAGGCTGCAGTGGCGCTTTGATCACCCAATCACGCACCATTGCACCGGTTTTATTGAGCGCCGGAATATCGTCCACATTTAAATTGATCAATGCAGCGTTGATTTTTTCGGTTAGCTGGTTGTGTTTCAAAAAATCACGGAATGCGTCGGCCGTGGTTGCAAACCCGCCCGGCACGCGTACCCCGGCTTCAGCTAATTGGCTGATCAATTCCCCCAGCGAAGAATTTTTCCCACCAACGGTCGCCACATCATCCATGCGCAGCGTTGCGAGCGGCAGAACCAAGGGAAGCGGCATGGCAGGCAAAGCAGAAGGGGAAGAAGGAGGGGAAGGAGGGGACGAAGAGGAAGACATGGCAGATCCGGTGAGGGTTGAAATTAATGTTTAAGGTTTAACCTGCGCGAAGGCGGCGGAAGTTGAGCCATAATTATAGCGTCGCTGCCCCATTTGCTGCAGCGCAATAACAGGGAAAACCCATGCCTCACCGCAGAACCGCCTTTTTTGTCTCGGATCGAACCGGCATTACGGTTGAAATGTTGGGTAATTCACTGCTTACCCAGTTTGACGATATCGAATTCCAGCGCGTCACGCTGCCATTTGTCGACAATCTCGAGAAAGTGCGCGAGGTGATGAACCGGATTGAGCGAGCGAATGCCGCATCGGGCATGCGTTCGCTGGTGTTCACGTCGCTGATGAAACCGGATCTGCGTGAGGAAATCAATAAAGCCAACTGCATGGTGCTCGATGTGGTGGATCGCTTTATCGTGCCTCTGGAAGAAGAGCTTGGCACTAAATCTGCCCACGCGATTGGCCGCAGCCATTCAGCCGGCAATTTTAAAGACTACAACCACCGCATTGAAGCGGTGAATTACACCTTGGCTCACGACGACGGCATGACCAACCGTAATCTGGAGCAGGCCGACATTATTTTGGTGGGCGTATCGCGTTCCGGCAAAACCCCGACCTGCCTTTATCTGGCGCTGCAATTCGGAGTCAAGGCAGCCAACTATCCGCTGATCCCGGAAGATTTGGAACGCATGAAACTACCACCGGCGTTGTTGCCGCTGCGGCAGAAGGTGTATGGGCTGACCATCATGCCGGATCGGCTTCAGCAAATTCGCCAGGAACGTAAGCCTGATAGCAAATATGCCTCGATTGAGAACTGCAAATGGGAAGTCACGGCGGCGGAAACGTTGATGCAGCAAGCCGGTATCGCGCATCTGAATTCGACCACCAAAAGCATCGAGGAATTGGCCACTACGCTGCTGCATGAGGCGCATTTGGTGAGGCGCGTTTACTAGGCATCGGGCGGCGTTGGAAAATGCAAACCTTAATATCGACGGGTTTTTTCAGCCATTTATGGCCCAAACACCGCTCCAGATAAAGAGTTTGATTTTTTAATAAGGCTCGCTGGATACCAGCTTTCATTCGTTGTTTTTATGCCCATGCACCATGACAACTCAGCTCGTTTCATTGAGTAAGCACCGCTTTTGTGCCATGATTATTGAGTCAACAAGGCATTTAGACCTGAATTAAAAGCATTCAAAAAAACAAATTATTATTTCATCTCACGAGGAGAATTTCATGTCACTGAAAAAACGTCTTATTCCTGCACTGGTTGGTTCGGCTTTGGCCTTGGGTGCCACGTCAGCCAACGCAGTTAAATTTACCCGGCGTATTTGTGTTCGGCGACAGCTTGTCGGATGCCGGTTTTTATCGTCCAACCTTGCTAGCCTCCAATGTGCCCGCACCACTCGTTGCCACGCTCGGTCGTTTCACCACCAACCCGGGCCCAGTTTGGTCTGAAATTGTTGCTGCATACTACGGCGGCAATCCCAATCCATCGAATGCCGGTGGCGGCATTTACGCCCAAGGCGGCTCGCGTCTGAGCGCCGTTTCCTCAAGCAGTCCGCCCAATTTGCAGCGTCCTGTTACAACCCAAATTACAGAATATCTGGCCGCTAGCGGCGGAAGCGCAAATCCAAACGCGCTTTATGCGGTTTGGGCGGGCGCCAATGATTTGCTACAAGCTGGTGCGGCCGGTGTTGGCGCGGCGAACGAGGTTGCCGGGCAAACAGCACGTTTGCGTGCCGCTGGCGCACGTTACATCATGGTGTTTGGCTTGCCTAACCTCGGCTTGACGCCTGACGGTTTGGCTGGCGGCCCAGCAGCCAGCGGGCAGTTCGCTGCTGCATCGGCCGGCTTCAACATCACCTTGTTCAACGCGCTGGCAGCCACCAATCAGCGTGTGATCCCGGTTGATACCTTTACGCTCTTCACTGAAGTACTCCAAAATGCGGCCGCGTTTGGTATTACCAATACCACCGGTACCGCCTGCGGCCCGCTGCCACCGTTTACTGCTGGACGCAATTCACAGTTCTGTACCGGTGCCAACCTCGTGCCCGGGGCGACGCCTACCAACTATGCGTTTGCTGACGGCGTGCATCCGACCACCGGTGTTCATGCAATCGTTGCCGATTTTGCCAAATCGTTGATTGACGGGCCAAATGCTTATTCGACCATGGCCGAGGTACCGCTTTCTACCCGTGCCGCGCATATCCGCACGCTCGATGAAGGCTTGCGTTCAGGTCAAGGCGCTGCAGTCGGCAAGCTGACCGCGTTTGCCGCGGGTGACGGCGGTAAGTTCAATATTGAAACCAATCCATTAAGTCCGCAGACCGATTCTAAAAATCGTTCGGGAACGGTGGGCGTGACTTTCCGTGCCTCAGACGCCATGACGTTTGGCGTGGCGATCGGCAAAACCACGGCGGACGCAACCATGGGCTCACTCGGTAAATTTAAAACCGATGAAAGCGCTGGCTCCGTATTTGGTGCCTACAAAGACGGCGGCTTCTACGGCAACTTCTCGGCATCTGTTGCCAATATCAAATTCAACGATATTCAGCGCTATATCAAGCTGGGCCAGGTAATGCGCACCAACACCGCTAACACTTCGGGTGATAACGCATCAGCTAACCTGACCGTTGGGTATGACTTTGCAATGGGCAGTTTAAGTATTGGCCCATTCATTGGTATGACGATGCAAAGCGTGAGCGTCGGTGAGTTCACCGAAAACAATGCTAACCCGCTTGAGCAATCGAGCCGGTTAAAAATCAGCGCTCAGGATCGTTCATCCAACGTCACCAGCGTTGGTGCGCGCGCCAGCTTCGCTCTCGGCAAGTGGACCCCGTTTGCGCGGGTTTCGTTTGATCAGGAAAACAAGCGCGATGCACGTGAAGTCACCGCATCACCAGTGACCGTTACGCAAGGCATCACCTACAGTATCCCAGGCTATCAGCCCAACAAAAAATGGGGTACCAGCACGATTGGTATTCGCGGCTACATCACTGACCAGATCAGCTTGGCCGTGATGTACACCAGCGTATTCAGCAGCGACAATATTAAACAAGATGGTGTTACGGCTAATATCGGATTTGCGTTTTAAGCAGATGTTATTCATGCGGCGCCGTTAATTCAGTGCTGGTTTAAATCGAAAAAAGCCACGAGTCATCGTGGCTTTTTTCTTTTTTCCTTTTTTCTTTTCTTCTTTTTTTTCGCACTCTCACCAATAGGCAGCATTTGTCATGCGGGTTTGTTGTGCCCGGGCGTGGCTGCTGGCATACGGGCAAAAATCTGTTTTTGCTTTGATGGTGGTGTGCGATGATGAATACATGAAACGCATTTACACCGCATCCAATTTGCCTGATGCCCATATCGTACGAGACCTGCTGGGGCAGGCAGGCATACCGGCACATATTTTTAATGCCAACGCAATCGGGGCATTAGGCGATTTGCCGATGTCAGCGGCTTACCCGCAGGTGTGGATTACGCAGCTTCACCAAGCACAGCATGCGCTTGCCGTGATCGCGCATTATCAGCGGCAAGAGACGAACACCACTAATAAGCTTTGTGCCGCCTGCAGCGAGACCAATCCGGGTGAATTTGAAATTTGCTGGAACTGTAATGCCGCGTTATCCGAGGCCATGCTGTTAGACAAAACCTAGTCAAATTTCAGTTTCATTGTGATAACGGCAAACGCCAGCACCAGCGTCACCACATTCGCTGCGATGATCGGGGTTGAATTTAGCATCAGGCCATACCCCAACCAAAAAATAACGCCCAGGGTAAAGATCACATACATGGGCAATGAAACATCCTTGGCCGAACGTGCTCGCCAAATCTTGATTACTTGCGGCACGAAAGCAAGCGTTGTACATGCGGCCCCGATACTGCCTATCACATCAGTCAAATTCATCGTCAGGTCTTAAGCGAGAAAGGGGTGAAGCGGGTGCTGCGATCAAAGTAATCTTCTGCTTCTGCACGCTTCAGCGCTTTAACCAGCGCAATAGTGACCGGCAGCATCACCACTTCGACCAATACTTTTAGCGCCCATTGCGCGGCCATCACTTTGAGTATCAGATCGTTACTCCAGATTCCGTAAAATGCAATCGGGTAAAACAGCAGCGAATCTACGCCCTCACCAAACACGGTGGAAACCACAAAACGCACGCCCATCCGCTTACCATCTGCAGCGATTTTCATTTTAGCCAGCACATAGGAATTCACAAACTCCCCGCAAAAATAAGCGAGCATCGAGGCCATCACAATTCGCGGGGTTTGACCAAACACAGTTTCATAGGCCCCTTGATTGGGCCAACCCGGTGCAGGCGGCAGCGCCACCACCACACTCGCCATCAGGGCGGCAAACGCCATGGCACCAAACCCGGCCCAGATAACCTTGCGCGCGCGGGCATAACCATAAACCTCGGTGAGAATATCGCCGAACACATAAGACAGCGGAAAGAACAGCACGCCTGCACCAAAAGTAAACGCACCCAAACCGGGCAATTCAATTTGAGCGGCTTTGGCCGGCCCAATCAAGTTTGAACACAAATACACCGCCACAAAACCAACCATGACCAGATCGTAGTAACGATAGCTGCGCGGTACGCGTGGCGCTAGATTAGCAGACGACGGTAACGAGGTTATAGGGTTCAAACGAGATGCTCCGACTAAGTAAAAGGCTATGTAGGCAACCACCGCAAAGTGGCTGATGTTAATAAAATGTTTTCCGGCGCGGCGGCTTTGGATGCATTGATTTATGGCGAGCATTGTAAACGTTGAATGACATTATTTCTGCATGATGTTTACACACTTGTTGCGCGATTTGCATTACCTCCGCTGGCGCACCATCTCAAATAATGTGATCGCCGCACAGGCTGCCGCATTCAGTGATTCCATCGGGCCTGGCATCGGAATAGTGACTGAATGTGACGCGGCGCTCATTAGCGCCGCCGATAAACCGCTACCTTCATTACCAATCAGGAAAGCGGTCGGCTTCGTCAACTGACAGTCGTAAAGCGTTTGCGCTGCCTGCGGTACCAGCGCCAGTGACTGGCCTTGATAGCGTGACACCCAGTCCACCACCTCTACACCCTCCACCATATTCAGCGCAAAGTGCGCACCCTGCCCGGCGCGCAGCACTTTAGGCGACCAGCAAAACGCACAGGTTTTTGATAGCACCACCTCACGCACTCCCGCCGCGGCAGCGCTGCGCAGCATGGAGCCCACATTGCCCGGGTCTTGAACATCCTCCAGCACCAGCACGGCATCGGCATTAAGCGGTACCGGACGGGCGCTGGGCGTGGACACCATGGCGAGTACGCACGCCGGCGATTCCAGGCTGGATGCCAGCGCCATCAAGGCATCTGACAGCACATTAATGTGACGTGCATCATGCCGCGCCATGAGTTGTACCACCTCTGGTTGGGCAAGCGCTGATTCTGCCACCGCAAGCGTATGCACCGGCCCGAGTGAATCAGCATAAGCGCTCACCAAATGGATGCCGTCGAGCACGGTCAGCCGCGCCTTCTTGCGTTCACGTGATGAATGCGCGAGCGCGATAAGCTGTTTGGCAAACGCATTATCGCGGGAGTGAATGGTTTTCATGTCGGGTAATTGATGGGCTAAGCAGTCAGGTTTAATGTTGCCTGTGCCAGCATGGTGCGCAGTGGCGCAAAACTTTGACGATGTAAGGGACAAGGACCATGCTCTTTGAGCGCCCGAATATGTTCAGCCGTGCCATAGCCTTTATGTTTGGCAAATCCATATTGCGGATAGCGTTCATGCAGCATCACCATTTCCGCATCGCGGGAAGTTTTGGCGAGGATCGATGCGGCCGAAATTTCCTGCACCAGTCGATCACCTTCAACAATGGCACGACTTTTGTACTTAATTTTTGGGACATGCAAACCATCCACCAGCACTTCGTCTGGCTTGTGTTCGGACGCATCGGAAAGCCCTTCAACTGCACGCTTCATGGCCAGCAGTGTTGCTTGCAAAATATTAATCGTATCAATTTCTGTGACATCAGCGAAGGCCACGCAATAAGCTAGCGCACGCCCGCGAATGTCGATAGCCAACTGATCGCGACGCTTGGCTGAAAGCATTTTGGAATCTGCTAACCCGGCGATAGGTTGAGTCGCATCGAGTATCACCGCCGCCGCGAATACCGCACCTGCCAGTGGCCCGCGCCCGGCCTCGTCAACGCCGCAAATCAGCATGCCGCGCTGGATAATGTGGGGGCGCATATGATGAGCCGCAATGGTCAAGCGGCGGCAGCTTGTTGATCGGTGGTCGCGTATGAGACGTGACTGCCGCGCTCAATCAGGCGCGCTAAAAAAGGCCGTAATGCCTCGCGCACACGGTCTGCATTGTTGACGGCGAGCGACGCGTGGATTTCAGCAAAACGTTCACGCAGGCGTTCAGCAGCGTCTGGATGCGCTAACCAGTTACCTAGTGCGCGGGCCAGGTTTTTAGCGGTAGCGTCGTCCTGCAGCAGCTCCGGGACTAACCATTCACCGGCCAAAATATTGGGCAATCCAACATAGGGCAAATAGGCTTTTTTCTTCATCAGCCGGTAGGTGGTAGGCGACATGCGATAGGCAATCACATGCGGGCAGCGCAGCAACGCGGCTTCCAGCGTGGCAGTACCGCTGGCGACCAATGCAACATCAGCCGCCGCCAAAGCAAAATTAGCGTGGCCAAATAAAATCTGCAGCGGCAAGTCCTGCGCGTTCAATTTCCACTGCGCGGCCTCAAACTGCTCGCGCGTTTCACGCGTGGCAAGCGGCACCAGGAAACGAGCCTGCGGAAATTTCTTCAATAATTCTTTGGCGGTTTCAATAAACAGCTCAGCATGATAATCCAGCTCGGTTTGACGGCTCCCCGGCAATAACGAGACGATCATTTCATCCGGCTTGATACGCAACTGCGCACGGGCCTGATCACGCTGCCAAATCTGCGGCACATTATCTGCCGTAGGATGGCCAACAAATGTCGCAGCGATACCCTCTTTGGCGTAAATCGCCGTCTCAAACGGAAACACAGTCAGCATATGGTCGACCGCGCCCTTAATTTTATGAATGCGCTCACCGCGCCAGGCCCAAATGGACGGGCTCACATAATGGATGGCCGGTACACCGGCGGCCTTAAGTGCGCGCTCCAACCCCAGATTAAAATCGGGGGCATCAATGCCAATAAATGCGGCGGGAGGGTCTTTGAGAAAACGATCCTTGAGGCCATTTCGAATCGACAAAATCTCGCGATAACTTTTCAATACTTCGACGTAGCCACGCACCGCCAGCTTTTCCATCGGATACCAGGAGGTAGCACCCGCTGATTGCATTTTGGGACCTGCGATACCAACAAACTCAAGCTGTGGATAGTCCTGCTTCAACGCCTTGATCAGCAACGCGCCCAATAAGTCACCGGAGGTTTCCCCGGCTACGATGCCAATTTTCATAACATTTTCAGCGCACAATGCCGCGTGTGCTGGCGGCCAGAAAATTCGACAATATTTTTATTTCCAATGCGCCTGGCGCTTGTTTTGCCAATTCATCTTTGGCTTCGGCAAAGCTGAGCCCGTCTCGATACAGGGTTTTGTATGCCTGCTTGATATGGGCAATTTGCTCCGGGGTAAAACCACGTCGCTTAAGCCCCTCTGCGTTGACCCCGGCCACCACCAGCGGCTGGCCACCCACCGTCACATAAGGTGGAATATCCATCAACACCACGCTCGATACACCGCACATCGCGTGGGCGCCGATTTTTACAAACTGATGCACGCCGGTAAATCCACCGAGCGTTGCCCAATCACCGACTTGAACATGTCCTGCCAGCTGTGTGCAATTGGCAATCGTGGTGTGGCTACCCACCACGCAATCATGCGCGATATGCACATACGCCATCAACCAGTTATCGTTGCCGATGCGGGTCACACCCTGATCCTGCACGGTGCCACGATTGAAACTGCAGTATTCGCGAATCGTGTTGCGATCACCGATTTCAAGCTGCGTCGGCTCACCCTGATATTTTTTATCCTGATTCGCTTCACCTAATGAAACGAAATGATAAATGCGATTATCTACACCAATCCGGGTATGGCCTGTCAGCACACAGTGGTGACCGACGGCAGTGCCTGCGCCGATTTCAACATCCCCATCAATAACGGTATAGGCCCCAATACTGACGTTTACGCCCAGTTTGGCGCGTGGATCAATAACTGCCGTGGGATGAATCGAGCCTGACACTATGCAATCGACCGCATGGTGCACAACAGCTCAGCCTCGCAGGCGAGTTTGCCCTCAACATGAGCCTGCACAGCAAACTTGACCAATCCGCGTTTTTCCAGCAGAACTCTTGCGGTCATGATGAGCGTATCACCCGGTACTACCGGACGTTTGAAGCGCGCGCCGTCTATACCGGCCAGATAAACCACGTTATTTTCATCTGTTTTTTGACCGGTACTTTTGAGCGAAAGCAGCGCAGCCGTTTGGGCGAGAGCCTCAACTATCAAGACGCCGGGCATCACCGCATAGTGTGGAAAATGGCCCTGAAAAAACGGTTCATTGATACTGACGTTCTTGATCGCCTTGATATGCTCTCCCGGGATGAGCTCAATCACGCGATCCACCAGCAAAAACGGATAACGATGCGGAAGATACCGCTTGATTTCATCGCTTTGCATAACGACATTTAACGGGATGACGGGCAATGCAGCAGAATGTGCGGCGGGCTGTGCGGAAGCTTGTGCAACAGGCGCGTTGGTGGTGGGTTCATGCATTACTTTTCTCCAGAATTTTTCAGTGCTTTTGCCAGCCTGTCAAGGTTGCGAATATGCACTGTATTTTTTAGCCAGTCACGATGCGTCATGTGCGGAATGCCCGATGTGTAAGTGCCCGGTTCGGTAATTGATTTTGTCACAAAGGTAGTAGCAGAAATAATGGCGTCATCACAAATATCAAGATGTCCGATGATGGATGCAGCACCACCGATCATCACATGCCTGCCAATATGCGTGCTGCCTGCAATGCCCACACAGCCTGAAATCACGGTGTGATCACCGATGGTGCAATTATGGCCTACCTGCACTTGATTATCGATTTTTACGCCGTTGCCAATAGTTGTGTCATCCATGGCGCCGCGATCAACTGTCGTATTTGCACCTAGCTCGCAATCATCACCGATGATGACCCGCCCGGTTTGCGGGATCTTGATCCACTGGCCGTTATCGGGTGCAAAACCGAATCCGTCCGCGCCGATGACCACACCTGAATGTACGATAACCCGTTCGCCTACTCGGCAGTCCGCATAAATCGTTACGCGTGCGCTCAATGCCGAGCCTGCGCCAATAACGGTGTTTTCGCCTATGACGCAGCCCGCGCCCACACGTGCGCCTTCGCCAATGATTGCGCCTCGGCCCACCGAAACAAATTCAGCGATCTCAGCCGTAGGCGCAATCCAGGCGCCCGCATGAATAACAGCACTGGAATGGATGCCCGCCACTACGCCACGCGCCGGACTAAACAATTGCGCGACGCGGGCAAAGTAGGCATAGGGATTGGCAGCGACGATTCGGGGTTTGTCGGTAACTTCAACATCTTTTAAGCCGACAATCACAGCGCCCGCATTAGATGATGCCAAGGCAGTTCGATAGCGGGGATTGGCAAGGAAGGTAATGCAATTAGCGGCAGCATTTTCAATAGTGCCCACGCCCTCAAGCGGCTGGCTAACTTCACCTAACGCTTCACCGCCTAGTTTGCTGATCAGATCACGGAGTAGCATGCTTTAGGCTTTCTTCGCGGCACCATCGTTGCACCGTTACGCTTTAAGCAAGCGGCGGGATTATTTATCAGCCAGCGCCTTTATCACTTTGTCAGTAATATCGACGCGCGGACTGAAGAAAACCACGTCCTGCAGGATGAGATCAAATTTTTCTTTTTCGGCTATATCGATGATGACTTTTTGTGCACGCTCCTGCAGCGACACAAACTCTTCCTGCTGGCGCAGGGTAAAGTCTTCACGATACTCGCGTTGAATGCGCTGAAAATCCCGCGTCAATTGTGCAAGCTGGCGTTCTTTGACCATGCGATCAGCCTCAGGTAGCGTAACGGATTCTTTCAGCAGCGTCGCATCCATGTCGCGACCCTGTTTTTGCAGCTTGTCCAGCTCCGCTTTGCGAGTGGAAAATTCTTTTTCCAGTTTGGCCTGCGAACGCTTGGCAGGTGCTGATTCGCGCACGATACGCTCGCGGTCAACAAAACCAATTTTGGCATCGCTCGCGTTCGCAACCGCTGCTGTTGCCATCAACATGGTTGATAAAAATAACAAAGTATTTTTAACCATATTCTTATGCATGTTCGCCACCTTTTTTATGCCCGCTTGCTATAAATACTGACCATTAAAACGCGCGTCCCAGTAAAAATTGGAAGCGCTCCGGACGATCACCGTCCTGAATCTTGATCGGTTTTGCCAAACTGAATTTAAGCGGCCCAACCGGTGAAAACCAGCTCACGGCCACACCAAATGATGAACGCAAATCCCTGAACGTAATCCTTTCATTGGCACCGAATACATTACCGGCATCAATAAATGCGGAGATGCGCACCGACTTGTCTGTCTTCACACCGGGCATCGGAAACAGCAACTCAAGATTGGTCACGAACCGTTTGCTGCCGCCCAAAAATTCATTGGTATTAAAATCGCGTGGGCCAAGGGAGCTTTGCAGAAAACCGCGTACAGAATCGACACCGCCCGCGTAAAAATTCTTGAAGAACGGCAGCGGCTTGCCACCATAGCCACCTGCATAACCCACCTCAATATTGCCCGAAAACACAATAGGGCCCCAAACCGGCCGCAGGTATTGCGCCTTGGTTTGTACACGATAATATTTAATATCGCCGCCAGGCAAACCTGCTTCTCCGCTTACCTCAAGCACATAGCCGCGCGACGGAAAATAGATACTGTCACGCGTATCACGCGAGTAACCCAAAGCGCCACGCAGCGTGTTGCTTTTGGCGCCAAAGGTATTAACGTAAGCAAGGTAGCGTTGCGGACTAAACTGGTCGAGTTTTAAATTGGTCAATTCCCAGCCCAACCCGAAGTTAATCGAATCATATTCGGTCACCGGCACGCCAAACCGAACGCCCGCGCCAGATGTGGTTGAACTGAAGTCACCAGTGGATAAAGTGGCTGTATCGAGGGTGCGATGGTAAACATCAAAGCCCCGCGAAATGCCGTCCGCTGTCCAATAAGGGTCCAAAAATGAAATCTGATAAACCTTGCTGACCCGACTATTGTTGATCTGGAATGAGAGCTGGTTGCCGGTTCCGAAAATATTTGCTTGGGAAACAGAAGCGTTCAAACTGAGCTTTTCGGATTGTGAAAATCCCACGCCGAACTGCAGACTACCGGTATTGCGTTCTTTGACCGTAATATTTATATCACGCTGATCGCTGGTGCCACTTACCGGAGGCGTATCAACCGTCACTTCTTCAAAGAAACCGGTTCGCTCCAGACGCTCTTTGGAGCGATTGATTTTGTCGATCGAATACCAGCCTGCTTCCAGCTGACGAATTTCGCGGCGCACTACTTCATCACGGGTGCGGGAGTTGCCCTGCACATTGATGCGGCGCACGTAAATACGTTTGCCCGGGTCAACGAACAACGTAAATAAGGCGGTGCGTTTTTCTTTGTCAAGCTCGGGCACAGGATTGATGTTGGAATCCGAGTAACCGTCATTGCCGAGGCGATCCGTAATCCGTTTAACGGAATCAACAATTTTTTGACGGGAAAAAGTTTCGCCTTCCTTGAACAACAGCAAGGCGCGCATTTCATCTTCAGGGATTTTTAAATCGCCTTGAAATTTGGCCCCCGCAATCGTATAAACCGGGCCTTCGGTAATGTTGATGGTGATGTAAATCTTTTCTTTGTCCGGCGTGATCGAGACCTGTGTAGAGTCAATTGAAAACTCAAGGTAGCCACGGTTCAAATAATAGGAGCGCAGTTTTTCCAGATCGCCTGACAGTTTTTGCTTCGAGTATTGATCGTCTTTGGTGAAGAATGAAAACCAGCCGCCGGTTGATAACTCAAATTCTTTAATCAGCGTGCTCTCTGAAATTGCATTTGCGCCAATAATATTGATGTCTACAATTTTGGAAACATCGCCCTCTTCAATCGCAAAGGTTAACGATACCCGGTTCCGCTCCAGCGGGGTGACAGTGGTGGTGACCTTGGCCGAGTAAAAACCACGGCTGGTGTACTGACGCTTGATTTCTTTTTCGGCGCGGTCAAGCAGCGAACGGTCAAAAATTTTAGCTTCTGAAATGCCGGCCTGTTTCAAGCCGTCTTTCAGATTGTCTTTGGTGAATTCTTTTGCGCCGCTGATATCGATTTGCGCAATCGCCGGGCGCTCTACCACGAACACCACGAGCACATCGTTCTCAACTTCCAGCCGCACATCCGTATAAAAACCGGTGGCATAGAGCGCTTTGATCGCGGCGGCGGCTTTGTCGTCATCGATGCGCTCGCCGACCTTGACCGGCAAATAGCTGAAGACCGTACCGGCTTCGGTGCGCTGAACACCTTCAACACGAATATCGCGGATAACGAATGGCTGGATCGCAAAGGCGGCGGCAGAAAATAATCCGCTCAGCAATAGCGCAAGCAATTTGGAAGTAGGACGGGAGTGGAGAGAAGCAAAACGCATCAATAATTAACCTGTGCATCGATCCTGTGTTGCCGGAAACTAACCCGCAACCAAGCGATGAATGTCGTTATAAAAAGCGAAGGCAGTCATGCCCAGCAGTAGTGTTAGCCCGATTTGCTGGCCTATTTCCATGGTGCGTTCAGACACAGGGCTACCCTTGAAAACTTCAAACGTATAATACATCAACTGGCCCCCATCCAAGACGGGGATAGGCAGCAAATTGAGCACCCCCAAACTGACGCTGATGAGCGCTAAAAAACCCAGATACTGCACCCAGCCCATTTGCGCTGATTTGCCTGCATAATCGGCTATCGTGACCGGTCCCGACAAGTTTTTCCATGAAATATCACCCATGATCATGCGGCCCATCATCTTCAGGCTGAAAATCGATGTATCCCAGACTTTGCCCCAAGCGTGGCTGATGGCCTCTATCGGGCCATAACGAACGGTGGTGAACAGCCTGGATTCAATAGCCCGGTCAACGTCTGGCTTCACTCCAATGCGACCAAAGGTTTTCCCGTTTTCGGTGACGCTATCCGGGGTTATAACTTTTTCAAACTGCCTGCCATCACGCTCAATCATAAAAACCAGTGGCTGCCCGATGCTTTGGGAAACTTCTGCCACTAGCTGATCCCAGCGCGAGACCGGGTTGCCACCGATGGCGATGATTCGATCAGCCGGCCTCAAATCAGCACGCGCAGCGGCACTGTTGACAGCGATCTGACCTACAAC
>Ga0209724_1002705_pt1 | contig 14966 bp, 6 predicted proteins | sample grotaG_FD_184143 | JGI IMG/M metagenome (GOLD analysis project Ga0209724, IMG submission 184143) | Glacier valley bacterial and archeal communities from Borup Fiord, Nunavut, Canada, to study Microbial Dark Matter (Phase II) -... | ecosystem: Environmental > Aquatic > Freshwater > Ice > Glacier ...
TGCCTTCTAAACCTTGTTGATATACTGGACCCACCTCCTGGTTACTACCACTATAGGCATTAGGGTCGTAAGTCCCATCAAAACTTGGACTAGTAAGGCCTCCATAACAGGTATGCCGTGGCTTAACCTTTGAAAAATCACCCAGCTCATCACTTCCAGGATAGGAAGGATTCCATGAAAAAACAGGACCGTCCCAAAATCCTTGAGATGGCCCATGTAAAACATTAATTGAAGAAATTTTGCCAGGAGGGTTAAATCCCACTAAAAAACTTCTATTATATTTATTAGATCCTAATCCGTAATCAATAATAGACCTTGCAAATGATATGTAATTGTTGAATTTTGGATGATTGGGTTTTAAAATTTTGTCGGCTATAACCAGAAGTGAAAATGTTGGAGCTTGCATACTGCCAAGGGCAAGGTGAGGATATCCCCATTCTGGCATTCCTGAAGCAGTAATTGTTGAGGCAAGACTAGCATCTGCTAAAGATTCTATCATTTGTCCATACGTAAATTTTATGGCCCCTTTACCCCCAGTTGTTTCTGTATTATGAATTTCTGTATCAGCTCCAAGATATTTTGCAAAAAGTATATAACAATTTGGATCAGGATTAGCATTTAGCTTTCTTAACTTATTGCCCCAGTCATCTTTAGTTTGCACAAATAAATTTCCTCTAGATCCATCTTCAAATAGTGGTGGAAGTGGATATAATGAATTATTTGTAAAATCAATTGCCTTTTTGAGGAAAATATCTCCATATAACATGTTTTTTTTAAGCTCCGCTCCATGTAACCATAAAGATGCCCAACACATATTTGCTGAATAACCTACACCAGGCCTATGCATATTGATATCTTTATCCCACCGTCCCCCGGCAAAATCAGAATCAACCAAATTTCCATCTTTATTTTTAAGTGTTCCACCTGATCTTGCCCCAGCAACGCCAATAGGACTTTTAACTAGGTATTGATTTGCAAAATTGAAAAGCATTTTTGACCTTTCTAATAATAAGTTTGCGTAGGCCACCTCTCCGGCATTGCTTTCATCGCCCCGAAAGACTATAGAAGCAGATGCCATTGAAGATGCTATTAAGGCAATAGTTGGACATGCTGGGGCATCCTTGTCTGCATAATAAACTGGTCTTTGATAATTAGGAAAATCTGATAAATTAAAAATTGTGTTTTCAATAGTCTCATGTTGACAAGATAAAAAGACCTGTTCGTTTAGCGTTATTATAGAAGGGGAAAGTACCTTTCCTTGATATTTATCTGGGCCACTTGCACCACCTGAACCACCAACAATAATATAAATTCTATATTTGCTGACATCATCTGGATTTAAAGGGTCAAATTTAAAACATTTTAAAAAGTAATCATTTATCCACTTTAAATTACCTTTTGAATATAATAATTGGCCAGTAGTTTTATAAGCATTAGGGTATTCTATTATACCCCATGCAAGCATGGTTGCAGCACTAGACATTGCAGTTGACCATTTGGGCGGGTCACCGGCATCAAACCAGCCACCGGTTAGGTCAGGAGTTCCGTTAACCTCAAAAGGGTCACTTTTTATCGATTTGCCATCATTTAAATAAGAATCTGAGCGCCAATTTACTCTATTATTGATTATGGTCCCGTCGGGTAATGTGACCCCGGACGAAACTTTACCAGCTCGTTGAACTTCTAAAAACCAGATGGTTTTCTGAAAAGCTTCAACATAATTATAGGTGTCAGTTTGCTTTAAATCATTTTTGTGTTGTTTCACATGGTTTACCTTTTTTTGGGAATTAGCCTTGTTTGCAATGAAAATAAAGAGGCCTGTACAAATTGCTAGTCTAGATATTAATTTTAAAAAATTGATCATACATTGAAATTATTTTATGGAATTATTTATTACCTATTTTTAATATTAAGGATATTTTTTAGGCATAAAATTCGCTCTCAGCACTTTCATCTCACCTGAATTTATACCTACAATATAACTGAGTACCCCATTTAATTTTATTGAGGAAATAGACTTTACATCACCAGGTAAAAAAACACCACTTTCTGAAAGAGGCAATGGTTTAAACCCCCCTTTGCCATTTCCTTTTAAAAGCAGTCCAATAGAGGCATCATATTGGCCCGTCATATAATCAGGGCTAAAAAAATTTCCGGCTATAAGAACATCTAAATGGTTATCAAAATCAAAATCCTTCACAATCATGGCTTGTACCGTTGAAAATTGGGCTTGAACAGGTAGTGGCCTACTGGCAAATTTTCCTTTTCCTAAGTTTTCTATATATACTGATTTAAAATTAATTGCTTCTAATACCAATGTCTCATCCATTTCACGATTATTAATAATTTCATTAATATCAGCATTAGAAAATGATAAATAAGTATTAAATTGTTTTTTAATCAGCGGGTATTGTAAGGCTAGGTTATCCCTGCTAGCCACCAAGCATTCTTTACCATACAAATAGTATGTCATTAAAACCTCGGTCCGATTATTTTTATCCAAATCCTTTGCGTAAATTCTAACTGGATTTTTAACCGAAGCTTTAAATTTGGAGTTGGTTCCTAAATTACCTCCAATATAATCCAGATCACCATCGTGATCAAAATCGCCTTCTGCTATGCTAAAATAAAAACCAGGCTCATTTAAAGTTGTTAATTGGACGAAATGCTTTCCATTCTCGTTTTTAAAAAACGTAACAGGCATAAATTCTCCAGTTAAAATCAGGTCTTTCCATCCGTCACCATCGAAGTCTGACCATAAAGCATCAGTGACCATACCAGCGCCAGAAATTATTTCTGATACATTTTTAGTAATATCAATAAAGTTACCTTTTCCGTTATTCTGAAGTATAAAGCTTTCAGGTTGTAAGGGATACCTGGAAGGGACTACCCTTCCCCCAACAAACAAATCCAGATCACCATCCTTGTCGAAATCGCATGCCTTCACGCAACTTCCACTTGAAAATTCACTTGGCAAAGATGATTCACTTCTTTTAAGATTGCCTTTACCATCATTAAAGTAAAGCCTATCTTGATAAGTTGCAGTAAAAGGATTGTATTCACTCCCGCCTGATACTACATACAGGTCTAAGTCACGATCATTATCAGCATCAAACAAGACACCTCCCATATCTTCAAAACCCTTATCTGGCAAGTCTTTTATAATAAAACGTTTGTTTTTTTGCTGATAAAATATTTTCCCAGGTATAGATGCCGGCCCACCTACCCAAAAATCATCCAAACCATTACCGTCTATATCTCCTACGGCGGTATATGGCCCGTTTCGAGAAAACCTATGAGGAAGTAAGGGTTCTAAATTGAAATCCTCAAAACTGTTTTCATGGTGAGTAAAATTTATTTGGCTCGTTGATGTTATTTCTGAAAATATGGTTTTACTAGGGAAAAGAGGCCGACTATAATCTGTTTTATTGTTTATTTTATGAGATTTATTATAATCAACCGATAATAGTTGGTTGCATTTTATAGCGCAAAAAACTTGGTATCTATTATTTGTCCATCTTATTTCGATAGTATCAATTTTAGAATCCATACCAATACCAAAATGCACGATATCGTCCTGGGTGGATTGAAACCCGCGATATACGTTATGTTCGACAGTTTGGCTTTTTCCATTATGTATAATTTTTATTTGGGTACCTTGGGATGGATAACCGTTTAATTTCAAATTTATATAATTGGAACCCGGCAACTTGTCACTATTATTTTTATATATGGTTGCATTAGCGTTTAAGTTATTAATAATTATATCCAAATCCCCGTCGTTGTCCAAATCAGCAATTGCCGCACCGTTTGACGAACCTTTTTCGGTAATTCCCCATTTTCCCCCAACGTCGCTAAATGTTAAATCTTTGTTGTTCTTAAATACAAAATCCGGTTTGTTAACAGGTTCAAGATATTCGGATTTGTCCAGCAAATTTTTGATGAATGTATTATAATCAAATCCACCCTTGTTGATCTCTTCAGATCGATAGGAGGTAAAATCCAGGTTTGTTATGTCCTTAGGAATGCCATTTGTAACAAACAGGTCTTTCCAACCATCATTATCTAAGTCAGCAAATAAAGCCGACCAGCTCCAATCGGTTTTATATACGTCTGCAAGCTGTCCTATCTCCGAAAATGACATTTCGTTATCTGGCGACCTTCCGTTATTTAACTGAAGTGTGTTCCTGGAATACTGGGGCAAGTAACCTTGTTGAAGGGAAAAATTAAATACCTGATTGTTAATCCCTATACCCATCATTTTTTGACGTTTATAATCATCAGGAAGCATATCAACGACAAAAATATCCGGTTTTAAATCATTATTGAAATCTGCAATGTCACAACCCATTGAAAAGCGTGAAGAATGCTGCAAATATTTTTTTGCCTTTTCAGTGAAAGTGCCGTTTCGATTGTTGATATATATCAGGTCATCAAAGGCAAAATCATTGGCAATATATATATCTTCCCAGCCATCCATATTGATATCAGCAACTGCAATACCAAGCCCAAATCCTTCTGTTGTAATTCCAGAACTCTTGCTTACCTCGGTAAAAATATCATTGCCCAGATTTTTGTAAAGTTTGTCATTGCTTGGGGCAGTACCATCTAAAATTTTTGTTTTTGGATAATTAGGGTTTGTTTTTTCATGAAAATGATTTAATAAATACAAATCAAGGTCGCCATCTTTATCATAATCAAAGAAAGCTGCCATTGTTGAGAAGCCTTTATAATCAAGTCCATATTTGTTTCCTTTTTCTGTAAATTTAACCCCACCCCCGGGTTGCTTTCCTAAATTTATAAAAAGTTGATTGGGTGATTGGTTTAATCCAGCATGACAGATATAAATGTCCTTCCATCCATCTAGATTAATATCAACAACGCTCACTCCTGTACACCATGATGTAGTAGTAATACCCGCTGATAAGGTTTCGTCCTCAAATTTGAGAGCCCCTTTATTTATATATAGCTTAGATGAAACTTGATTGGCAGAGAAAAAAAGGTCAGTAAGTCCGTCATTATTAAAATCAGCCGCAGCTACACCACTTCCATTGTAAAAATAATCGTATTCAAAAATGTTATTTTTAAAATTAGGGATTAACGTATTCTCGAATTGAATACCCGTTTTTTCTAGAGGCACTATTTCAAAAAGCCTAAAATCTATTTTTCTATTATTATTCTGGCAAGAATACAAAATCAGTAATAGAAATAGAATTTTGAGAACAAATAAAGTTTTAGGAAACGTTAATTTGCTTTCATTTCCAACCATGATATTAAATAATTTTTTGGAAAATACTTCATTTAACAATGTTTGGAAATCAGGTAAGAACCGTTTATAGAATAAATAATCTCTATAAACGGTTATTGTTATTATAGCTATTTTATTTAATAGCCTGGATTTTGGCAAAGTTTAGGATTTTGATTCCGGTCTTTTTGGGGAATAGGGAATTTAAACCATTTGTCCTGAAAAGTTACACCATATTCTGAGAGTAAGAAATTTGCTGCCCGACCCGTTCTAGTATAGTGGAACCATATATTTGGCTCCATTCCTAATTCCCATCTGCGTTCATTCATAAGGGCATTAAAGAAAGTTTCCCTATCTGGATTCACTAATTTGGCAGGTAGTTTGGCGCGGGTGCGAACTAAATTTAATTGAGTGTATGCTTCAGCTGGCTTACCTAATTCGAATAGTATTTCAGCATAATTAAGAAGAAACTCGGAATATCTAAAAAAAGGAGTATTTTGTGGATTAAGCAAATCACTTGGACCAACTTTAGGACCCCTCCAATATTTAGTAGAATAGGCGTTTTTAGCAGTTGCCGTGACTCCGGGTATAAGTAAAGTATCTGGCATGTCTTCACCTTTGTATTTTTCTCCCGGTAGCTTTACCAATTCCATACGTCTGGCGTCACCGGCCTCAAAAGAATCTGCGTATTTCCTTGTAAATACAAAACTTCCCCAACCTCCTCCTGGTGCATATTTATCGTCAACAGTTGATGGGGCGGTCAATTTAGGTAATAAGCTACCTTTATTATAATTACCTCCCCAGTTGAAGTTATTGTCTTCTCTGAACTGTATCTCAAATAATGACTCTTTTGAGTTTTCTTTACCTCTGGAAAACGCATCCCTAACATTTGGCATCAGGCCAAATTCCCCTAGTGCAATTAAATCTTCTGAAGCTTTGGCCCCATTTGCCCAGTCTTTTTTATACATATAAGCGTTGGCCAAAAAAGCGTAAGCTGTTCCCCGGGTTGCCCTTCCCAAATTTGCATCACCCCATAAAGCCCTTGTTGGCAGCTTTTGACTGGCATCTTTTAAGTCTGCTATAACTTGGTCCCAAATTTTATTTTCGGGTGTACATTCGATATTTTCCTGACCATCGTAATAACTTTGTAAAAGGAGAGGAAAAGTTCCAAATGCCCTCGCCAAATTAAAGTATGAAAAGCCTCTTAAAAATTTAGCTTCCCCTTCGATTCTTGCCTTATCTAAAGTAGGTGCGTCAGCCACTTTTTCTAAAAGGATATTAGACCTACTGCTAATATTAAAAAAGGGTTGCCAAAATTTATTATAAAAGTCATCATTAGAAGGTGACATATAAATTGGAAGAATTGCAACTGAATTATTTGAAGTTACATCTTGTTGAAGTGAACTCGGTATAGAAATCATATCCGCCACTCCTTGCAACTCTGCATAAGCCCCATAAATAAAAGAGTCAAATTGGGCAGTAGTTTTAAAGAAAGCAGCATCTGACAACCTTCCATCTTGGGGTACTACTTCTAAAAAGTTGTCTTTGCATGACCATCCGGTTATTAACATGGCTATGATAGCAGTCAGTAATATTATATTTTTCATTTTTAAATTATTTAAATATTTAATTTTCAAATTATTTGAATTCTATGTCCTATAAGGAATTAAAATTGAAAATTCACTCCCCCTGTAAACATCCTGGGTATTGGATAGCGACCAAAGTCAACCCCGGTTTTTAATACATCCTGGTTTAAGCTTCCTATTTCAGGGTCATAACCTGTGTACTTTGTAAACGTATATAAGTTTTGAGCCATTAAATAAACCCTTGCACGGCTCATCCCTACTTTTTTAGACCATCTTTCTGGGAGAGTGTAGCCTAATTGTATGTTACGTACGCGTAAGAATGCCCCGTTCTCTATATTAAAGGTGGAGAATAACCTGTTGTTAGGAGAAGAGGAATAAGAGTTTCTTGGAAGGTCATTAGATGTGCCCTCGCCTTTCCAACTATTTACTAAATCAGCAGATGCATTCGTTATACCTCCTTGTATAATATCATAACGCATGTTATACAACCAATACCTTGTTTGATTTGCTATTTGCACCCCCGATTGCCCATTCAATAACACCGAAACATCAAATCCTTTATACTCTGCTTTTAAGCTAAAACCAAATATATATTTTGGTAACCCATTTCCTATTATTGTCCTATCTTTTGAATTAATAGCCTTTGCGGTATCTAAATTTTTATATTTACGGTCACCTGGTTTGGTCACATCGAGGGGCATTCCACTGAGTGAGAGATCACTGGAGTTTTGAATAATTCCATCAGTTACATAACCATAAAAATTGCCTATTCTTTCGCCAACTTCTGTCCTGGTGATTGCGCTTCCATCCCCGCTCCCAGCAGAAATGTCACTTGCAATAAATCCTGTTTTGTTATCAGTTAATTTTGTAACTTTATTATCTAAAGTAGAAAAATTTGCATTGGCGGAGAAATTGACATTTCCAACTTTTTGGTTATATCCAATTGCCAATTCAAGACCTCTATTTTCCATGGAAAAGCCATTCTTAGTAATAGATCCTCCTGGTACACCTGTATAGACTGCTACTGGGAAGTTACCTAACATATCGCTAATCTTTTTGATATAGTAGTCGGCTGTAATAGTAAATTTGCTATTTAAGAAGGAGGCATCCAAGCCAAAGTTAGTTTGGTTCGATTTTTCCCAAGAAATACTCGGTACCCCAATGTTTAAAGGAAAAAATGCACTAACTGAATTTTGTGCGGAGCCCAAGGTATATTGGCGATTACCTCCGTCATTACCATAAGAATTAAGATATTGAAATGCACGTACGTTCTGATTTCCTACGATCCCATAACTGGCTCTTAACTTTAACTCATTTATAAAAGACAAGGGTTTCATAAATTCTTCTTCCGATATCCTCCAACCTACTGAAGCAGATGAAAACGTACCATATTTAAAACCAGGGCCAAAGTTGGAAGATCCGTCACGACGTAAATTTGCATTGAACAAATATTTTCCAGCATAATCGTAAGTTAGCCTACTTATATAAGATACTAGAGTCGACTGTCCAGGATTTCCATAAGCAGTCCTTGTGCCAAAGTCAGACCCGGATATATATTGTTGGTCATCTGCCACGCCAGATGTGTTTACACTAATGTTCCTTCCGTTATTTTTTAAGGCGTCCGTCCCGATTATAATTCCTAAGTTGTGCTTGTCAAATGACTTATTATATGAAAGCGTATTGACCCAATTCCACTGGTTACTGGTGTATGTACTTTCATTAAAAAATGATATAAGTGGGTTATTACCCCTGTTTTGTATTGCTTCCGGAGATTTTCTTTGAAAGCCAGTATTATACCCCGTATTAAGGGTATAGTTTAAAGAGGATCGCAACTTCAAACCCCTTAATATTTCATATTCAATAAATCCAGCCATTAATAGTTGTTGGCTTTTGCCAAGATCGGACTTGCTTTTTTGATATAAATATGCCGTATTGCTTAATCCTCCAGGAAGGTAAGCTAATGCACCTCCCCTGCCACCGTTTTTTGAAGGAAATGAAAACCCTTCATATCCATAATAAGTGCTATCGGTGTTATAAGTACCATCGTTGTTCAAGCCAAAATATCCATTTTTATCAGTAGTTACAAGTGATGTAGGCTGCATACGTGCCGAGGAAGTTAATGTGCCCAAATTACCGGTGTTTCCACCATCAACCGATATAACTGATTTTTTTTCTTCGAACGAAGCATTTAAAGTAATCCCAACTTTTAATTTTTGGGAAATTTCATAATCTGTATTTAGTCTGGCAGTAATTCTTTTATAATTCGAAGGCTTTGTAATACCACCTTGTTCGAAGTAACCTATCGATAATAATGACCTTGATTTTTCAGTACCACCAGATATACTAATATTATAGCTTTGAATCGGCGCAGTTTGCAACACAGAATTTTGCCAGTCAGTATTCAAAACTTTAGAAGGATCGGACCATGCAGGGTTCATTCCTAAAAGATTTTTTGGAGGTGTATTAGGGTCTTTAGCAAGCGTTTCATTATTGGCATTCATTAAATTTTCATTTGCCAATGTTGCGAATTGTGTGCCATTCAACAAATTTAATTTTTTATAAGCACTTTGAATGCCGGCATAAGCATCAAAATTGATAACTATTTTTCCTGCCTTGGCTCTTTTTGTTGTAACCAATACTACTCCGTTGGTTCCTCTTGATCCATAAATGGCAGCTGAGGCTGCGTCTTTAAGCACATCTATTCTTTCAATATCATTGGGGTTAATATTAAGGGGGCCATTAGTACCATAGGGAACACCATCAACAATATACAATGGCTCGTTAGAATTATTAATTGAACCAACTCCTCTTATTCTTATTGACACATTACCGCCTGGCTCCCCAGTATTTTGGGTAACCTGGACACCGGCCAGCTTTCCTTGCAAAGCTTGGTCTAGGCCAGTAACTGCCACACCACTTATATCTTTTGAAGTTACGGACCCTATTGCCTCTGTAACTGTATGCTGTGTTTTTGTGCCATACCCAACTACTACAACTTCACCTAATGTTTTAATATCTGTAATCAGTGTAATATTAAGAATTGTTTGATTACCAATAATTACTTCTTGAGTGGCATATCCAATGAAGGAGAATACTAGTACTTGTTTTTCATCAGGCGCATTGATCGTATAATCTCCATTTGCATCAGTTGTGGTACCTGTAGCAGTTCCCTTAATAGCAATGTTAACCCCAGGCATAGGGTTTCCGGTTTCATCAATTATTTTTCCCTTAATTTCCAATGCAAAAAATTTATTGGATTGATTGTTCGGTCTGATTTCAGATTTATCCTTATGGATGGTGGTAAGCAATATCCTGTTGCCGTTTACTTCATAGCTAATGTTTAAAGGAATTAAAAGTTTACGTAACACATCTTCTAATCTTTCATCAGAGGAGATTAATGTAACTTTTCTAGAAGCTTTAATTAATTCATGTGTGTACATGAATTTGACTTCGGCCTGTTTTTCCAATTCAGAAAAAATTGCTTTAATTTGTTGGTTTTCAACTTTTAAAGTAATCTTTTTATCCAATAATTCTTGGGCATCTATATCATTGGCCATGGTAGCAGCTGAAAAAACAATTGCAAGTAAGACCTGATATAATCCTATTTTCATAATTTGGAAAATAATTTTAACAGAGAGTGATTTTTTATTCATAAATTGAAAAGTTTTTGTTCGGTTTAGATAAATAATGGGACAAAAATTTCCTATGGATTGATTGATTCTATTTCATAGGGAGAATAAGCTGTAGCAGGTGCTCGAACACCTGCTACTTTTTTTTGTTTTTTTTTTAATCCATAGGCAATTAAATTGGTTTAGTGAATTAAAAAGTTTATAATTTAGGATTGTTGCAACCATCACTTTTAATCTGAATTTCCGTACCATTTATTTCGTAAGTAGCCCCTAAAATTTTACAAAGCATTTCTAATTTTTCATAGAAAGTTTCATTATAAAAAGAAGCCGTTATGGTACATTTCTTTAATAATTCAACATTATATTTTATCTTAATCCCATAATAATTATTAAATGCTTCAAATACTTCATTTACAGGTTTTTCTTCAAATGCCATTTTTTGATTAAGAAGGGCAATAGGTTTTTCAACCAATTCTTTTTTAAATACTTTTTCAGAAGTAAGAAAAACAGCCTGTTGGTTGGGGGTAAGAATTAAAGTTTTAGAGATTGATTTTTGCTTTCCGTCTTCTAATTCACTCACAATTACTTTACCGGTTTTAACTGATACCGTTATATTATCTTGTGATGAAAAAGCCTTGATTGTAAAACTAGTTCCCAACACTGTAGTTGAAATATTGCGGGCAAAAACTATAAAAGGTTTTTTAGGGTTTTTTACAACATTAAAAAATGCTTCTCCTTCCAAAGATACTTCCCTAGTGTTTTTTGTAAAATTATTTAAATATTTAATCCTGCTTCTGGGTTGAAGAGAAACCTTGCTACCATCAGGCAAAATAATTATTCGAATTGAGGCTGTTAGGTTTGAGAAATCGGTATCTATTTTTTCAATCATAACGTTTTTACCACTAGCGATTCTTTGTGTATTAATTTTAATTCCGTAAAAGTAAATTCCTAAAGAAATCAATAGAGTTATGCTTGCTGCTGCACTGAACCATACAAATCTTTTCAAAACAGACGGATGTAAATTATTTTGGTCCTTATCTTTAAGGTTTTCTTTTAAATTTGCCCAAATCCTTTCCTCTATGTCCCTTTTTTCAATATTTCCGATTGCAGTTAATTGTTCTTTATCAAGAGTAGAATACCATATTTCGACTTCAATTGTTTCTTCCTGGTTGCAATTACCAGCTAAATACTTTTTAAGAAGAGATTGGATTTTTAGGTCTGAATGCTTCACGGTAACTTATTGTTATTTATATAGAAGAGAGATGAAAAGCCTTTTACCCTAAAAAATTTTATAAAATCTTATAATATTTATATAATTAAAGTTAATTTTATAAAAAGTTCTTTAAAAAGTTATATTAAATTAAAGGATTACTATTAATAACCAAATATAAAGATGAGGATAGAAATTATGAAATCTTTAAGTAAGGTTTTAAGTATTTTAAGCGACTTGGTTAAATGATATTCTACTGCTTTGTCGGAAAGCTTAAGTTTTTTGGCAATTTGATGAACGGATAAGTTTTCAAAGCGGCTCATTTGAAAAACTTTTTTAGTTTTATCGGGAAGGGTTTCCAAACCTCTTTTTAAAGCAATATTTATTTCATCCACTGCAATGGTTTCTTCAATCCCCGAAAGTTCACTTTCAACCTGACCCCTGGCCGATTCAATATATTTATGTTCCAGGGATTGGGATGCGTAATAGGCAAAAATGGAATGCTTTATTGAAGAAAATAAATAATGTTCGAGTTGATGTATTTCAAGGTGCTCCCTTTTCTTCCATAAATTTAAAAATAATTCCTGCACAAGCTCTTCAGCAGTCTCTTTGGATTTGGTTTTCTTATAGGCCACTAAAAAAATCTTATACCAATACCTTTTATATATATACTCATAAGCCCCCTGGTCGCCTTTTTTCAGTAAAGCGGTAACTTCATCTAAACTATTTTCTGTTCCAAGGGGAAAGGTTTTTTCAATCATTAAATTGATTTAAATATGACCGTTCCTCAAAATTATTATAAAATTAAGAATTAATATAATAATGTTAATTATTTCTTATAAATAATTACATAGAAATAGAAAAAGAAAAATCCTTTACAACGGCTTTAAGGGCATCGTCCCTAAAAAATGACCGAAAAAAAGTTGGAACATATTTTTTAATAAAAGCTTCTAATTACTATGCGTCAAATGTTGAAATCCACCATTTGGTCACTTTAACATTAGTCAAGCCGCCACTATTTGAAGTCACTCGTGAAACGTAAGCGGTAAGTACATTCGGATGAATTTACAGTTATTGATAAGCGGCAGGAATCGCATCTCAGTGGAGCCATGGAGATGCTCTTTGTATGTCAGATGATAAAAAAATTTCTCCCAATGCCACCCCTATTAAGCTTAATTATTTTAAAATGACGTTAAAATACAATAAAAGGTAAATTAGTAAGATGTTAATATAAACGATTATTTTCGTAACTATTAAAAGCTAAAAACAGTATACACTCTTAGTAATTATAAATAACATTAAAATTTTTTATGATAAACTTTACTAAAGAATTTTCGATCTTTTCAATTTCGTTTTTAATTCTTGTCTCCTTTTCGTGCAAGAAAAACCATGAAAGTCCTTCCACTCCAGGAAATAACACCCCTACCAGTACGATTTGTGATGTACCAGTTTTTACAGATATGACAGGCTCAAAAAGTTGGGGGGATGGCACTCCTGCTAGTTGCACACAAGCTACATTACAGAATTTACTTAATGAGGGTGGAAAAATAAAATGCAATTGCGGGGCGGCGGCATTTACGCTCACTCTAAACGCTACTTTAACTGTCCCTAACAAGGAAATTATAATGGAAGGAAATAATCTGATTACTTTAGACGGAGCAAATTTTGTAAGAATATTTGATAAACAGGCAGCTTCTAACCAGGGAAACGGTACTTTGTTCGGTTTGCAGAATTTAAAATTAATAAATGGCAAAGCAAACTTGAATGCAAATGAAAGGGGTGGCGCAGCTATCTTAGGCAGGGCATTTGGCTCTATGAAAATCTTTAATGTAACTTTTGAAAATAATAACGGACCTTCATCGGCTTCTGATGATTGCGGAGCTGTGCATAGTATTTTATATCAAAATGTGTTATTCGCAAATTGCATATTTAACAATAATAAAGGTGCGAATGGTGGCGCTGTCGGCGCCATAGGTTCTGGAATGAGTTTTATTAATTGCCGTTTTGAAGGGAATGAAGCTACCGGAACGGGTGGTACATTTGATAAAGGCGGATCAGGAGGCGCTATTTATGTAGATGGTACTTATCAAAATGGAGTGAACAATACGCTCAGTCTTTGCGGATGCATTTTTAACAATAATAAGGCTGGCCATCAAGGGGGTGCTTATAATGTGGTACAATATGATGGAAAAGGTGGTTCTGGTACGATAGATAAGTGTTCATTTAGCAATAATAAATGCAATGTAGCCCAGGGCGGTGGTGTATATTATCAGGATGGTATATTATCAATAACTAACTCGACCTTCGATGGCAATCTATCTCCCTCACAAGGAGGGGGAATCTGGTATAACAACGGAACTCTTACCCTTAATAATTGTACGATTAAAGGCAACAAGGCGGGCGACAATTCAAATGGACTGGGTGGTGGATTGGCAATGCCAAGTGTAAATAACGCCAGCATTACTAATTGTACTTTTGCTGAAAACCAAGCAGGAAATTTTGCCAGTGCTATCTTCAACGGAGGCAACACAACCTTGACAAATAATTTATTTTATAAAAATGCTGTAGGAACCGGGTTTCAAAGTAATCCTTATGGCGGTGCAGTAATTAATAAGGGATCGAACCTTACAGTAAGCGATGGTAATTTGCAATATCCAAAAGATTTTTCAGGGCAATACGGACAGGGTGATGATTACTGGCTCACACCAAATGTACTTTTATTAGATGCCCAATTGCAACCACTTGCTGACAATGGCGGGCCAACTAAAACAATGGCATTACCAAGTGGCAGCCCTGCTATTGATAAAGGGACAATTACCAATGCACCTTTAACCGACCAAAGGGGCAAAGGCAGGAAAGGAAATGTAGATATAGGGGCTTACGAAGTGCAGTAATTAAGTGAATTTTTAGTGTCATCTTCCCATAATTGTGACAGTTCAAACGTAGGCATTTTTGTTTTTATTCAAGTTTGAATTCGTTGCTGTTGCTGTCATCGTGTTGGAACATGGAAAACTTTGCTCTTCACCATGTTATGATCAAAGTTTTCCACATTCCAATGCGAATGCATATCTGCTAAAGCATCAAGCGGCCTTTAATAATTGTAATGCATCCATCCATTGATGTGTATATTCCTTGGGCTTCTTCCAGTTTTTCAAAGGTATTCCTGTCAAGTACTTCTCTTCTGAAAGATCCGTTAAAACCTGAGTTCGATTTATAACTGATGAATTTTTAAACAAAAAATATTTAGAAAAAGCCTTAAAAAAAGTATAATAAAAAGTAGTAATATCCAGTCATTT
>Ga0209724_1002707_pt1 | contig 14961 bp, 14 predicted proteins | sample grotaG_FD_184143 | JGI IMG/M metagenome (GOLD analysis project Ga0209724, IMG submission 184143) | Glacier valley bacterial and archeal communities from Borup Fiord, Nunavut, Canada, to study Microbial Dark Matter (Phase II) -... | ecosystem: Environmental > Aquatic > Freshwater > Ice > Glacier ...
TTATCGCGAAGAAGCTAGGTGCAAAGGAGGTTCTGGGTATTGATATCGATCCCATAGCAACCAATGCTGCACTGGAAAATGCCCGTGTTAACAATCTTTCGGTGGTTGAGTTAAATAGCTGTATTGATATAGATCATGGCTTATTCGTAAATCTGGGATTAAGTGAAGCCACAGACTTATGCTTCGTTACAGGAAATATTATAGAGAGTGATGGAATTCGCAGCTACATCGGTAAAAAGAAGTACGATATTGTGGTAGCTAATATTTTGGCTGATGTTATTATTTCTTTATCCGAGGTCATTAACGAAAATTTGAAATCGGGTGGTATCTTTATCAGCTCTGGTATTATTAATACGAAGGAAGAAGCCGTAAGAGCGGCATTAATTAGAAACAGTTTTGAAATCTTGGAAGTAGTCAAGATGGGAGACTGGGTATCCTTTGTGGCAACAATAGCTTAAGAGAGAACTATAAAACGAGATGAATTGGTAAGCAATAGGTTACCAATTCATCTCGTTTATTATTCACCAGTGGAGCTATTATTTCTTGAATCTATGATTTGTATTGGCATATATGATACCAAATCAAAATATTATAGCGATACAAAAATGTTGTTGAACATATGTTCTTGATGTTATATAATTGAGAATGTGATAGGTACACCAAAATAGCATATTTTGACAAAGAAATTAATAAATATAAAATGATAGACAAAGGAGATTCTTATGCATCGATTTTACGTCACCAAAGATCAAATTCTAGGAGATACGATTAAGATAACTGGACCCGATGTAAACCATATTAAAAACGTACTTCGTATGAAACAAGGCGAGGAAATTGTAATTTGTAATGGACAAGGAAAAGATTGTTATTGTATAATTAATAGGGTGTCGGAAAGCGATATCATTGCTGGAATTCTTAGTATACAAGATACGAATACAGAGCTAAAGTCAAGGATAACTTTATTTCAAGGACTTCCCAAGATGGATAAGATGGAGTTTATCATCCAAAAAGCAGTGGAGCTTGGTGTTCATGAAATAGTTCCCATGATGACAAAACGAACGGTGGTAAAGCTTGAAGATAAAAAGAGGGAAGAAAAGAAACTAGAGCGGTGGCAGGCAATTGCCGAAGGTGCTGCAAAGCAGTCAGGCAGGGGAAGGATACCAAAGATTATGCCGGTTCAGACGTACCGTGAAGCCATTCAAACTGCAAAGGAAATGGGGCTTGGACTCATTCCTTATGAGAATGCAAGGGGAATTCAAGCTACCAAAGAAGTCATGAAAGGCTTGGGACAATTCGAAACCATCGGCGTTCTTATCGGTCCGGAGGGGGGCTTTGAGGAGTCTGAGATAGAGTTTGCCAAAGCAAACGAAATCAAACCGATTTCTCTTGGAAGAAGAATCTTGCGGACAGAGACAGCGGGACTTGCAACATTATCCATGATGATGCTGGAGCTGGAGGAATAATGAATAAAATTCTGTATCATTAGTAATTTATTTGAATTAAATTAGTATCAGACATGTTAAGAATTTATAGTATGATCAGTAATGTAAGAAATGGGATTTTGAAGGAGGTAAGTAATTTATGGAAATACAACTTTGGAGAGAAATACTTGATCCTTACACCTTGGCTGTAGATGAACTTGTAGTGAAATTCAATCATATAATGGATGAATATAAGCATGTCGGAGCCTATTCCCCGATTGAACAGGTCACAGGCAGGGTAAAAACAATATCAAGTATTCTTGAAAAATCCCAAAAGAAGAATTTTGATCTGGAAGGCTTTGCTGACAAAATAGATGATATCGCAGGAATCCGAATTATCTGCCAATTTGTTGAGGATATTTATAAGGTAGTGGACATAATAAAAAAACGATCCGATATGAGAATCAAAAGCGAAAAGGATTATATTAACAAGATGAAAAAGAGCGGGTACCGTTCCTTTCATTTGATTGTTTATTATAATGTTGAGACTTTAAAGGGAACGAGAGAGCTTCAGGTTGAGATACAGATTCGAACTTTAGCCATGAATTTCTGGGCAACAATCGAGCATTCGCTGCAATATAAGTACAAGCAGAACATGCCGGAACATATTAGGGAACGGTTGACTTCTGCAGCGGAAGCAATTCTTATCCTTGACAGAGAAATGTCAGTAGTTCGAGATGAGATTATGGATGCGCAGAACTCATTTACAATCAAGGCAAATATTGTAGCTGATATCCTAACCAACATCCAGAACCTTTATAGGGTAGCGAATAAGCAGGATGTTGTCAAGATACAGGATGAATTTTTCCGAATTTACCAAATTGGAGATCAGGACGAATTGATGCAGTTTAGTAAGGAGTTGGACACGATTTCAGAACGTTACCGTGCGCAAAGTTTACGGTAGACAAATCATGAATTAAAATAGAGTGAGTAGTCTAGCATGATACGAATTTATAAAGCATAGGTGCTAATAGACGAAAGACGGAGTGATAAAATGAATTTACCTAAATTATTTGAGGACAGAATGAGAGAGCTTTTGGGGGAGGAATATGAGGAGTATTTACAATGTTACTTGCAGCAGCATTTTTCTGGCATACGTGTAAATACATTAAAAATTACCCCGAAAGACTTTGAACATATCTGTCCTTTTTCCATCGAAAGGATTCCGTGGGTACAAAACGGATATTATTATGATACGAGTAAACAGCCGGGCAGACACCCCTTTTACCATGCAGGACTTTATTATATCCAAGAGCCCAGTGCTATGACACCATCGAGCCTGCTGCCGATTAATAAGGGAGATAAGGTTCTTGATATCTGCGCCGCTCCGGGTGGTAAAAGTACAGAACTAGGAGCAAGGCTTTGTGGGGAAGGGATTTTGGTATCCAATGATATCAGTAATTCGAGAGCACAAGCACTATTAAAAAACATTGAGCTATTTGGTATTGGTAATGCCATAATAACATCGGAAGCGCCGAATAAACTGGCGAATTATTTTCCGGAATATTTTGATAAAATATTAGTTGATGCACCTTGTTCCGGAGAAGGTATGTTTCGAAAGAGCCCAACCATGATGAAAAGCTGGGAACAGTACGGTGTGGAATATTATCATAATTTACAGAAGGAAATAATTTTGTATGCGGCTAAAATGCTTAAACCCGGTGGATCTATGCTTTACTCTACTTGTACTTTTTCTCCTGAGGAGGATGAGGGTACGATATCCTATCTTTTGGAGCAATGTCCTGAATTTCATGTAGTGAATGCGATACCCGATAAGGAAACACAGATGAAATTAGGATTATCCTATGAAGGATTTGACTATGGTAGACCGGATTGGGTACCAAACGGCAAAGAAGAGCTAAAACATTGTATTAGGCTCTGGCCTCATAAAATAAAGGGAGAAGGGCATTTTATCGCACTGCTTCATAAGAATGAAGAGAGTAAGAATTTAGAGCTGGTGAGCGAGTTCCCTAGTATGAACTTTGCAGGGAAGAACCGTTATTTCTTATCCGAGGAGGCGCAACTCTTTATACAGGAGTTAAGGGATTCCAATCAGAACAGCTTTTTAAGCGAAGGTATTGCGCACCCTAGAGAAACCTATAGTAATGAGCAATTGGTAGTCCGAGATGAAAAGGTATATCTTCTTCCACAGGGATTACCCGATTTAAAGGGGCTAAGAATCTTAAGACATGGATTAATACTTGGAGAAATGAAAAAGCAGCGGTTTGAGCCTTCGCAGGCCTTGGCAAATGCCTTGAAGTCTAATGAGTATGATAAAATAATTAATTTTAATTTAAGCGATACCAATGTAATTCGATATTTAAAAGGAGAGTCCATCGAACCCGGAGGTACTTATGAGGATGGGTGGTACTTGGTTTGCGTGGAGGGCTTTCCTCTTGGATGGGGTAAAATAATTAAGAATAATTTCAAGAATAAGTATCTGCCTGGTTGGAGATGGGTATAGATTGAAAGTAGGAATAGAGATGGCAGAGCAGTTAAGAGTGGATAAATATCTTGCGGATATGGGAATTGGAACAAGAAGTGAGATAAAGCTTTGGATCCGCAAGGGAAGAGTGAAAGTAAACGGCGAGGTGTGTAGAAAACCCGAAGCTAAGATTATAATAGACAGAGATGAAATATTATTTGATGATTCTAAGGTTGATTATTCAAAATATCTATATTTCATGATGAATAAACCGGCAGGGGTCGTTTCTGCTACCAAGGATAATATCAGTAAGACGGTGCTAGACTTGATTGTTGATAAACAGGGCAAGGATTTATTTCCAGTCGGAAGGCTTGATAAGGATACCGAAGGGCTGTTACTAATAACAAATGACGGAGACATGGCTCATCAATTATTATCCCCAAGAAAGCATGTGGATAAGGTGTATTATGCTAAGGTACAGGGGAAAGTTACGAAAGCAGACAGAGATGCCTTCCTTGTTGGAGTACAAATTGATGAGGATTATATTACATTACCCGCACAGCTTACCATTCTAAAATCCGAGGATATTTCAGAGATTGAGCTAACGATACAGGAAGGTAAATTTCATCAGGTAAAACGCATGTTTGAGGCAGTAGGCAAAGAAGTTATTTTCCTGAAACGTTTATCTATGGGCGGATTATCTCTGGATCCTGAGTTGCTACCCGGAAAATATCGAACCTTAACGGATATTGAGGTGGAATATTTAAAAAATCTTAAACAGATGTAATTAGGAAAAAATCCAAGCTACTGCAATGATAAAAAAATCTAAACAGATGTAATTAGGAAAAAATCTAAGCTACTGCAATGATAAAAAAATCTAAACAGATGTAATTAGGAAAAAATCTGAGCTGCTGTAATGATAAATAATTTGAATCAGATATAATTATTTGAAAATCTGTTTAAATTGATGATTATGTTAAATAAAATAAATAAACTTATTTATTTTATTTTCTGAAAAGACTTAGTTTCAAATATTTTTTATTTACATTAATTATTACGAGAAAAATACTATCGATGCACATTAGAATAGTTGAGGAGATTATTATGCTTAAAAATATTGATGCGGTTATATTTGATTTAGATGGTACCTTGGTTGATTCTATGTGGATGTGGGAGAGTATAGATGTTGAGTATTTGCAACGCTTTGGTATCGCAATGCCAATGGATTTGCAAAAAAGTATTGAAGGCAAGAGCTTTTCTGAAACTGCAAGCTATTTTAAAGATAGGTTTCAACTACCTGACAGCTTGGATCAAATAAAAAGCTATTGGAATCAGATGGCTTGGGATAAATATGCAAGTGAGGTTCCATTAAAAGAGGGGGTACGAGATTTATTAGTATATTTAAAAGAACATCATATCCCTGCCGGAATTGCAACTAGTAATTCAAAAGAATTAGTTGAATTAGTAATCAAGAAGCATCAAATTGAGGATTATTTCCTTTCCATTCGTACCTCCTGTGAGGTAGCAAAGGGGAAGCCGTCACCGGATATTTTCCTACTTGTGGCTCAAGATTTAAACGTCTTGCCATCGAGATGTCTCGTTTTTGAAGATGTTATTCATGGAGTAATGGCTGGAAAAAATGCAAATATGAAGGTCTGTGCAGTTTACGACAAGCATTCAGAAAAAGACCTGGACATGAAAGTCAAATTGGCAGATTATTATGTCAACACGATAAAAGAAGTACTAGAGGATTTTATATGAGTTTTTTCTAGTTAGGCACATTAGGGTTTATGAAGCATTTGCAACTTAAAGAAGCTATATTTCGTTAGTGTGAAAATAGTCTCGCAAAAGCAAGCGAGCCATTAGGAATATAAGAATGAATTCCATTGGAAATTCATTCTTATATTCTTGGTTTTCATCAGCATTTGCGGCCACAGGGTGGCCATGCTGGGTAAGTGTGAATTATTGAAAAGCATAATTCAAACTTAGAAGTTTGTGCCTGCGAAATCCTCGGCACAAACTAAATCAAAGGGTAGGCATGTTTGGTTAGTGTGAAAATAGTCTCGTAAAAAAAGTGCGAGCCATGATATATGAATTAGAATACCTGCTTAAGCAGGCTGAGGGGAGTTAATGTGAAGCAATTTTATGTACAACAGAATGAAGCAGGCCAGCGCTTAGATAAACTATTATCCAAGATATTGAATAAGGCCCCTAAGAGTTTTATTTACAAAATGCTGCGTAAAAAAAATATCGTACTTAACGGGAAGAAAGCAGAAGGTTCGGAGCTGCTTATACTTCAGGATGAAATCAAGTTGTTTTTATCGGATGAAACGATGGAGCAATTCAACGAGCCTGCCGATACGACAGAGGTCGAACAAAATCTTGCGGTAATATATGAGGATCAGCATATCTTAGTCGTAAATAAACCACTTGGAGTATTATCGCAAAAAGCTGCCAAGGAGGATATCTCTATGGTAGAGTATATTATGTCCTATTTGCTTTCAACGAAGCAGATTTCGAAGGAACAATTAATCAGCTTTAAACCTGCTGTCTGCAATCGCTTGGATCGCAATACCAGTGGAATTTTAATAGCCGGAAAGTCACTACTTGGGCTACAGGAAATGGCTAGATTACTCAAAGACAGGAGTCTGGACAAATATTATCTTTGCATAGTTAAGGGTAGGGTTGAAGGTAAGAAACGTATCGAAGGGTACTTAAGCAAAGATGAAGAAAAGAATATGGTTACAATAACCCCGACGCAATTAGAAAACACGGAATATATTTGTACGGAATATGAGCCATTATTATATACAAAAAATACTGTGAATTTGAAGAATTCTACCTCTCGTGGAGCAGTGAGCTCATGGAAAGCTGAATCTAGTGAAGCCAGATATAGAGATGATAGAGTTAATGTAACAGAAATTAATGAAACCGGACGAAAGGAAGCAGGGACGAAGGAACAAGAGGGTGCGAAGGGAATGTATACACTACTACAAGTTAAGTTGATTACCGGCCGTTCCCATCAAATCAGAGCGCATCTTGCAAGTATAGGCCATCCGCTATTGGGAGATTTTAAATACGGCGACCAAAAAACCAATCATTATTTCAAATTGAATTACAGTTTAACCCATCAACTGCTGCATTCCTACCGAATGGTATTTCCTGAGATGGAAGGAGAACTTTCTTATTTATCAGGGAAGGAATTTAAGGCAGAGGTCCCGGAGATCTTTATTAAGATAAAAAATGATTTATTCAAATAAATAAATGGTTTTAGATATTAGGATAAAGTAACTAGGTCAATAATAAACATGCGAAAAACTAGTTGCTTTAGAAAATTTATTACAAAAAAAAATTATAATTTTGTATTGTGATTATGGAAGGGGGCATGAGGCATGCCATCATGGAATTCGAGAGGTTTAAGAGGCTCGATGCTGGAGGAAATGATAAACATTACCAACACTAAGTATCGGGAAAAGAAATTGGCTTTAATCCAGAAGGTGCCGACGCCGATTACTCCAATAAATATTGATAAGGAATGCCGACATATTACCCTGGCCTACTTTGAACAGAAAAGTACTGTCGATTATATTGGTGTTGTCCAAGGAGTTCCGATTTGTTTCGATGCGAAGGAATGTGCTGTAGATACCTTTAACATGAACAATGTTCACGAGCATCAAATTACATATATGAAGGAATTTGAGGAACAATGTGGGATATCATTTTTAATTATTTATTTTAAAAAACGAGACTGCTATTATTATCTTACCTTTGATCGACTACTAGAATTTTGGGAACGGGCAGAAAACGGGGGAAGGAAAAGCTTCCGCTTTGATGAACTCGACCTTTCCTATCAGATTTCCATTCAAAATGGTATCAATGTCCATTATTTAGAGCAGCTGAAGAAGGACTTGGACCGTAGAGAAACTACATAATTAAATTAAAGGAGGTTTTCTAATGGAACATTTGTGCACAAAATGTAATATCAAATTAACAAAATGTATTGTATCAGGCGCAGAAAGTAACTTCTCAGCTGTTAAAATACCCGCGAAGTCTTTCACGGAAAATAGTGTGAATTATTGAAAAGCATAATTCACACTTAGAAGTTTGAGCCTGCGAAATCCTCGGCACAAACTAAATCAAAGGGTAGGCATGCTGGGTTAGTGTGTTAGTTCCTTATGTATGTTCAACCTGTGGATACACGGAATGGTATGTCGAAAAACCAGAAAATTTCAAATAAGTGGCTTCATATATTATCTTATACAAATGAAACAATAGGAATCAATTAAGCGATATGAAGGCTCTGTTAAAAAAACTATTTATGGTTGACATCTAAAAAATAATAAATTATAATTAGAAAACGTATCAGCGTGGTAGCGAATTATCACGTTACTATAGTAAAGTGAATTTAGGAAAGGCTTGGTGCTTCAATGAAGGAAAAATTATTACATACACCAGAGGGAGTCAGAGATATTTATAATTCGGAATGCGCAACTAAATTGATGTTGCAGGATAACCTTCATCATGTACTTGGGCATTATGGCTTTCGTGACATCCAAACTCCAAGCTTTGAGTTTTTTGATATATTCAGTCAGGAGCGTGGGACGGTTGCTTCCAAAGACATGTATAAATTCTTTGACCGAGATGGCAATACCTTAGTTCTTAGACCAGACATTACCCCTTCTATAGCAAGATGTGCAGCTAAGTATTATAAGGACGAAAGTCTGCCGATCCGTATGTGTTATATCGGCAATACCTATATCAATAACACCAGCTATCAAGGGAAACTAAAAGAAGTTACCCAGCTTGGTGCCGAATTGATTAATGATGATAGTATTGAAGCAGATGCAGAAATGCTTGCATTAACAATTGAGTGCCTTTTAAAGTCCGGATTAATGGAGTTCCAGGTAGAAATCGGGGATGCCGATTTTTTTCGTGCGCTGATTGAAGAAGCTGGGTTTGAAGAGGAAGAAGAGATAACTAATCTTCGTGTTCTAATAGAGAAGAAAAATATGTTTGGCGTAGAAGAAATCATTAGAGTAAAGGAAATGAATAAGGAATTAAAAGAAATTTTTCTTAAATTACCTGAGCTTTTTGGTACGATGGATATCCTTACTTTTGCAAAGGGATTAACTTCGAATAAGCGTGCGGTGAAAGCCATTGAGCGCTTAGAACAGTTATATACTATGCTTATGGATTATGGATATGAGAAATATATATCCTTTGACCTTGGCATGTTAAGCCAATATAACTATTATACCGGAATTATTTTTAAGGCTTATACCTTTGGTACTGGAGATGCTGTTGCAACCGGAGGGCGTTATGATAACCTGGTAGGACAGTTTGGAAAGGAAGCTCCTGCTATTGGTCTTGCTATCGTGATTGACCAATTAATGCTGGCCTTATCGAGACAAAAACTCTTACAGGAACCCGAAACACAGGACACCTTGGTTTTATATCATAAAAACTTTCGTAAACAAGCGGTAGCTCTCGCCGGACATTTTCGCAAGGATGGAATGAATGCTATTCTACAGAAGTCGAATGAAAGCACAAGTATGGATTCGTACATTTCTTATGCTAAGCGGATGAACATCGGAGGTATCTTATACCTGGACAATGACACGGAGATTAAAGTAATCGAAGCAGCTTCCGGAAATATTCAGGTTGCACCGATGGAGGAGTTTCTTAAGTAGAAGTATTAATTAGTGATAAATAAATAGTGATAATAAAGAGAGATAAATAAAAGTGAAGAATAAATTAGAATAGTGATGAATTAGTAAGATAAAAGCAATTTTTAATTATTATGTAGGTGAAGTGTATTAAGAGGAGAGGGCTGATTGGATGAGATACATAACGATAGCTTTGGCAAAAGGGCGTTTGGCACTAAATACCTTAGAGGTATTAGAAAAAATCGGGATATCTTGTGATGAAATCAAGGATAAAACTTCGAGAAAATTAATCTTTGTTAACGAAGAGCTAAAGCTTAAGTTCTTTCTAGCCAAGGCAAGTGACGTCCCGACCTATGTGGAATATGGCGCAGCGGATATCGGTGTCGTAGGAAAAGATACCATTCTTGAGGAAGGCAGAAAAATGTATGAAATCGTTGATTTAGGACTTGGTAAATGCAGAATGTGCGTAGCAGGTCCAGCATCAGCGAAGGAGCTTTTACAACATGGGGCGTTAATTCGAGTAGCAACGAAGTATCCAAATATAGCAAAGGATTATTTCTATAATAAAAAACATCAGACGGTTGAGATTATTAAATTGAATGGCTCAATTGAGCTAGCTCCGATTGTCGGACTTTCAGAAGTCATAGTTGATATCGTTGAGACCGGCTCTACCCTTCGGGAAAACGGTCTTGAAGTTTTAGAGGAAATCTGTAATATTTCAGCCCGCATGGTGGTAAATGAAGTCAGCATGAAGATGGAGCATGAGCGAATCGATAAGATTATCAAGGATTTAAAGGAAATATTATAAGAAGATTTTAAAACCAATTTCACACTCGCTATAGATATCCACTAAAGATATTTTTATAATAAGTGGGCAGATGGAGGTTAATGTGAAAATAAAAAGCAATTTTCACACTTGGAAGTTTGTGCCTGCGAAATCCTCGGCACAAACTAAATCAAAGGGGAGGCATGTTTAGTTAATATGAGAATAATTGAGCTGAATTCAGAAACAAAAAATAATATATTAGAGAACTTATTAAAGAGAAGTCCCAACCAATATGATCAATATGCAGATGTAGTAGCAGGAATATTAAAGGAAGTGAAGGAGAAAGGAGATCAGGCGCTTTTTTCCTTAACCGAACGCTATGATAAGGCCATTATAACAAAGGAAAACCTTCGCGTTACTGAGGAAGAAATCCAGGAAGCATATCAACAAGTTGATACTTCTGTACTTACAGCAATACGAAAAGCTATCGTAAATATAGAGTCCTACCATGCAAAGCAAAAGCAATACAGTTGGTTTGATTCTACAGAAAACGGAACAATCCTTGGTCAAAAGATTACTCCGATTGGAGCTGTCGGTGTATATGTTCCCGGTGGCACAGCGGCTTACCCTTCCTCTGTATTAATGAATGTAATACCGGCAAAAGTTGCAGGAGTTGGCAGAATAGCCATGACAACACCACCAGGCAAGGACGGTAAGGTTTATGCAGGAACTTTGGTTGCGGCTAAGGAAGCAGGTGTATGTGAGATTTATAAGGTAGGTGGTGCACAGGCTATCGCGGCGCTTTCCTATGGAACAGAAAGCATTCCCAAAGTAGATAAAATTGTGGGCCCCGGAAATATCTATGTTGCATTAGCAAAGAAAGCAGTTTACGGTCATGTAAGTATAGATTCCATTGCTGGACCAAGTGAAATTTTAGTTCTTGCTGATGAAACAGCAAACCCCAGGTTTGTAGCGGCAGATTTATTATCCCAAGCAGAACATGATGAACTGGCTTCGGCAATCCTTATTACTACAAGCAGGGACTTAGCTGAGAAGGTAGTAGTGGAAGTAGAAGCATTTGTAGAACAGTTGTCCAGAAAGGAAATAATCAGGAAGTCTTTGGACAATTATGGATATATTATGATTGCAAAGGATTTAGCTGATGCAATTGATACAGCAAATGACATTGCCTCCGAACATGTTGAAATTATGACAAAGGATCCCTTTATGGTTATGACAAAGATTAAAAATGCGGGTGCTATTTTCATCGGTGAATATTCTGGAGAACCGCTGGGTGACTATATGGCCGGACCAAATCACATTCTTCCGACAAATGGAACTGCAAAGTTCTTCTCGCCACTTGGAGTGGATGATTTCATTAAAAAATCCAGTATTATTTCTTATTCAAAAGAAGCTTTGGAGCCTATTTATCAGGATATCATTAACTTCGCAAATTCTGAAAGTCTGACGGCTCACGCAAATTCTATTTCAGTTCGATTTGAATAGTGATAGAAAAACCTAAAAAGTTCGATTCATTGTGAAATATTATGATGATTAGAGTTTGACATTTATTTCACTTATTGTATAATTAAACGAGATGAATAAACTTTCAAAATATTAAATAAGTTAACAAAACGAAAGGTTGATACCAAATGAGTAGCAGAAGTGCCGTTGTAAGTCGAAAGACAAAGGAAACTGAGATTAATTTGGAAATTTCGCTAGATGGTAGCGGTAAATCCCAGATTGAAACAGGAATTGGGTTTTTTAATCATATGTTGGATAGTTTTACGAGGCATGGTTTTTTTGATATGAAGCTGTCTGTAAAAGGTGACTTATATGTTGATTCCCATCATACCGTAGAGGATACGGGCATTGTACTAGGTCAGGCAATCAAAAGCGCCTTAGCGGATAAACAGGGAATTAAACGTTACGGATCCTTCCTACTCCCCATGGATGAGACTCTAGTTCTTTGTGCGATTGATTTATCGGGGCGTCCATATCTTTCTTATGACCTTAATTATACTGTTGATAAGGTAGGCTATATGGATACGGAATTGGTAAAGGAATTCTTCTATGCTATATCTTACAGTGCAGGGATGAATTTACATATCAAGCTTCTCAGTGGCAATAATAATCATCATATTATTGAGGCCGCTTTTAAAGCTTTTGGCAAGGCGTTGGACGAGGCCTGCAGTTTCGATGAAAGAATACAGGGCGTTTTATCCACCAAAGGAACCATCGACTAAACTCAATGCGATTACGAAAGGTATTGGTGCAAAATGAAATTATTCCCAGCAATTGATATTAAAAATGGACAATGTGTAAGGCTTAGACAAGGAAGTTTTCAGGATGTGTTAGTATATTCTGAAATACCGTTAAAAATAGCAAATCAATGGGAAGCTAGTGGAGCTTCCTTTATCCATATTGTGGACTTGGATGGAGCCTTACTCGGACATTCTGTGAATGATGATGTAATTAAGTCCATCGTATCCGAAGTGAAGATACCGGTTCAAGTTGGTGGTGGAATACGAACCATAAAAGACATTGAAAATAAATTATCACTAGGGGTTGAACGAGTAATTATCGGTACCAAGGCAGTGAAAGATCCTGGATTTATTAAGGATGCAATTGCAACCTTTGGCTCAAATCGAATTGTGATTGGTATAGATGCAAAGGATGGAATGGTGGCGATTGAAGGTTGGGAAAAGATTAGCAACTACAATGCCGTAACACTAGCACTGGAAATGAAACAATGCGGAGTTAAGACAATAGTATATACTGATATTTCAAAGGACGGTATGCTCCAGGGACCGAATATCACTCACACAAAAGAAATGATACAGATAACCGGTCTTAATATTATTGCATCTGGTGGAGTATCTTCCTTGAAGGATTTGGAGATGTTACAGGAAATCAATGTTTACGGTGCAATCATAGGAAAGGCTTTATATGAAAATAAAATTGAGTTAAGGAAAGCGATTAACATGTTTGAAAAGAACAAGTAGTGTTGCTTTTTACGTATGAAAGGTAAATTGACTTGCTCATTTACTACTTTTGGAATGTAGATTTAACTAAACATTTACATATATTGATATAAAATCCCATCAAATGATGAGTTTAAAGTGTATCCTGCAGGAGGTATTATTCAAATGTCTTACAAAAAAATCATTCCCTATATCAATGCGGAAAATGAAATACCCGCTAACGTTATACAATTAGCAAAAAATTATTCTTATGGGGGTGCAGACGAGCTTTTGGTTTATAATTACACCAAGGATGAGAAATCCCGTGAAGAATATTTATCACTTATCAAGGCGATGTCAATAGAAATCGATATTCCATTTACTGTTGGATACTTTTGCAGCCGGTTGGAGGACGTAAAAAAAGCTCTTTATACAGGGGCTGCTTCCATTATAATAAAATATTCATTATTAGATAATAAACAATTATTAAAGGAAGCTACCGAACGCTTCGGAGCAGATAAGATTATGGTGGAAGTGGATATGATTGAATGTATGGATTCAGAAGAAGATTTGTGCCATTCCTTAAAGGACTTCGGAGTCGGAAAAGTATTATTAAAGCATGTTGCCTTATCCCCAAATTCTGTAGAGAAAATCAATTCTTCGCCCCTCCCTGTAGTGATTCGTGATAGCTTGGTTCGTAATGATATCGTTAATTTGATATCCTTATCCAATGTAATTGGTGTAGCTACTAATTTTTTTGAAAATAGGGACATTTTCAAGGCTAAACTAGCACTAAAGGATAATTTGGTGGAAGTGAATACCTTCGAAAGTAAGCTTCCTTTTTCTGAGTTTAAGTTAGATTCTAACGGGCTAATTCCGGTTGTTACTCAGGATTATAAATCAGGTGAGGTCTTAATGCTTGCTTACATGAATGAAGAAGCATATAATAATACTGTTTTCGGCGGGAGAATGACGTACTATTCCAGAAGCCGTAACAAGCTTTGGTTAAAAGGAGAAACTTCAGGTCACTATCAATATGTAAGGGAATTATCCTTAGACTGTGACGGGGATACGATTCTTGCCAAAGTACTTCAAATTGGTCCTGCTTGCCATACCGGCAGTCAAAGCTGTTTCTTCACAGACTTAGTAAAAAAAGAATTTGAGAATTCTAATCCGTCCCATGTGTTTCAAGAAGTTTTTAATATCATCAAAGACCGAAAAACAAATCCGAAAGAAGGTTCCTATACAAATTATCTATTTGATAAGGGAATTGATAAAATTTTGAAAAAGTGCGGAGAAGAATCTGCAGAAATTATCATAGCTGCAAAAAATCCCGGCTCAGAAGAGTTGCGGTATGAAATTGCAGATTATTTATATCATATGATGGTTCTTATGGCGGAATGTGGTCTTGATTGGAATGATATCACCACTGAGTTGGCTCATAGGAAATAGAGAAGAATAAAAAATATAGATTTTGTATAGATAATGGTGTAGAATGATTTTTACAAATCATAAATATGGAATATGATATTTATATATAGGAGGCAACGATGCAAGTATACGGTGTAAATCAACTCAGAAAGATGTTCCTGGAATTCTTTGAAAGCAAGGGACATTTGGTATTAAACAGCTTTCCATTAATACCACATAATGATAATAG
>Ga0209724_1002710_pt1 | contig 14951 bp, 12 predicted proteins | sample grotaG_FD_184143 | JGI IMG/M metagenome (GOLD analysis project Ga0209724, IMG submission 184143) | Glacier valley bacterial and archeal communities from Borup Fiord, Nunavut, Canada, to study Microbial Dark Matter (Phase II) -... | ecosystem: Environmental > Aquatic > Freshwater > Ice > Glacier ...
CTATAATGATGATACAAAGTCAGAATATTATAAATATTTCATATCCTATGAAAGTCCATTATCCTTACAGGCTAAGCTAGATTACATTGACAGTGAAGGTCTTTCCGGCATTATTATTTGGGAATGCAGTCAGGACGCGACGGAATATTCAATGATTACACAGATGTCTTTCAACATGCTCCTTCCTTCAGCGATTGCAAAGGTGTATGATGCAAACGGTAATCTGACTAAAAATGCAATTGTAAGTATGACTACAGGGGATGGAACGACAAGAGCAGTTTATGCAAAAATTGATGGAACAATGGCCCTCAGCGAGATCATTACTTACAATGGTGCAAAGTATTATTGTGATAACAGCGGTGCAATCGCAGCGAATAAGATAATTACCTGTAATGCAAGCCAATATTATGCTTCTGAGAGCGGTAAGCTTGCATCTGCAGGAATAGTAACCTGCAATGGCAGCAAATATTATGTTGGTAAAGATAGCAAAATTGTAATCTCTAAAATGTTTACAGAGAATGATAAGCAGTATTATGCAACTAAGAGCGGTGAACTTGCTACTTCCGAAATTGTGAAGTATAGGGGCAGCAATTATTACGTTAATAAGACAGGTGCGGTTGTTAAGGGAAAATGGGTAACTGTTGGAAGCAAAAAATACTTCTGCTCAGCAGAAACCGGTCGTATTACAAGTTCCAAGAATGTGAAGTAGAGTAACACGATATGTAAACAGATAACGGCTTCGTACGAATGTACGGAGCCGTTATATTGTCGCACTTATTTATTTATCTGGGTCTGTGATTGATTACAAAATAATATTGCATCTATTCACTTGTGAAAAGAGCTGCTATTTTCCTATCAATTTGGCTAGGTTTGGTTATTGACTCAAATCTTCCAATAACATTTCCTTCCTTGTCTACTAAAAATTTTGTAAAATTCCATTTTATATTTGTTCCTAATAACGATTTTTTCTGTTCTTTCAAATATTTAAACAGCGGTTCCTCATTTTCACCATTTACATCAACCTTTGAAAACCTAGGAAAAGTAGTGTTATATGTTAATTGACAAAACTGATGTATTTCTTCATTACTTCCAGGTGCTTGATTTGCAAATTGGTTACTAGGAAAATCTAATATTTCAAATCCCTTATCCTTATATTTATCATATAACTTTTGTAATCCTTCATATTGAGGTGTAAAACCGCAGCCTGTTGCTGTATTAACCACCAAAAGAACTTTCCCTTCATATTCTTTCATCGATATCTTGTTTCCACGAACATCTTTTACTTCAAAATCATATAATTTCATATTTTACATCCTTCTTTCTTTTTAATTGTTTGTAATTTAATTGCATACAATCTATATATATTTAGAATACACAATTTATTAAAATCTGTCAATAGATTTTTAAAACTTTCAATACATAAATCTTAGCCAAGATTAACTAATCTTGTAGAATTATGTATTTTTTTACTTGCCTTTCTATATAAAAGCAGTTAAACTATTGAGTAAACAAACTAGAAAATTTCCCATATCATTCTATATTTTCTATATAATAGTTCACTTTTTTTATTAAATAATACTGAAATAACGGAGGTCTTATATGAAATTTTATATTTCAAACATCAAAAAATTACTGATATTTGCAATTATATCAATAATCCTATCCTTATCAAGTGCCACAGTATCCTATGCAGCAGCAAATCCATGTTTTAATAGTACATCGCAATACATTAAAGTATCGGAAAAATATAATTTAAAAGTGAATAATAAAATTAGTGGTTCAAAATACACCTGGACATCAAGTGATAAAAAGGTAGCAACGGTAAGCAGCACCGGGACTGTAAAGGGAATTCGTACTGGAGAAGCTAAAATTACTTGTAGTATTACTGCAAAAAGTAAAACTTATAAATTAGCCTGCAATATCCTCGTTATAAATAAGGATACCACTTATACAATTACAGAAGGTTCTAAACCATCCGCCAGTATACAGAAGAAAGCTGCCTATAATGCAAATACGAAGGATTGGTATTTATTTAATGAGCTTCTTACCTATTGTGAAAATGCCGGCGGGGGTAAAATAGTCGTAAAAAAAGGTACTTATAGTATCTGTGGAAAGGTATCCATTCCATCTAATGTGACACTTGTTCTGGAGGATGGTGTAGTAATAAAAAAATTAGCAAAGACAGGAACAAGCTCGTTTGCTGCAACAAAGACTATGTTCCAATTAGTCGCACCGTCTAAGGCTAGCAAAGAAGCTGTATATTCACAATATAACGGTGTCCACGATGTGAAAATCATCGGGGAGGGTACTGCAACGATTGATTTAGATTTTATGGAGGGCGCAGTTGGCTTTGTTATGGCTCATAACCAGAATATTTCCTTTGAAAATATCAACTTTGCTAATATGAATTCCGGACATTTTATTGAGATGGATGCTTCTTTGAATGTAACCGTGCTAGGTTGTGACTTTGTTGGTGCTAAGAGGTCTCCTAAAGGTAATAAGGAAGCGATTAATATTGATACTCCCGATAAGTTGACGGGTGGCTTCTCCCATGTATGGTCCTCCTTTGATAAAACTCCTGTGAAGAATTTACTGGTTGAAGACTGTAGGTTTGAGGATGTAGATGTTGGAATCGGAACCCATAAATACTCTCAAATCCAGGATGCAAATGGGGAATATACCATTACCATGTTCCACGAGGATGTTCATGTAAAAAACTGTAAGTTCTTAAATCTTTGGAACTCCAGTTTTAAAATGATTGCTTGGAAAAATGTAACGGTTGAGGATTGCCTGTTTGAGGGCGGCGGTCTTATCGCTGATAGTGACGGTCAAATGGTAGAAGCTTCCTTCAGAGGATTTTCCGCAAATGCGGTTGTTGACTTGACCTTAATAAATAATTTATTTAAAAATATCTATTGGATAGGCGGAGCTTCCAGCAGTACTGGTACCGCGCCCGAAACTGCCTCTTATGTTTACACTACAATAAGAAGCTATATCACGGTTGAAAACATAAAAGGGTTTTACACAAATCGCTGTAGCAATGTAAAAACACCCAATATACAACTTCAGGTTGATACCTTTGAAGCATCCGATGAAAATGTGGGGCAACGTTTAGTCTCCAGGCCCGACTTATTCGGTGAAGGTGTCAAATACTCATTAACAGCTGAAATCCCATGTATTGACTAAAACGACTCATTAGGGCACCATCGCATTGAAGAAACCGCTTCTATACGATGATGCCCTTTGTTATTTTATATTATTTTTCATGAGAATCCTATTTTTCTAAAATTTCCTGCTCTCTAAATAAGCTTGAAACCACTTCATCGTAATCGTATAATCTTTCTGATTTCTTAATTTTTCTTGCATATTTTTCATGATTAGAAAACACCGAAATCATATAAATCCATATTTCTTTCATTTTAAATAAGACATTTTTATCTCCAAAGAGTATTCTTTTATAATCTTCATAAATTTTATCATGAAAGTCTCTAAGTAAATTTTTATCGAGCTTAATATTATTTGTAATATCGCTGATCAGCCCTGGATTAGCCACTAATCCCCTGCCTAACATTAAAGTATCTACCTTAGGGAAATCAACTGAAAATTCCTTGTAATTCTTGACTGTAAAAATGTCGCCATTATAGGAAACAGGATTTTTACTTAAAATCAAGGCTTCCTTAAAAATTCCTATATTAGGCTTATTTTTATAAAAATCTTTTTGAATTCTCGGATGAATGATAAGCTCTTCTATCGGATATTTGTTAAATATTTTAATTAATTCATAAAATTCATTCGGTTGATCTTTTCCTATTCTGGTTTTTACTGAGATTTTTGTTATTGACGCCGAAAAAATTTCGTCTAAGAACTCATCAAGTTCTTCCCTTTTTGAAAGAAATCCTGACCCTCTATTTTTTGAAACTACAGTTCCAGAAGGACATCCCAAATTTAAATTAATTTCATTATATCCCAGCAGCTTTATTTTCTTTGAAGTATGAATAAAATCTTTTGCATTATTGGTTAGTAATTGCGGGATCAAAACTATTCCTTGGTTGTTTTCAGGTAAAATATCATTTAATTCTCGAGCTTTAAAACTTTCGCCTTGATTTGCAACAATAAAAGGTGAAAAGTATTTATCTATATGATTGAAAAAAGCATTATGAGCATTTCTATAAATGTACCCAGTCAAACCTTCCATCGGTGCGAAATAAAAATTCATTATTTAATAGCTCCTTTATTTATGTGATTTGTTTTTTATAACGCAACACTCTCCACATTAACTACATTTTCTTGATAGCGACACTATTATCTCAACATTCGTTCAGAAGAACGTTAAATACTACATTACGCATTACTTCTTTAACTGGTTTTTGTTGGTTCCTAAAGCTGAATTTTTTCATGAGCAGCGAAGTTTGTTTCCATGGACCATGTCTCTGCTACTCCGTTTTTCAATCGAAAAACTGCAATTGCTTTATAGAAATCCTCAAAAACCCCATTTTCTTTCCAGGCCTTCATAAATTTACGCGAAGGGTGTTCTGCTATCTCATCCTTAAAATCATCATCATCAATTATCTCTAACATTCCGCAAATTCTTATCTGACATCCACCGCAGCTAAAACAAAGTTCAACTTTGTTATTACCGATTATTTGATGGTAAACTGACTTTGTTGTTGCTGTATGAAATAGAATTCCTTCTTCATCTGCCCTGTATAGGAACATACACCTTACATGTGGTTGATTTCCTTCTGCCGTTGCCAGATAGAAAGCCGGATTACTGCTGATTGCACTAAATATTTCCTGTTTGGTCATTTTAAAAACCTCCATTTCTAATTTATGAGATATACTCTATAGTAAAAGGCGGATGGCTTCCATGTCCAAACATGTAACATATATGTCTTTTTACGCAATCTTCAATCTTTTATATACATAGGCTTCCCTTTTTTAATTTTTCCCGGTATTCTTTGGGTGTTAGTCCTACCCATTTTTTAAATGCCTTCCTGAAAGCACTTGAATCTGAAAAGCCAAGTAGATATGTAATATCCTCTATGGTGTAATTTTCACGTAAATATTTTTTTGCTAGTTCTTCCTTTGTATATCTCATCAATATGCTAAACTCAGTTCCATCATTCTTTAAACGTGTTTGAAGTGTCCTCACACTCATTGATAACTCTTTCGCAATCATTTGAATCGTTAAGTTTTCATTGTCCATATAAGATAATAAAAGCTTTTTTACCTGATATGTAACATTCTGGATATCCACTACTTCAGCAAGAAATTCCTTTGCATAATTTTCAAAATATACAAGCAGATTTTCATTTGGGAGAGATACGGGAATATCACCTATTTTCTTATCCAACACCATATAATTTTGGGTTTGATTAAATAGAACAGATGAACCAAATACTTTTTGATATTCTTCAACCGAATCCGGTTCTGAAAAAGTAAACCCTACTTCAACTGGATTAATTTTTTCCCCGCTAAGAGTTCTAGCCAAGCAGACTAGACTTGATAAATACCCTTCATAACAATGGCGCGAAATGACAGGAACATCTTCTGGTACAGTCAGACAGATAGTCATTGTATCCATATCCGTAAAGGTATCACCTTTAATCAAATTGCCAATAATATCGGAGTATTTGGCATATTTTCTAAATGCCTCACCAATCGTTTTACAGTTCATCATCATATAGCCCAAAATTGTCCAATTACCAGCCTCCATGATTTGTCCCATATGCAGTCCCAACCATGGATCTTTTGCTGCCCTTGCAGCCGCATCCTCTAACATAATATATTTTTCAATTAACACCCTCTCATCCGGCAATTCTAAAATATCTGGTTCTATGCCCACGGAGCGTAATAATTTATTTGTATCTACTTTCATGCTAGAAAGATACTGCATAAGCTGTATCAACACCCCAACAGAAATATAATATGAAGATTTCTCTGTTTTTCTAATCATATGTTTTCACCTGTTCTTAATTACTTTATGCTTGTATTCATATTATATGGAAGCATACAAATCCCACTCTCCTGTACCTGTCGTATAACCTTTCGGAGTATTTCTTCATCTTGTACTAAAGCCATTCGCACATATCCCTCGCCAGATGGACCAAAGGCACTCCCCGGTGTCACCATAACTCCAGCTTTATCAACCATATCCATAGCAAAAAGCTCTGAATTCTCATAATGGGCCGGAATCGCTGCCCAAACGAACATAGTTGCTTCTGGTTTGTCCATATTCCAACCAATGGAATTAAAACCGTCACACAGAATATCTCTTCGTCTTTCATAGACCATTTTCGTCGTTTCCACGCAGCTTTGATCACTAGTAATCGCTGTAATCGCTGTTTTCTGAATTGGTAAAAACATTCCGTAATCCAGGTTTGATTTTAGAGTTTTCAAATGAGAGACAACCTCTGCATTTCCTACACAGAAACCAATTCTGGCTCCAGCCAAGGCATAGGTTTTAGACAGGGAATTAAGTTCAACGCCTACCTCCTTTGCGCCCGCAAAAGATAGAAAGCTCCCGCATTTTTTGTTATCGAACACTAAATCACTATACGCATTATCATGAAGAATAATAATGTCGTATTTTTTTGCAAAGGCTATCAAATCCTTGTAAAAGCTATCCGGTGCCATTGCCGTAGTAGGGTTATTCGGGTAAGATACTATCATTAATTTTGCTCGTTTTGCTACATCTTCCGGTATATCCTGCAGCCTAATCACATAACCATTTTCTTTTTTCTGGGGCATATAATATAGAGTTGCACCCGCTAAACGCGGTCCATCTGCAAAAACAGGATAGCAGGGATCCGGTACGAGTACCAAATCTCCCTCATCAACAATAGTCATTGCGATATGGGCAAATCCTTCTTGTGAGCCTAATAGCGAACATATTTCTGATTTGGAATCTAAATCCACTCCATATCTATTTTTGTACCAACTACTTACTGCCTCTAATAAAGCATTTTGATCATTTATTGCATAGATATAATTCTTCTCATCCGTAGCAGCAGCGCATAACGCTTCTAATATATGTTTTGCCGGAGGAATGTTAGGAGCACCAACACTTAAGTCAATCACCGACTCCCCATTTTCTAATTTCAATCTTTTTATTTCAAACAATTTAGAAAAAATCCCTTCTCCAAATTGATCCATTCTTTTCGAGAATTTCATAATCCGCCTCCAAGTCCTGAGAATACTATTGCATATCCATAATATATCTAATTCTGTGTATTTTTGCAAGTCCCACCTTCCCATATAGCACGTAAAAGCCGACTGCTCTATTACTATTCTATCTTAAAATCACAGCTGAAATCGGAATTTGAATACAACTTCCTGACGGGGCTGTAATCAGATATTGGGTTTCCATCCAGATACATCTCCTTCAGGCCTGTCAGCTGCTTCAGCGGAGCTATGTTGGTAATTTTATTATCTTTCAAATATAACTTTTCAAGCAAAGTAAGCTTGGTTAATGGTTCTAAATCATATACTTTATTTCCGTTGAGTGAAATTACTTTTAGATTTTTCAAACCTGACAGTGACTTAATATTGCTAATAAAATTTCTCTGCAGGTACAATGTTTTCAGCCCCGTCAGACTTTTAAGAGCCTGTAAATCAGTGATATTATTATTATCTAGAGCCAACTGACGCAATTTTTTAAGATTCTTTAATGCGTCTATTTTCTTAATACTATTCACTCCTATCTCTAATATTTCTAATTTAGATAAATTGCTTAAGGATATTACACTTTCAATTTTATTTTCACGTAAATATAGTTTCTGAAGTTTTTTTAATGACGATAAAGAATTTAAGGAAACTACTTGATTGCCATTCAGTGAAAGTACCTCCAAATTTTTCAATTTTTTAAGCACACTAATATCCGATATTTTATTACGCTCTAGGTAGAGAACCCGCAGATTTTTCAGGTTTCCTATGGGTGTAATATCTTTTATCCCCAGCTGCTGGGAATCCAAATACTCAAGGTTTGTAAGATACTTTAAATCCTTAAGACTTTTTACTCCCTTTGGCAGCTTCAATCGATAGATTCCCTGTAAGTCGGATACAGTTATTTTACCGGATATTTTGTCAATCTTTTCATAAACAGCCTGTTCAACTACATCATCCATGAAATTAACATATTCACAGCTTTCAGCCGGCTGCTCATAATATGTATTCATTTCGCCTATAATCGTAGTCCATCCATCCAGTTGGAATTTCATTCCCTTGGAATCAGTATAATCCGGCACATTTGCAAGGCTCCAAAGAGAAATTCCACCCAAACCATATGTTTTTGCAAGATCAATCTTAGCACTAATACTATTGCTGTCTTCATAAAGTATTATATTCCAGGACTTATCGGAAGAATTATAATACTGTATGTACGGACTTTGCAATTCATTATTATAACCATAAGTTATTTTCTGTCCATGACCATCTGTATTATCGACACGAGCTTTAATAGACTTATATAGCGGAGTAAGCCTTCCCTCTCTGCTTAGGCTGAAGTCGTCCAAATTTTCCCATCCTTCTGCATCATTAACATCGAATTGCCACTGCGCACTGTCAAATGTAATTTGCAGCCAGACTTTTGACAGCTCTGATGAATCAGAAGCCGCATTCTGCATTTCGTTAAGGGCCTGTCTTACTAACTGAATTGGAGCCATACTATAGACAGGCTCCAATGCATCATAGCCCGTATATTGTTGAACCTGACCCTTTTGAAGTCTTTCCGTAGGTTCATAATCATGAGCCATCATAATAATACGATCTGCCACGTCTAAAATATCAGAATAATCATAGCCATCGTAATATAATCCCGGATTTACTGCCACATACAGTTTTTTCCCCATAGATGTCAGTTGTGTTTTCAGTTCTGTTAAAAACTGAGTAAAATAAGTACTAATCTGCTTACCTTCATATCGAATCGGCGTATTGTCACCATCTGTATTGCGTAGACCTTCAAAATCAATTACCACACCATCATAATAGATCTCTTTCCCCTGAGTGATATCCGCCTGCATGTTATCGAGTATTGCCTTTATCATAGCTGTTCGCTTATCTTCATAGGGCAACAGCTCTATACAATCACTTCTATTCATATAAATACTTAGCTGTATAGACTTTCCTTTTCTTTTTGCATATTCCACCGGTTGAATGAAATTGTCCGGATAATAGAAGCTCATGTTGCCATTCTTTCCTTTTACAGTATTCAAAATTCCTGGATTTTCAGAATCAATCCTGCTCCAAGCAAAGCTTAAGGAATCCACATTATCTATGTAATTTTGAATTTGCTCGGAAAACGCTGCACTGGAGGGATAGAAAGCGTGAAGCTCCCCTCTAGAACGCGTTGAAGCTACTCGCGTATTGCTTTCTTCTATTGAAGTTATATGACTGGCGCTACTCTCTGCTGCAGTAGCTTTCATCGGCATTATGGTACAGGAAGCAGCCATAACGAAACATATGCATGTTGTGATTAATCCTTTTATTATCCTATTGCTATTATAATATTTATCTAGACTTATATTATTATAAATTTCCATTATTACTAAAACCTCCATATATCATATAGAACTACAGATTTTACGCTCCGTAAACTTAACACTTTTGAAAATTTTTTAATGCATCAGCTGCTCTTAAAAATGGACTTGATAATACTGCATGAATTTCCTTATCTCTTAAGAACTCAGTAATCAACTTAGTATCGTTAGCCCTTTTGATTTTAATAGTGGATTTTCATAATAATTAAAGATAATAATTTTGTATCTCTTTTTCTGTCAGCTCCCTGTATTGACCTTTTTTAAGTGTTTCATCTAACATTAACCCACCAATTGAAACCCTTTTTAAATAAACTACATAACACCCAACTGCCTTTAGCATTCTTTTCACCTGGTGTTTACGGCCTTCAGAGATCGTAATATATCCGGATGCAACAGGCTGATAAGAAGGGTTTTTCTTAATTTTCTTAATATTTTTAATGTTCATTTTATCTTGAAATTCCTGATATATTCCTTCCTCTTCCACTTCGATTTTTACGGCTTTTGCCAAGGCTTCGTCTTGTCCAATCATTATTCCCGTTTTCAGGCGCTCCTTGGCCATAAAATCTAAGGAACCGAATACCCAGAAAAAGTACGTCTTTTCTACATGCTTGTCAGGATACATTAATCTGTGGTTAAACTCACCATCATTAGTCAAAAGCAGTAGCCCTTCTGTATCTTTGTCCAGCCTTCCAACAGGAAATAGTCCATTCCTGTTATCAACATCAAAATAATCAAGTACTGTTTTACTGTTTTCGTCCTTCCTTGCAGTAATGCATCCCCCTGGTTTATTAAACATATAATATATCTTTCCTATGTGAACAACTTCGCCAAGATACCTTATAACGTCCGTATTTTCTATAATTTCTGCTGCAGGATTCAATATCTCCTGATTATTTACGGTCACCTTGCCTTCTTTCACATAATTGCGGATTATTTTTCTCGTCCCTACAGATGACTCTGCCAAAAATTTATCTAATCTCATATTCCAATCCTTCACATCTATTTTTATTTTCACATGAACAAAACCCGTTATTCATCAGGGCGTCCTATAGTGTCATTTTCCATCCAGATAGCGCTAACCAATTACTGCGTCGCTCATAATCAGGTAGGATTTTCCCAACCAGCCGCCAAAAGGATCGATCATGGTTTAAATGAATCATATGGCACATTTCATGAACTACAACATAATCAATCGCTTCGATAGGTGCCATAGCAAGCTTCCAGTTGAAGGTTAATTCCAGCTTCGAATTACAGGTTCCCCAATTACTGCTGTAATCTGTAATACGAATGGATCTGGGTTTTATCTTAAACTCCGGTTGATAAATTCGAATTCGTGCCTCAACGAGCGCCTTACACCGCTGATAATAGAAGCGTTTTAGCGCTTGTCTGATTGATTCGTCATTGTGCTGCTTTACATAGACATGAATCTTATCCTGTTCAAATTCAACATAATCTTGATTCTGTTCCAGGTTAGGCGAAATTAAGATTGGGTATGACGCTCCCAGGTATAGCAAGACTTCTCCATGATCGTAGACCTTCTCCATTGGTACGGCTGTTCGATCCTTCATCTCCTTAGATTTCAAAATAATGCAGTCCCACTTATCCTCTAATGCAAGAAGAATTGTATCCAGCGGCGTGCCTTTTGGAGCATGCACTTCGGTTTGTCCGTAGAGATCCATGTAGATGCCTATGCTTTTACGTCTCTTATATAATATGTTAAAATCAATTGTTGTATCTAAAAATGTATGTGTCATTCTATCACCTATTTGAGTATTCACGAGTGTGCGTATTCTTCAACAATCATCCAATCCTTCCCTACTTCAAATATTTTTGCTTTAGGGTTATTGATATAGTTCGTTACGTTATATAGATAAGGGTAAAAATGTACATGTAAATCGAAGGAAAATTTGTATTCTCTCTGCTTTGGAAGCACAATGATTAGTTTCTTTTTGCATATGCGTCTTAATTCCGATAAAGCCAAGCTGTTATCTTTAATATGCTCAAGTGCGTGTGTACAGATAACAAGATCAATGCTGTTATCCTCAAAGGGTAACGCAGTAATACTAGCTTGTTTATAATGAATTTCCTTATTCCGTTTATCGGGCAATGCAATATCAACGGCATAGAATTCCTTGTTTTTGTCGCTCTCATAAATCTTATTAATTAAATAGCCTTTTCCACAAGCTGCATCCAAAACTGTAGTATATTGTGTATTAGAGGACTGACAGATAAATTCTACACACTTATCGTTGTTATCTGTTGCTCTTTGAATAAAGGTATCTGCCAAGAGTTCATAATATGCATTGATTTGTTTTTCATCTTGCACCGAGGCTGCTTCCTTAAATTCTAGGTAATAACGATATTTCTTACCCAGCGCGATGCGAAATAGAATTGACATAAAGAACTTACTATCACGTAATACTGGGGGAAGAAGCTCATCTAAACACCAATTTATTTTGTTTGTAAAATTTCTTTTCATAATAATAACCATGCCTTTCATCAAAGCCTGCAAACTTTATTCATGAAAATCTCTGATTTTCATGCTTTGCAGAGCACAAATTTGCGTGTGAAAAATCTTAGATTTTCACACTAACCTAACATGCCTACCCTTTGATTTAGTTTGTGCCGAGGATTTCGCAGGCACAAACTTCTAAGTGTGAATTATGCTTTTCAATAATTCACACTAACCTCCATGAGTACAACTTGTTTTCACGCCTATAAAATATATGAATTATCCATGTTACAATTGTAAAGCTCACCCCTTACTGGGAGTCTTGCGACTGGACTTGTTTAAGGCAAGTGCAGCGCGGATTAGCTCTTTAAGTGCCTCCTCGTCCACCTCGTCTCCCTCGTGGAAATCGATGGCCCTCCTGGCGTTCCCATCCAGACTTGAGTTAAAAATATGCGAGGGGTCCTTCAGGGATGCTCCCTTGGCGAAAGTCATCTTCACAACATTCTTGTAAGTCTCCCCGGTACACATCATCCCGTCGTGAGACCACACAGGGGTCCCCCTCCACTTCCATTCCTCGACTACCTCTGGGTCGACCTGCCTGATCAGGTTCCGCACCTTCGAGAGCATCTGGCCCCGCCAGTCGCTTAGCTCCTCAATTCTCTCGTCGATTAGTTGGCACGGGGATTTCGTGTCATTCATAGACTGCTTTTCCATAGTAAAACCCTCCTCCAATAGATTTTTGAATATATCTCATTATTTCTAGTGTTTTAAATTAGGATCAAAATCGCTACAAGATATTCGGTAAAGTAATGTTAGTATATCATATTTATCAAATACAATCAGTAGTGTGAAGCGTTTATTTATACTAAAAGATTAAGCATTTTTTCTTCTTTTATTCATATTTTCATTAAATTATACCGATGTCACGAAAACTCGCACAAAAAGCTTTATTATGAAATGATTGAAATTTGTTGTAAAAACCTGTCTTTGACAGTTGTGAAAAAGAAAAAGTCTAAAAGGCCTTATAAACAGGGCACTCTAGACTTTTTGCTATTATGAAAAAGTGCGTACTTTTTTTACTTTTTTGTATCCTTGAAAACTTGTTTCATCTGTTTCATGGTCACTATCTGATAGTCCGTTCTAAAACCGAAAGCATTATGCAATGTATCTGTGAAATCGGTTCTGGTGTAGGTCGGAATGTATCCTTCTCCTGGGATAGAATAAAAGCTCATATCCCGAAGCTGGCCAATGATTTCTGAACTTGTGAATTCTTCCTTCAATCGTTTTTCCAAATATCTGTACACAGTTAGTGACAGGAAGCACGTTGTGAAATGCGCTTTAATTCTGTCATCCCTGCTCAAATATACCGGTCTTGCTTTAAAGTCTGTTTTCAGCAAACGAAAGCATTCCTCAATTTCCCAACGATTATGGTTTATCTTTGAAATGGCAGGAGCATCATCTTCAAGGTTGGTACAGACCGCATAGAAGCCGTCATATGTTTCCTCATTTATAATCACATCTGGATTTATGCTGTAGACTTCCTTTGCTGCGATTTCTCCATCATCTGTCACACTCGTTTTGGTAATGAAACGTTTATAGTCATTCTGATGATGGTTTTTCAGATTTGAGGGTTTTGTTTCAAGAATCTTTGAGGCACGTTCAATCTGTCGGTTACGGATATGCCGTTGATATTCCTTATATTTCAGGGAATAGGTAACAATTAACTTCTGTTCCAAACCGTCTTCTTTTATCCAGCGTTCTTTGTAAAAAGTACAGTCCCTGTATTTATCCTTGATTTCTTCTGATACCTCTATTTTGCTGATGTTAAATGTTCCAGATATCCCCTCCAGATGCCATCCATCCGTTGCCAAGGCCCACTCTTTCAGGTGCTTTTTTAGTTTTTTGATAGACTGAGTAGTAATAAATGCCCGTTCCCCTAGGTTGTTGAATTTACGGTTATCAGTAGAAGAAAGTCCTGCGTCGGTACACACAACAAACTTAGCAAGCGAGAAGTCCTCCAGTATCTTTTTCTCCAGGGGCTGCAGTGTCTGTTGCTCATTTGTATTTCCGCTGTGGATACTGAAAGCAAGTGGGATTCCGTCACCATCCATGAATAGCCCCATTTCTACGATCGGATTGGGTCTGTTTTCTTTAGAAGGGCCATACTGTTTGATACCTTCCTCCTGTTCAATTTCAAAAAAGTAGTTGGTACAGTCGTAGTAAAGTATCTTATCGTTGCGCTTAGAAACAGTAAGACTGTTTTTGTAAAGCTCAGACTGAATAAAATCAGATTCTTTGGAAATGACTTCTAAAGCACGGTAGATGTGCTGAAGTTCAAAATCTGGCTGTTCCAGAAGCGTTTTGGAAAGCTGGAAGGTATTTAGCTTTGATGAAGGGAAAAGGATTCTACCGTAAATCAGTCTCGAGAGGATAGAATCGAGATTGAAAGTAAATTTATATTTTGAAGAAATGCCATTGCAAATCTGGTTGAGCTTCAGTTGGTGATAAAGCTGTTGAAGGAAGAGGTATCCGCCATTGAAAGAATGCTGTTCATTCTTGCTGATAAGTTTTGACTGCTCTCGTTTAATAATTACTTGTCTGCTTTCTTCCTGCTCTTTTTTGTTAAGTTTATCAATATAGTCCTTTGCCCACTCGTAAGGATCCTGTCCGTTAAGTTTTTCTCGAAGCTCGTTTTCAGTGCCGAGTTTCTCGACAGTGATGGTTCGCTCTTTTTTATCTATGTAAACAGTTTTGGTAACATAGAGTGAAGCTGAGTTTTTTGATTTTGATACTTTTAATCGCATAATATTATCCTCCAGACCCTTATATTATAACATATCACGTAACATCACGCAAGTAAAAAGTATAAAATTTGACAAAAAAATAAGCCTATTCAAGGCTTTCAGCGATTTTTCTATTATGCAACTGTCAAAGACCCGATCAAAATCGCTACAAGATATTCG
>Ga0209724_1002714_pt1 | contig 14946 bp, 11 predicted proteins | sample grotaG_FD_184143 | JGI IMG/M metagenome (GOLD analysis project Ga0209724, IMG submission 184143) | Glacier valley bacterial and archeal communities from Borup Fiord, Nunavut, Canada, to study Microbial Dark Matter (Phase II) -... | ecosystem: Environmental > Aquatic > Freshwater > Ice > Glacier ...
AGTACTAATCTGTTCTTCCAACGTGATAAAGAAAGTCTGATAACGGTTGTTTCCTTGTATGAACTGCATGCTCATAAATTGCAAAAATCATACGCTATTTGGCTTATTAACATTGTGTGTATATTTGTTTGACAGCTGTAGTTTTTTCACAGACTGGCGTTGGCTGCAAAACTTAAACGACCGCGTCATAGACAAATATGAGACAAATAAAAGAGGACAACAGACTACTTGCATCATTAGCAGTTTTTAGAGAATTATATAACGCTGAAAAGGATGTTTATGGGATTATTTCTGTATTTCTTACCGACATTATCAAAATCGAAAGTTTATATAGTTTTAGTTTAAATGAAATCACAGATAAGCTTAACAGCACTTTTGAATTTGAAATACCCGATGCAGTGGTTAGGACATCACTTGCGCGATTAACATTCTTAGAAAAACAGCAAGGTGTTTATCTTGTGACAAATATTTCAAATATAAACACTGAAACTTTTGATCACAAAAAGCAGACAATCCAATCTAACAATGAAACAATAATTGACAATCTTTTCAGATTTATTGAGACAGAGAAAAAAGTAACTCTTTCAGAAAAAGACAGAGAAAAGGTTTCTCATTCATTTTGTTGTTTCTTGTTGGATGTTAACAACGGTGATGAATTCATTGAGTATGTAACATCCTTTATTTTAAAAAACGAAGCTGATACGGAGTTTAAAAATCAACTAAATCTAATTAGAGAAGGAGTAATATTATATAGTGGCATAAAATATAACAACAATCTCAATGACCTTGGAACTTGGAGAACTGAGTTAACTATTTTTATTGACACTGAAATCCTCTTCCATCTGGCAGGATTTAATGGCGAATTATATCAGAACTTAGCGAATGATTTTCTAAACTACGTCCGAGAGATTAATCAAAAGGCACAAAAGAAATTAATCAAGTTAAAATATTTTGAAGAGGTCAAAAATGATGTTGAAGGTTTTTTCAAAAAAGCAAAACACTTAATTGAAGGAAATGAAAAACCTTATCCCAATGTGACAGCAATGGTTTCTATTGTTAACGGTTGTAAGACAGCAGGCGACATTCTGGGAAAAAAATCTGACTTCTACACCTTATTAAAATCTCATAGCATTGAAGAAGACACTTATAAAGATTATTTCAATCCTGTTAACCATAAATACAATATCGTTAGCCAAGACATTGTCGAAAAAGTAAGTAAGGAATTAGACAAAGATGCTGAACCATTTTTGAAATTTCTAAACTATGTTTCCATTCACAGAAAAGAAGCTAACTCTAACAATTTTGAAAATATTGGTCACCTGCTCTTAACAGGCAATTCGACAACTTTAAAAGTAGCGTGGAATGAATTAATGAAAGAGGATGGGTGTGTTCCTATGGCGTCACACCTAAGTTTTCTTACAAACAAATTTTGGTTTAAACTCAATAAAGGATTTGGTAAGAATTCATTACCCAAATCATTTGACATAATTACAAAATCCCAGATAATACTCTCAAAGGTTTTAAACGATAACATTGGTGAAAAATATGCAGAATTACAAATCGATTTCAAAAATGGTAAGCTGACCGAGGAACAAGCAAAAGCAAGAATTATTGACCTTCGTAATCAAGTTAGAAAACCCGAAGAAATCAAAAATGACATTGTAAGCGATGTTCTAAACGCTATTACCGAGGATAGCTTAGAAAAATTCATTCAAGAACAAAGTCATCTTAAAATAAAGGCAGAGAAACAAAAAGAGAATAATATAAAACTGCTTGAAGAATTGAAAACCAAGAAAGACGTTGAGAAATTATTATTAACCGCAAAAAATGAATTACTACACGAAAAACTTAATCTAAAAGACACCTTAGAAAGACAAAGAAAACCACTTGACAAAAAGGCAAAGAAAAAATATAAAAATTTAAAATCCGTTATTGGGTGTGCCATTTTAGGATATTATATTCTCTTAGTAGTTGCAATTTTTTATTTCACTTGGAACGTTATGGAGCAATACACATTTATTTTAAGTATCATCCCTATTGTAATTTCAATTTTGTATTTGTTGGTAACTGAACAAACAATTAATCCATTAAAGTATTTGAAAATTCAGCAGGAAAACTATTATATACAAATGTATGAAGAATTTGATTTTGACATAAACAAGCTAACAGAAAATGAGGAGGCAATAAGAAAACTGACAGAAGAAATAGACGAAATAAAAAAAGCCAGCAGGTAACAAGGGGCTTGGCGTTATTGGGGCGGGACGTTGTTAGCTTCGGCTGCACGTCGCTATCAGCAGCAGTTTCGGCTTGGTATTAATAATTTTGCTTTAGTTCTTACCTTCAACTTCTAAATCATTTTTGGGCTTCAGTTGTCGGCAGACGTTTTTCAAATATCCCAATAACGTAAACAACTCCTTACGGTTACCTAATATCAAGGCATTGAACTCATGCGGTACCGTAAACACCGCGTGATAATAGCTGGTAGGAAAAAGCTGGGTGGTAAGATTTTCTATCCATTCTTCCTTTTTCAAGCCACCACAGTTAGGGCAGTGCCTGTTACCACAGCTATGATATTGCTGATGCAGGTGGTCACACTCCGGGTTGTTACACTGGTAATGATGCATGCCCCGCGCAGCGGTATGGCATTCGTAGAGTTGCTTAAAAATATGTTGACTGTAAGGGTTGTACCGGTGCGCCGGTTGCTAACATGACAAGCGCTTATGGAGGTATAAGATGGGGCACTGGTTTGAACCGTCAGTTTCAATATGAACATACTCAAAGCAGGATAGGAGCTACGCTATGGGATAGCACTGATTTGTATATTAAGAATTCTCCTTTATTTGGTGTGCCCAAAATCACCACGCCATTATTGATTATGCACAATGATGCGGCTGGATCTGTTCCCTGGTACCAGGGTATTGAACTGTTCACCGCAATGCGTCGCCTTGGTAAACAGGTATGGATGCTGCAATACAACGGCGAAGATCATAACCTGGTGGAAAGAAGAAACCGCAAAGATCTTTCTGTAAGACTGTCTCAATATTTTGATCACTTCTTAAAAGGTGCACCGGCGCCAGCATGGCTGGAAACCGGTGTGCCGGCAAACCTGAAAGGCATTGACTGGGGGTTGGAGACGAAGACCGGCGCTGCAACAGAGAAGAAAAGTTTTTAAAATCATGGTGAGCTTCTTTAAGTGGTAAAAAAAAACTGATATAAATCTTTTTTTACCGAATCTTTGCCATGATTCAAAAAAAATTGATAATGACTGATAAACGGCCCACTATTGCTTTCATTACCGGAGGTTATTCGGGCGAATCTGTTATCTCATATAAAAGTGCCGCTACAATAGAAAGCAACCTCGATACCGAAAAATTCAATGTATACAAAATAGATATCACTCCGTTAGGTTGGTTTCATAATACTGCCGAAGGAGAAAAGATTAAGATAGATAAGAACGATTTCAGCATCACTATAAAAAAAGAAAAAATTCTTTTCGATGCGGTGCTGGTAGGTATTCACGGCACTCCCGGCGAAGATGGAAAGTTACAGGGTTATTTTGACCTGTTGAATCTTCCATACACCAGTTGCGACGCCGCCGTTTCAGCGCTTACTTTTAACAAACGTTATACCGTGGCGGTAGCTTCCTTTGCCGGTATCGCTGTTTCTAAATCCTTGCATATTTTTAAACATAGTCCGCTTTCAGTTCAGGAGATCGTTGCACGCCTGCAGCTACCGGTTTTTGTAAAACCTAACAATGGCGGCAGCAGCATCGGCATGTCCAAAGTGACTAAAGCAGCAGATATCGCCGCTTCGTTAGAGAAAGCTTTTAAAGAAGATGACCAGGTTTTGGTTGAAGAATTTATATCGGGAAGAGAGTTCACTATCGGTGTTTTTAAAAGTAAGGATGAAATTATTACTTTACCTGTCACGGAGATTATTACCTCGAAAGATTTTTTTGATTATGAAGCAAAATATACGGCCGGCATAACCGACGAAATAACTCCGGCGCAAGTTGATGATAGCATCGCTGAAAAAATACGTATGACCGCCAGAAGAATTTACGAAATCTTTAATTGCCGGGGTGTAGTGCGGATAGACTTTATTTATAACGAAGAAGAGGGAGTGCCTTATATGCTGGAGATCAATACGGTGCCGGGTCAAAGCGAGGCAAGTATCGTACCCCGGCAGGTTAAAGCAATGGGTTGGACGTTGAAGGAATTTTACACCGCTCTTATCGAAGATGCATTGTAAGATAAATTATTTTCGTTTTCTTTGAATCGGATTTATTAACTGACCCCAATCCGACCAGAATATTTTCGGACGCCAGTCAAAATTTTTACCTGTGTTTAAATTTATTACAAGCCGGCCACTATGGGTTAATATGTTGTTCGCGATTTTTTTGGCAGGTTTTATTTTTCTTATCTTCCTGGGTTCGCTGGGCCTTCTTACAAGGCATAATAAGATCATGAAAATCCCATCTGTTACCGGTAAGTCTATGGCTGATGCTACCAAAATATTAAAAGCGCAAAATTTTGATGTGCAGATACAGGATTCCGTTTATATCGATACCATCCCGGTGCTTACGGTAACCCGCCAGGTTCCAGAAGCGGATGCTTCGGTAAAGATTAATCGCACCGTTTACCTCACCGTTAACCGTTCCGTACCGCCTCTAATCGTTATGCCCAGGCTGATAGGCAGTTTCAGGAATGCTGTTATGATCTTGAAGCAGTTTGGTTTAAAACTGGGTGACACAAGTTACCGGCCCGATTTTGCAAAGAACGCTATACTAAGCCAGTTATATGATGGCAAGGAAATCAAACCAGGTACAAAAATTCCTATGGGGTCTTTAATATCATTAGTTCTGGGCAGCGGCCTGTCAAATACAAATATAAGTGTCCCTGATTTATTCGGGATGAGTTATGCGGAAGCCAAGGGACGTCTTGATGTATTGGGAATAAGTCTGGTACCCGTTTTAGATGGTGGTATAAAGGATACGCTGAACGCATATATCTATCGTCAGAATCCGGAACGTTTGAATGATGACCGTAAAGTAAATCGTATCCGTCCAGGTCAGCTGATTGATATCTGGTTAAGCGCCGAGCGAAAAGAAAGGGTCGATACTGCCGATAAAATCAATGTAGAACCACAATAAAAATTACCGTTATGCAACAAATTACTGTGCAGGAATTCAAGAAAAGAATAGATGCTGGCGAACAGCTAAATATTCTCGATGTAAGGGAGCAACATGAATACGATGAATTTAATATCGGCGGTAAGTTATTACCGCTCGGCAGAATTCAATCTATGCAGGTAGGTGAGATAGAGGATTGGAAAGAACAGGAAATAATTATTTATTGCCGCAGTGGCGCCAGAAGTCAGACAGCCGGTATGTATTTAGAAACAATGGGTTTCACCAATACTAAAAATCTCGATGGTGGAATGATTGCCTGGCAGGAGCAGGAGAGGGCGGTCAAATGATTGTTACAATACTCAACCGGGGAGATCTCAAAAAGATCTCACAGGTTAATTGAAATTCCCGCCATCCAGTTTATCCCCGCCATGGGAAATAAATAGTTCTCTGTCTGTATTCTTCCTGCATCTATATAACTGTAGGTATAACCGTTAGGCTCATATTTTTTGCTGAAGAGATTGTTTACCTGTACCATCAACCGCATCTCTTTTAAAATTGAATGATGGATGGTATACATCATTCTAACGTCCTGCACATAATATGAGGAAAGACTCCTGGAATTATTACCTGTATTGTCGAGATACTGCCGCCCTACATACTTGCTTATAAAACTGATGTCACTATTTTTAACAGGTATAAAACTAAGCGTTGCGCTGCTTATGACATCAGGCGAAAAAGCGATATCGGCTTTGTTATGCGCTACCAGTTTCTGTCCGCCATTATCATAGTCATCTATATATTCTGAAAAGTCTTTAACCTTGTTATTGCTTAGGGAAAGGTTACCGCCTGCATTAAGCCATGGCAGCACCTTTAAGGTTCCCTGCATTTCAATACCGGTGCGATAACTGTTTGCGATATTAGTCCGCGTGTATGCACCGACGTCATTGATTTTCCCCGTTAGTACCAACTGGTTTTTATAAAGCATATAATAAGCTGTCAGCGCCCATGAAAACCAGGAGGATTTTTTTGCAAGGCCTGCTTCAAAATCATGCAGGGTTTCGGCTTTCGGTTGGTTAGTTAATCCTGCTTCAAAATCATCGCGGTTAGGTTCTTTGTTAGCCAGCGCGTAAGATAAATAACTAGTGAGATTTTTATTGGTATAGCTGATGCCGATTTTTGGATTGATAAAGTTATTATTGTTATTAACTACCAGCCCCGGGTTATCTTTAAAACCATTTAGTTTGTAAGAAACATGCCGGTACTGGAGATCGAGAAATCCTTCGAAGGCGGTAGATAATTTATGTTGCAGCTTTGCATAAACACTGGCATCGGTTTTTCTTGCGGTAAGGTGATACCACTCATAGTTAAGCGGAACAAACCGCTGCGACCAGGTAACATTTCCATAGTGGGTGCCATCATACCTGTTTACGCTGCTGCCAAATGTCAGCTGAGTGTTTTTATTATGATATTGAAGTGATAATATATTTCCATAAAAATTGTTATTCAGCCATAGCTGTCGTACAAGATCAGTTTTTCGGATCGTATCAGACCCTATAATAGTGTTTGGCAACCCATAGCCTGAAAAGGATTGTGCTGCTTTGTATTGTTCGTAATAACCGCTGCCATGGGTTAAAAAAACAGCGGTGTTAAAAGTCAGGTAATCGCTGAATAGGTGGTTAAAAAATAATTGGTAATGATCCTGCTGGTAGTTGTCGGTTTCGTTTTCATATGGTTTACCGGGCTTAGTAGTACCTGCAGAGTTATAGGTACGGCTGTTCTTGAGGTCATCCTGTAAAATACCATTCCATGCCTGGTAGGTTTTTTCTTTTCCTGAAATAATGTTCAGCCTGAAAGTCGACTTCTTATTTATATAAGCTGTTGAAAGATATAAAGAGCGAAGATCGCTTTTCGCTCTGTCTATAAAACCATCGCTTGAAATTTTGGACAGGCGGGCGTCAATAGTAAAATGATTATTTAGTAACCCTGAGCCCGCTTTAACTGTATGTTTCCAGGTGTTGTAAGATCCATAGCTATTATTGATTTCAGCATAAGGGTCTTCCCTGAATTCATTGCTTGCCAGGTTAATAGAAGCTCCAAAGGCGCCGGCGCCATTGGAAGAAGTGCCAACGCCGCGCTGTATCTGGATACTGCTCAAAGATGATGCGATATCGGGCAGGTCAACAAAATAAGTCCCCTGACTTTCAGCATCATTATAAGGGATGCCATTAAGAGTTACATTGATACGTGTTGCATCTGTACCGCGGATGCGTATGCCGGTATAACCGACGCCATTACCCGCATCGGAGTTAACCACCACCGAAGGCGTTTGATTTAATAAGAAAGGAAGATCTTGTCCGAGGTTATTCTTTTCGATATCTTTCTTACTCATATCAGTTTTAGTGAAAGGCGCTTTGTCACCAGCTCTTATCGCGTGGATCTCTATCGGCTGGAGGAACAGGTTATATCTTTCCAGTTTAAATTCAGCAAGTCCGGGAGTAAAGGCAGTACGTGTCTCCAGCTTTTTATAGCCTATGCTGGTGATCTTAATAAGATAAGCATGAGGAGGAATGCTGATGTTAAAGTTCCCGTTAGTGTCTGTTACCACGCTGCCATTGTTTTCAAATTCTACGGTAGCGTTCTGGATAGCGGTACCGTTGGTAGCGTCTGTTACTCTTCCCTTAAACGTATTCTGGGCGAAAGTTGTTACATTCATTAAAATGTAGCATATCGCCAAAGACAATTTTTTCATCATTTATTTTTTGATGTTAAACCAGACTTTATACCCGGCTAAAATTGATTTGGAGAAATGCTGCGTAGGCGAAGTGAAGAAAACGAATATGTTGACTACCTTCCCTGCGCAGGCATTACCCTGTTCAGGTTCTACGGGTATTATCTCAGCCGGCCTGCCAGATGGCGGTCAGCACCCCGAGGAACTGATACTTTTAAATATCATTGCAAATATATGTATTTAATTTAAACGTGGTATGTAACATTTATTTATTGCGGCACGTAGTAATTTAGGTGTGAAGGTTAAGGTGTGAGGTATGAGAGACAAAGAGACAAGAAATAAAAGTTATAGATTATAAGTTGATGAAAATCTAAATTCACTTAAAGACATGATTAAAATATTTTTTTTAGCTGCTTTAACAATTTTTCTTAGTACCGTTTTGAAGGGACAACAAACAGTTATCAATGATGCTAATGCGGAGGTAAGAGTTCTAGGAAGTTTCTCGGCTATAACCATCTCTGGTGGAATAGATCTTTATTTATCACAAGGTGAGGAAGATGGTGTTGCAGTTAGCGCCGCTGAAATTAATAATAGGGACCATATCAAGACTACCGTTAACAATGGTGTTTTAAGAATATGGTATCAAAACGATGGTTGGAAATACAAGTCCGGCAATAAGAAGATGATTGCTTATGTATCATTCAAATCTATAAGGGCGCTGACGGCATCCGGTTCCAGTGATGTATTTGTAAACGGCATGATTAAAGTAGCAGCTTTTAACATTAAATTATCCGGAGCCAGTGATTTTAAAGGTCACATTGAAACCCATAAATTAGCTATCGATCAGAGCGGCGCCTCTGATGCTATTGTTACCGGCAAAGCGCCTGATCTTAATATCGAAGCTTCCGGAGCAAGTAATTTTAAAGGATATGATCTTGATACGGAGAACTGCACTGCGAAAGCTTCCGGCGCGTCAGATATCAAAATAACCGTCTCAAAAGAGTTATATGCTACCGCCAGCGGTGCCAGTTCAATATACTACAAAGGCGAAGGCGTGCCCAAAGAATTAAGATTAACCGGAGCAAGTAATGTTACCAGGAAAAAATAGTGCGGAGTTATTGTGAACAGGCGGTATGAGAATATCAGCTTTTGGCTATCAGCCGTCAGCCGTCAGCTATTTGAAAAAATGATTCGCGATTCGATTCCTGTTGAGTACTTTTCAAATTTCGATCTCAAAGCAGTCTTAGTTTATTTGATGGATGAAAGATTATTAAATCACAAAAAATATCTTGGGTGCAATTCATTTAAGTAGTATTTTCGTTGTTCAAATCGCGAAGTAGAGCAGCGGTAGCTCGTCGGGCTCATAACCCGAAGGTCGGTGGTTCGATCCCACCCTTCGCAACAGTTTAAAGGCTGTCTCGTTTAGAGACGGCCTTTTTTTATTTGTTTGATGAACAGCAGTTATTTGTCTGAATCGCAGATTAAAAGGATTTTAGGATTTCGCTGATAGTACCGTTCTCTGAAAGTTTTTAAAGCTGAATTTTTAAAGTTGCTGATACTATGAGTCTCCGAAATTTCTGACACCCATTTGTCTGAATCGCAGATTAAAAGGGATTAAAGGATTTCGCTGATAGTACAAGTGTCTGAACGTTTCTGAAAATTTCGCTGATAATATAAGTGTCTGAAAGTTTCTGAAAATTTGAATATATAGAAGATTCCATCAGCGAAATCCCATAATCCTCCTAATCCGCGATTCAGACAATATTAAATTCGCTGATAGTATGAGTCTTCGAACTTTGGGAAACCTATTTGTCTGAATCGCAGATTAAAAGGGATTAAGGGATTTCGCAGATAGTACAAGTGTCTGAACGTTTCTGAAAATTTCGCTGATAATATAAGTGTCTGAAAGTTTCTGAAAATTTGAATATATAAATTCCATCAGCGAAATCCCATAATCCTCCTAATCCGCGATTCAGACAATATTAATTCGCTAATAGTATGAGTCTCCGAACTTTCTAAAACCCATTTGTCGAAATCGCAGGTTAAACCTGCGCTGGCGCTGGTTTCTGATGGCTGATAGCTGAGGGCTAACAGCCGACAACAACTCAATAGCCTGTTCATTATTCTGTGAGTAAGAATACTATACTTGTAATTATGCCGTTTAGGTATAATTATTTTGAAGCCAACATAGCTTTTTAGCCATATACATTTTAACCGACACAATAGAAAGCTGAATCATCTATAATAAAAGTAATGTTAAATCCAATTCTTTAATCCATGATAATGAAAAACACTTTCCACAAAAGGCCATGCACCCGAATATCATGTCTTCCTTTATTAATCGTCTTAATAATATTTTCTCTTAGTTCATGTAGCACCAATAAAAAAATTACTTACTTCAGAGATATTCCGGATTCGATTTTCCAGGGAGCCCGAAACATTAATACCAGCGCTTTCACTGAACCTGTTATACAGTCTAACGATATCCTGCAGGTTTCTATTCTTTCACTTGATCCGCAGTTCAATAACCTTTTAACTTCCGGTAGCTCAGTAGCGTTCCCGGTGCAGCCTACTTCTTCTAGTCTGCCATCAGTAGCAGCTCCCATTGGCGGACTTCTTGTTGATAACAAGGGAATGATAGAATTGCCTGTTATAGGAAAAATTAAAGTCTCCGGTCTGTCAACAGCAGAAGCCAGGGATCTTATTCATAAAAGAGTAGCTGCATATTATATTGATCCTGTAATAAATGTTCGGTTTGCAAATTTTAATATCACTGTTCTTGGTGAAGTGGCAAAGCCTGCAACTTATGTAGTGCCTAATGAAAAGGTAAGTATCATCGATGCTATTGGGATGGCAGGTGACCTGACTATTTTTGGTAAACGTGAAAACGTGCTGTTGATAAGGGATTCTGCCGGGCAGAAAAAATATGTCCGCTTCGACCTCAACTCTTCCGGTATGTTCAGCTCTCCTTATTTCTATCTACGGCAGGGTGATGTTATTTATGTTGAACCAGGTAAATCAAAGATCGCAACATCGGAGGCCAATTCAAAAACCAGGGCCATCCCAATAATCGTATCAGGACTTACTTTATTAATAGTGATTTTTTCCAGATTATAATGATACATGAAAGCATATAAACCTATAGAATCTGAAATGGTAAATGAGCAAGGGAGTCCGGATAATTCCTTATTTTTTAAAAAAATAATGTCGAAGGTAATAGCGCTGTGGCCTTGGCTTATAGTGTCTACTGTTACACTAATGGCTCTTTCCATTTTGTATTTAATGATGTCCTCACCCCAGTTTAAAATTCATGCCGTAGTGCTTGTTCAGGATGATAAAAAGGGCTCGCAGTTCGGAGATGCAAGCTTGTTGCAGGACATGGGTATCCTGGCGGGAAAAAGTAATGTTGACAACGAAGTGGAAGTTCTAAAGAGCCGCGTTTTAATGGAGCATGTCGTTAACAAACTTCAGCTTAATATTAAATATGCTGTTCCTGACCGGCTTAGGTCTTCGGAGGTGTTTATGAACAAACCGGTCATGTTTCGTTTTATTAAAATGTACAAAGATTCGATATCGGGTTCGGTAGCATATAATATTATTTTCGACGAAAAAAAGTCAACACATTTTCAACTGATCAATGGAGAAAATACTTACGCATCCCGCTTTGGAGATACCCTGCAACTTAAAGAGGGACTTGCTATTGTAGAAGCTGCAACAGGCTTCCCGCAATGGCCGCTCAAGCAGCCACTGGAGGTAACTGTTTCTGCGGCGGATGAGATTACAAATCATTACATGAACGCACTTTCTATCGAAATACCTAACAAGGATGTAAGTGTTATTTATCTTACACTGGAAGAAACGCTTCCGGAAAAAGGCGAGACTATCCTCAACACAATCATCAGTGAATATATTCTCGATAACGTAACCGACAAAAATAAAATAGCAGATAGTACCATCAAATTTATCGATGACAGGATGATGCTAATGGCGGGTGAACTAATAGGTATTGAGAAAGAAATTGAAGGATTCAAGACGGAAAATAAGTTAACTGATATAGCAGAGCAGTCCCGCATGCTGATTGATAATACCAGTCAGTATGCAAGAGACCAGACTGCCCAAGAAGTACAGCTTTCAGTAGTAGAGGCATTGGAAAATTTTTTAAAACAAAATATAGAGAATGCCAGGGTAGTGCCTTCATCGCTGGTGATGCAGGATCCGAGTTTTATAGGTATCATCCAGCGTTATAACGAGGCGCAGCTTCAACGCGACAAAATGCTTATGAGTCTTACCCCACAGCATCCTTCCATCATAACAGTGTCGGCGCAATTACAAAATCTCCGGCAGGAAATGCTCAGCAGTATTGGTTCTATAAAAAAAGGCATACAGGTAAGTATTACTGAACTAAGTAAAAGAACGTCCAGTTTTGAAGGTGCTATCACTAAGATCCCTGCACAGGAGCGTAAATTTCTGGACATCTCCCGTCAACAGGCAATCAAGCAGGAACTGTATCTCTTTCTGTTGAAAAAGCGGGAAGAAACTGCCATATCAAAATCATCAACAATAGCCAATGTCAGAATTATCGATAATGCAAAATCTGAAAAGGATGCTTTTAAACCAAAGAAGCAACTGATTGCGCTGGCGGGTTTTCTTGCCGGAATTTTGTTACCGTTATGTGTAAGTCTGGCTAGAGATTTTATGAATATCCGTATCACGTCATTGCAGGATATAACAGATTCAACGCATGCGCCACTTCTGGCTGAAATAGGCCGTCATGCAGGTGATGAAAAAATTGTGATGAAGCTACATTCCCGGAATATTATTTCCGAACAATTTCGTTCTTTAAGAACCAATCTTAAATACCTGCTTAGTCTTGAAAATGAAAAGACAATCCTGATTACTTCCAGTATGGCAGGAGAAGGAAAATCTTTTATAACAACCAACCTTTGCGCTTCACTGGCAATGGCGGGCAAAAAAGTAATCCTGATGGAATTTGATCTTCGGAAGCCAAAAATTACTCAGCACCTCAACCTGCAACGAAGGGGTTATACTAATTATATTATCAGCAATGATTCTAATTGGAAACAATGGGTACAGAACTCGGGAATCCAGGAAAATTTCGATGTATTCTCTTCCGGTCCGCCACCACCCAATCCCGCTGAATTACTTATGCTTCCTAAGACCGCCGCGTTATTCAATGCCTTAAAAAGCGAGTATGATTATATCATTATTGATAGCCCTCCCGTTGGCCTTGTAACAGACGCCGAGATTATGTCAACCTTTGCCGATGCAACACTTTACATCGTGAGGCATGGATTTACTTTTAAGAACCAGATAAATTATATAGAGAATTTATACCAGAAAAAAGCCCTGCCCCGAATAAACATTGTAGTGAATGATGTGGAATTTAAAAAGTCGCAATACGGATATGGAAATGGTTATAGTTATAGCTATGGTTATGGAAACTATGGAGATGAACTACCTAAGAAAAATAAAAAGACTAAAAAAATACTGTCTGTTGTCAATGGTATTCCCGATAGCAGGTAAATACTGAATGTAAAACTTTAATACATTCAGGCGGCAAAATAATTTTCCGCACTTATAAAAATTACTATGAAGATCTTGTGGTTTACCAATACTCCCTGCGCTGCCGCTGAAAAGCTTGGCGCGGAAAGTAACCGGGGTGGCTGGCTTAAATCCCTGGAGCATGAAATCAGTAACTCACCGGGTGTTGAACTGTGTATATCCTTTTACTCGGCAACAGAATTGGAACCCTTTAAATACAATAGTACTTATTATCATCCTGTTTTCCGGAAAAGCAACCGGTCGAAAATAAGCCGTTATCTTAAACGTATAACGGGCAAATTAAAGGATGATAAAGTCGAAATAGAACGCCTGTTACAGGTGATTGATCAGGTGAAGCCCGACCTTATACACATACATGGTACGGAAGAAAATTTTGGATTGATCCAGGCAAAAACCAGGCTTCCTGTCGTCATTTCCATACAAGGGATACTTACACCTTATATTGAAAAATTTTATGCCGGTGTATCCTCCTCCGCAGCTTCCCGGTATGAAAAGTTTTTTGATAAAATCAATTTTAAATCTGCCTGTTTTATCCATAAGAATATGGCTGCAAAAGTAGAAAGGGAAAAGCAGATTTATAAATTGTCAGGTTACGTCATCGGAAGAACGGATTGGGACCGCCGGGTTGCAAAAGTGCTTGCGCCGGCAGGCAAATATTTTTATAACAGTGAAATAATGAGAACTGTCTTCTATGAAGCAGTGGTTAAAAAATCCGCATTCAATAAATGTTTTACAATAGTTACTATTTCAAGTGATGCGTTGTACAAAGGCTTCGAAATGATTGTACAAACGGCTATGATCCTTTCGTCATATACCGCATTAAAGTTTACATGGATAGTCATCGGGTTAAGTGAAAATACTGGGATAGTTAGTCTAATAAAGCGAATGATGCGGATAGAGCTAACGAATATTTCCATAAAACTGGTAGGATCTCTAAACGAACTGGAAATATTAAAAATGCTTAATTCGGCAGATGTATATTGCCAGGTGAGCCATATTGAAAACAGTCCTAACAGCCTGTGTGAAGCGATGCTAACCGGCATCCCGGTGGTAGCTTCATACGCAGGCGGCACCAGTTCATTAATCGACAACGGCGTAGATGGATTAATTGTCCAGGATGGTGATCCTTATTCTTTATCAGGTACTATACTGGAAATAGCCAGTGATTTTAATAAGTCATCGCAGTATGGTGTCAACGCGAGAGTTAAAGCTTTGCGCAGGCATGATAAAGGAACGATCACAAACGGGCTGTTAAATATTTACAGAACAATATTGGATGAAAAGAAGTTGGCGTTGTGTTAAGTTAGAAGGAGGCTATCAGCTATCAGCTATCAGCCGTCAGCTATCAGGAAGAAGAATGCACCGGGTTAAATATTTTGTAAGATTATATCATATACAGCATGATACTTATAGCGATAACATTAATTGTATATCATAACTGATCACAAAAAAATAGTTTGAGAAACCATCTTATAAACAGAATAAATCAGCTGTTGATAATACT
>Ga0209724_1002716_pt1 | contig 14945 bp, 14 predicted proteins | sample grotaG_FD_184143 | JGI IMG/M metagenome (GOLD analysis project Ga0209724, IMG submission 184143) | Glacier valley bacterial and archeal communities from Borup Fiord, Nunavut, Canada, to study Microbial Dark Matter (Phase II) -... | ecosystem: Environmental > Aquatic > Freshwater > Ice > Glacier ...
TTTATTGCTGGCGCTGTAGTGCCCAAGTTGTGGCTGGTTGCTGCCTTTACGGGATGCTTGGGAGGGGTGCTGCTTTTGAATAGAAGAGTATTGCGGCACCACTTACCACTTGCGTTGGGCGTATGGGTAGTGGTGCTTGGCATGGTGGTGGGAGTGGATTTCTTTTATAACAAGGTGTTGCAACCACATCAACGTCAGCGGATTGAGGTGTTAATCAACCCTTCAGCCGACCCGTTGGGAAAAGGGTGGAATGTGACGCAAAGCAAAATTGCAATCGGTTCAGGCGGGCTAGTTGGCAAGGGCTTTTTGCAGGGAACTCAAACCAAATTTGATTTCGTACCCGAACAGAGCACCGATTTTATCTTTTGTACGGTAGGCGAGGAGTTTGGGTGGATGGGAAGTTTGACAGTAATTGGCCTTTACTTGGCCTTACTGTTTCGAATAATCTACGTGGCGGAACGCCAAAAATCTGTTTTTGGCCGGACATATGGGTACTGCGTCGCGAGTGTGCTGTTTTTTCACGTGACGGTGAACGTAGGGATGACCATTGGGTTAGCACCGGTAGTGGGAATTCCGTTGCCATTTTTTAGCTACGGCGGTTCGTCTTTGTGGTCATTTACCATCTTGCTTTTCAGTTTGTTGGCCCTTGATGCGTACCGTAAGCAAGACTTGGTGCGCTGATGAAAAAAGCTCAGGTGCCGAGCTGGGTGTGGATGGCACTGACCGTAGGCCATTTGATGGCATTTGTTTGGGCAGTGCAAACGGGGTGCTGGAATTTTCCGGATTCAGGCCGCTATCTGCAAGCAGCGAATAATTTGCACGCACACGGAGAACTATACGCCCGGCCGTGGCCTCCGGCATCGCGCCACGGACAGGAACTGCAAGAATTTACCATTCGGCCTATCGGGTATCCGGCAATCGTATTGGCACTGCACGGGGAGGGCGGAAGTACCGTGGCGTTGTTGTTCGTGCAGGATTTGCTTAGCTTGCTCAACTTGGCAGTGGTGTTGAGGTGGTGGAGCCGCCGGAGCCGCCCAACCAATTGGCAATGGGGAGGGGCATTGGTGCTGGTAGTATCATTTCCAGGACAGCTTGTTTACGCCAACGCGGTAATGAGCGAGATGGCGTTGCAAACCGTGTTGCTTCAAATGATGTGGTTTGGGGTACTTACCGTTGGGTTTAAACAAACGCGCTATTTCATCGGCAGCTGTGCAGCGCTGGTTGCGGCCCTGCTAATCAAGCCGGTTTTCTACCCGATGGCCGTAGGAATGGCAATGGTTGGCGTGGGTTTGGCGTGGCAATGGAAACGTCCTTGGTGGGCGTTGGTGGGCTTGAGCCCTGTGCTGGTGGTGGGCGCCTACATGCATTGGAACGAGCAACGGACCGGCTATTTTCATTTCTCCAGCATTGCCGAAATCAACTTGTTGCACTACAATGCTGCGGGAGTGGTCCGACAAACTGACGGGGCGGCAACTGAAGAACATTGGGTTGGCGAGGTGCTGCAGCAAGCGAATAGGCAACCGACCTTCGCAAGGCGGCAAAAATTTATTCAGACGCAGGCCGTGGCCGTAGTCCGCCAACACCCGGTGGTGTATGCGCGCCAGCATGTGCAGGGAATGGTGGCGTGTTTTTTGGACCCGGGCCGGTTCGATATTTGCCAGTTTCTGCAATTGGCGCCCCCGGCGAAAGGAGGGCTGCTGACGCAGAGCCGGGCCGGCGGCTTGGTGCAAGCGTTGGGGCAGTTGCCAAAGGGCCTGCTGCTCCTGCTAGGATTAATTGGAATGGCAAACACTTGCCGGCTGCTGCTCGCGGTGCGCGGGTTCGCTCGTTTAAAAAACGGCGCGGCGGCTTCGCGCCATGGGCGGTGGCTGGCGGTTGGGCTAATCGGGTACGTGGTGCTGCTGACCGGGCCGCTGGGGGCGGCGCGGTTTCTGGTTCCGGTGTGGCCGCTGTTGCTGGCGCTGGCGCTGGTAGGCTTTGCGCCACCGGCGCCTGCTGGCTTACTTGGCGCTGAGGAGCGGGCGCCAATGCGTAAAGACTAGCGCTAGCGCGGCGCAGAAGGCCGGCGCTGCCAAGTAGCCCATCCGCCCCAAATCGCCGGAAAGTAGCATGTGCGCGAGCACCACCACTACTAAGGCGGCTTCGGCCCAGCTCAATTGAGCCGACCAGCGGACAGTGGCCTCTTGCCGTCGTTCCAGCCATAAGGCTACCGGAATAAGCAGCGTAAATAAGCCAAATATGCTTAACAATTCTCCAAATCCTTTTGCTGAAAAAGCGCGATTAAAGGAATAGCTGAGGTTTTCGAAATGCGCCACAGCGTTGGAAACCGAGGCGTTGGCGGGGGCGCCGATGCGTGCATCGATTGAGTGGTGCACCGCTAACAGAGCCAGCAGTCCGCCAGCCAGCGCGAATGCTTGCCTGCGAATCGAAAGAGCGGGCCGGCCAAACCAACACAGCCATGGCACTAGAATTAAAAACGACTCCTTGGCCAGCGGACCAACCAGCAAGGCGACCACGAGGGCCCAGCCTGCCCCGCGCCCGCGGCGTACAGCGTAATACCCCAGTCCGAAAACTAGTAAGTACAGGCTATCGGTGAGGGGAAGGCCGGCGGCGTATTCGGCCCAGCGACTGCTAAGCACGGCCAGCATGGCGAGGGCAGCCGCGGCGGGCGAAGCGCCGGCTTGCCGGGCGGCATTGAACCAACTCGCGCCGGCAGCGGCCAGCAACGCGCAGTTTACCAAGTAGAAAGCGAAACGCAACGGCCACTGACCCGCCGGTCGCTGCGGCCATACCCGGGCGTACACGTGGCCAAGGGGCGCGGCCATGGCGGCAGCGGCGGCGGGCACCAACACGCGGTAGCGGTGGGTGACGCGGACACTGTCGAAGCGCCCGGCCGCCATGCGCAGGTAGCTGCGAGTGTCGGGCGAATGCGAAAAGTCGAAATGCACGTACATCGGGTAGGCCAGGTTGGCCAAGGCGGCCACGGCCAGCAGCCATGGCAGCAACCAGCGGCGGGCGCGCCCGCCGAGCACGGCAAAAGGCGTGGGTGGCGCGCTACGCAAACTTGCGCTCGATGAGCTTCAGCAGCTTGTTGACGTGCTCTTCCTTGCGGCTCCAGTCGTAGCGCGGGGCGAGGTCGTCGGCGACGTAAGCGCGGGCCTGGTCGGCGGTGGGCAGGGCGTCGAGGTGCTGGATGGCCGCGTGGTAGTCCATGTTTTCGCCCCCGAACAACTCGTTGATGAAGCTGAACCGCTGGTTGATGGAAATGGCTTCGCGCAGGGTTTCGACCTTGGGTCCGCGCTCGGCAAGGCCGGCCGGGGCGCTGGCGGCACGCAAGGCTTCGGCGAGGGGCTGGGCCGCGGGCTGGCCGGCTTTCAGTTTTTCATGCAACGGCACCGCCGCCGCGTCGGGCAGCGAAAAAACGGGCGAAACCGCAGCAGCGGGAGCCACTGGGGCCGTGAATGCCGGGGTTGCTGGTAGCTCGAACACGGCGGGCGCGGATGTCGGCCTGGTCACCGGCGCGGGGGCACTGCTGGCGGGCGCCGCCGCGGCCGTGGGCGACACCGGGCCGTCTTCGAGCAGGTCGGCGGTGGTCAGGGGCAGCAGGCTGCTCAGCTCGGCCACGAGGCGCTGCAGGGGCTGGTGGGCCTTGTAGTTGGCTGCGTGGTACAGTTCAAAACGGTGCTGCAGAAAATCGCGGCTGAGGTCGTTGCTGGCCGGCAGGCTGTCGACGAAGCCGCAGTAAAAGTCCTTGTCCACGTCGAAATAGCGCAGGTTGTCGCGCAGCCCGGTCAGGGTGGGCGGTTCGGCGTCGCCGAGCAAAAGCCGTTGGAACGTGCCCACGGGGTCGGCCACGATGCCGAGGGTGCCGGCGACAGCGGCGGCCAGCAGTGGCTCAAGCGCCGTCCGGTTCAGGGCAATGTGCCGCGACAGCACGTTCATGAACTGCGCGAGCGCGGCCTGCACGGGCGCCGCTTCAAAATTGAAGTACGGGCTGCGCAGGCGGGCGGCCTCGGCCTGCCACTGGCCGAGCAGCTGGCGGACCACCAGCAGGTTCACTTGCCGCACGGGCGTGAATTTGAGCAGGGCCGCGCCGTCGAGGGCGGCGGCGGGCAGCGCACCGAAGTGCTGGTCGCAGAGCCGGGCGGCCAGGCGGCGCCCGTACTGCGCGCACTTGGCAAGGCTATATTTGTCGTTCATACTGAGGCCGGATTTCGGTGGCCGAAGTTAGGCACAAATGGCCCTGCTGACGATTGAGAACCTACCCGGCGCGGCCGTAACCGTTTCCGCCAACACCACCTTGCTGGCCGCCCTGCACGCCGCGGGGCACGACTGGATGCACGCCTGCGGGGCCAAAGGCCGCTGCACCACCTGCCGGGTGCAGGTGCGCGCCGGCATGGAAAACCTGAGCCCGCCTTCCGATGCGGAACTGCGCTACCGGGCCGCGGGCCGGCTGCTGCCCGACGAGCGGCTGACCTGCCAAACGCGGTTGCTATCGGGCGCGGTAGCGGGCAGGGTGCCCGAAGCCACCAAGCTGCCGCACGCGCGGTACGCCGATGGACAATAGCGTCCGCATCAAGCCGAGCCCGCAGCATTGGGCCCTCTACGAGCAAAGGCCCCATGAAGAGGTGGCCCTCACGGCGCAACAGAAGCGGGGGTACCTGATTAAAATATTGACAGCAGCAGCATTAATAGCCTTGCTGCTTCCAGTTATCCCTTCGCGGCATCGGCACAGCCACGGGCCCACCACCCTCGCAGCCTACACCCAAATGCTGCCGATGAGCATTGGCCTGGCGCTGCTGTTGGCCGCGGTTTGGTTGTACGAATACCTGGGCAAGCCCGCCAAAAACCGCCGGCTGGGCTACCGGCTGGTGGGCCGGTTCGCGGTGCGGGGTAAGATGCAGGTGTGGGGAAAATGTTGGCTGAAATTTGCCCCCGATGACACGCACCGGGTGGGCGTGCCCCGGGAATTTTACGACACAGTGAGCCAAGGCGATGGCGTGGAAGTGGTGTATTCGGCCACTGAAGACTTCATCGGGGCGCGCAAAATAGACTTGCCGCCCGCAACGGGTTGACCCTGTGTCGTTGGCCGGCCACGGGCCTGCCTGAGGTTTGAGCCAAGCCGCCGGAACCCGTACTTTAGGGGTCCCGAAAGAGGTTATCGCCTCATTTGCTCATTTGCTCAGAAACTGCTTGTGTTTATTGAACCCCGCGTAGGCAACCGCCACAACGCCCCCCGCCGGGGCTGGATAGAGGTGGTGTGCGGCTCCATGTTTTCGGGCAAAACCGAGGAGCTGATTCGCCGCCTCACCCGCGCCCGCATCGCCCGGCAGCACGTCGAAATCTTCAAGCCCGCCCTCGACACCCGCTACCACGCCGAGGACGTGGTGAGCCACAACGCGTCGCGCATCCGCTCGACGCCGGTGGCCGTGGCTTCGGAAATCCTGCTGCTCGCCGCCGGTTCCGACGTGGTGGGCATCGACGAAGGCCAGTTTTTCGACAGCTCGTTGGTGGAGGTGTGCCAGCAGCTGGCCAACAACGGCACCCGCGTCATCGTGGCCGGACTCGACATGGACTACCTGGGCCGACCCTTTGGCCCCATGCCGGCGCTGCTGGCCACGGCCGAGTTCGTGACCAAGGTGCACGCCGTGTGCGTGTGCTGCGGCGAAATTGCTTCATATTCTTTCCGCATCGCGGCCAGCGACAGCCAGGTGCTGCTCGGCGAAACCGACTCGTACGAGGCCCGCTGCCGGCCCTGCTTCCTGGAAGGCCAACTGGCCAAACCCCTGGCCCCGGCCAACCACGCCGCCGCGCACTAAAGCGGTGCGGCCGGCGTTGGCTACCCGCAGCCAGGGCTGCTCCTTATTAAACCCGTGTTTTGCTTGCGTATGTCACACGTTTTCCGTCGTTTGGTTGGGCTAATGGGGTTGTTGGCCCTGACGGTGGGGCTGGCCCGGGCCCAAAGCACCGCCGGCTACGGCGACTGGCAACTGCACTTGCCCACCAACCACCCCCTGCACTTGGCCGATGCCGGCGACCGGGTGTACGTGGCCACCGAAAACGCCTTCTACTACCTCGATAAAACCTTGAACACCACCCAGGTGCTGTCGAGCCGGGACGGCCTGAGCGACGTGGGCGTGACGGCCGTGGCCTACGACTCGGTGACGCGCCAAACCGTGCTGGCCTACCGCAACGCCAACCTCGACGTGTTGCGCCCCGGCGGCGGCGTGCGCAACCTGAACGACGTGCTGCGCAAATCCATCCAGGGCGCCAAGGAAATCTACCACCTCTCCATCGGCCCCGGCAAAGCCTACCTGGGCACCAGCTTTGGGTTGGTGCTGATTGACCTGAATAAACTGGAAATCAGCGATACCTACACCAACATCGGCCCCGGGGGCACGGTGGTGGCCGTTTACGATGCGGTGGTGGCCAACGGCTTTTTGTTCGCCGCCACTTCGGCGGGGCTGCTGCGGGGGGCGCTCAACAGCAACCTGCTGGACTACCGCAACTGGACCCAGTACCTGCCCGTCCCGTTGATTGCCACCAACCCGCGAATTTACCCCTACCTCGCCACTTACGCCGGACAGGTATACGCGGCCGTGGAGACCGGCGGTTCGGCGGTGTATCGGTTCGACGCGGCGGGCCCGGGCACGTGGCGCCCGGTGCCGGGAACCTACACGGGGCAGTTTCGCAACCTGCGCGGCACGAGCACCGGCGTCTTCATCGTGGACGACCTCAGCGGCGTGCGCCGCATCGACCGCAACAACGCCGTGGCCACGCTGATTCCGGCCGTTGCCAGCGAATTCACGGTGGATGCGGTGCGCTCAACCCGCGATGGCAGCTACTACGTGGCCTACTTCAACGGGGGCTTGCAGCGGGTGCGGCCCGGCACGGGCCAGGCCAACGACCGGTTCGAGGCCAACGGGCCGGCCAGTAGCTTGGCGTTCAGCATTCTGGCCGATGCCCGGAGCAACATCGTGGACGTATTCACCGGGGGCTACGAGGAGCGGTACAGCCCCAAAGGGCTCCGGCAGGGGTTCTATGAGTACGCCGACGGGCAGTGGAGTACAGTCCGGCCGCCCGGCTTGCCGGGCTCCGTCGACCCCGGCAATTTGTTGAGCCCCGTCCGGGGCACCCGCACCCCCGACGGCACCCTGTACGTGGGAGCCTACGGCGGCGGGCTGCTGGAGTGGAAAGGACCGGGCCAAACCCGGCTGTTCGGGGAGGGCCAGCCGGGGGGCAGCCCCCTCCGGGGCACGTTTGGCAGCGGCAACAACCGCGTAGAAATCACCGACTTAACGGCCGATGCCGCCGGCGACGTGTGGGTGGTGAACCGGCATCTGATTTCCGGCACGTCGGGCTTGTTCGTGCTGCACCCGGCCGACAACACGTGGCGCACCTTCCCGTGGGTGTCGGGCCTGGAAGCACTGGAGCGCATCGTGCTGGATGACAACGGCTACGCCTGGGTGTCGGTGTCGCGCAAAACCGACGGCAGCAGCGTGGGCGGGCCCGCCATCGGGCTTTTTGCCGTCGACCCCGCTTCGGCCAGTCCGAAACCACCGCGCTTGTTCAACACCTCCGCGGGCCTGCCCTCCAACGAGATTTACGAGCTGGCGAAGGACCGCCGGGGCTACATCTGGGCGGCCACCATCACGGGGGTGGCGTTTTTCAACGCCGCCGAGGGGCCGTTTGCACCCGGCGCGTTGTTCACCTTGCCCCAGGTAACCCGGGGCGAGGGCACGGGCTTTGCCGCGCTCTTTTCCGAGGCGGTGCGCACCCTCGCCGTGGACGGGGGCGACCGCAAGTGGTTCGGCACCGACCACGGCCTGTGGCTTTTTAGCCCCGACGCCGACGAAGCGCTGCTGCACTTCACCAAAGCCAACAGCCCCCTGCCTTCCGACCGCATCGTGGACGTGAAGGTGAACAACAAAACCGGGGAGGTGTGGATAGCCACCGACGCCGGTGTGGTGACCTACCGCGGCGGGGCCACCGTCACCGAGGGCGACGTGCACTGCACGGCGGTGTTCCCCAACCCCGTGCGGTCCGATTTTGCGGGCACCGTGGGCATCACTGGCTTGGCCAACAATGCGCTGGTGAAAATCACCGACGTGGCCGGGCACCTGGTGTACGCCACCAAGGCCAGCGGCGGCACCGTGACCTGGAACCTGACCACGCCCGACGGGCAGCGGGTGCGCTCGGGCACCTACCTGGTGCTGTCGTCCGACGCCGACGGCAAGAACGGCTGCGTGAGCAAGGTGGCGGTGCTCAGTAAATAAGGAATTGCGAACGAAGCCACCCCAGATTCTTTCTTCCTCCCCCCAAAAGATGCTAATCAAAACCCGGGGCATCGTCCTTAGCTACCTCAAGTACCGCGAAACCAGCATCATTGCCCGCATTTACACCGAGCGGCTGGGCGTGCAGAGCTACGTGGTGAACGGCGTGCGCAAGGCCAAGCCGCCGGGCCGCATTGCCCTGTTTCAGCCCTTCACCTTGCTGGAACTGGTGGCCTACGTGGCCCGGGGCAGCAGCAGCCTCACCCGCCTTGCCGAGTACCGGTGCGCCGAGCCCCTCACCACGCTGCCCTACGAAGTACAGAAAAGCAGCGTGGTGTTGTTTTTATCCGAAGTGCTGGGCCGGGCCGTGCGCGAAGAAGAGCAGAACGAGCCCCTGTTTCAGTTCCTGCACGACGCCATTCTGGCCTTCGACCACCAAACCGCGGGGGCCGAAAACTTCGCCCTGACCTTCCTGTTGCGGCTGGCCACGTACCTGGGGTTCGGGGTGGGCAGCGGGGCCGAGCTGACCGACCAGGTCATCATGGCCGGCCACGCGCCCACCAGCAAGGGCGCCACCGGCCCCGCCACCCTGCGCCTGCGCGAGTTTGAGGGCTATTTTGACGAGCTGCTGCACCAGCCAGCCCCCAGCACCATCCCCAACGGCCGGGTCCGGCACGAGTTGCTCAACGTGCTCATCCGCTACTACCAGCTCCACATCGAGCAGCTCGGCGAAATCCGTTCGCTGGAGATTCTCTCGCAGGTGCTTAATTAGGCTTCAAGTGTTGGCTGCTATTTAAAGTCCACCATTTCCACGTCGAAGCGAAGCACGGCGTTGGCGGGGATGTCGGCGCCGGCGCCGCGGGCGCCGTAGGCCAGCGCGGAGGGAATGAGCAGCGTGGCTTTGCTGCCTTTGGGCAGCATGGCGATGCCCTGGTCCCAGCCGGCGATGACCTGGCCCGTGCCGAGGGCAAAGGCAATGGGCTCGTTGCCGTGCTTGGCCGACGAGTCGAATTCTTTGCCGGTGGCCAGCACGGTGCCGCGGTACAGCACCCGCACCGTCTGGCCCTTGGCGGGCGGCAGGCCTTTGCCGGGCCGGGTGAGGAAGTAGTAGGTGCCCCCGGTCGTTTTTTTGGCCAGCAGCTTGTTCTTCTTCAGGTAGGCTTGAATCTGGGCCACGTCCTTGACGGTTTGGCCGGCGGCCTGGGCCTGGGCTTTTTTGGCGTATTCGGCCTGCAGCCGCTGCTGGCGGGCCGTCATGTCGGCCGTGCTCAGCAGCTCGCGCGCGCTGGCCAGCACCAGCAGTTGGTTGCCGGCCCGCTTGACGAACGGCGGCACCGGCTGCCGGAACGTTTTGGCAAACACCGTGTCGGCCGGAAAGCGGAACACGGCGCTGTCGCCGGGCAGGAGCAGGCCGAGGGCTTCTTCGAGGCCGCCGCGGGCCGGCTGGGCGGGCAGCACCACGGGCTGCGGCTGGGGCTGCATCCGGCGCGAGCTCATCAGCACCGAGTCGCGGCCCGTGCGGAATTCCATGAACACGGTGAGCACCTGGCCGGCCCGGGCGGCGTAGGGCGCATCGGCGGGGGGCGCCACGGGCCGCGGCTGGTAGCGGCCGGCTGCGTCTTTGCGAAACAGCCGGCATTCGGTGCCGCTGGGCAGGCGGGCAAAATCGGAGGCCGGGGTTTGGGCCCGGGCGGTTTCGGCCCCGGCCAGCAGCCCGAAAGCTGCATCACAAAAAATTGGTTGGAAAACCAACGCCAGCGGCCGGTTTCAGCGCACGCTCACCACGTACAGCTCAAACACGAGCGCGGTGTTGGGCGGAATCAAAAAGCGGGTTTCGTCGTCGGGGTCGGGCACGCCGGTGGCGCCGTAGGCCAAAGCGGCCGGCACCCAGGCCCGCACCCGGGAGCCCGCGGGCAGCAAGGGCAGGAGCTCATCCCAGCCGGCAATGACTTCGCCGCGCCCCACCCGGCACCGCAGCGGCCCGCCCGCGGCCGCCGTGGCGTCGAACACGTGGCCATCGGGCAAAAAACCGGTGTAGCGCACCGCCACCCGGTTGCCGGCGTGGGCCACGGGCCCGGTGCCCCGCTCCCGGAACACAAAGCGCACCCCGCCCTGCGTGTGCTGCAGAACGAGGTGCGCGGTGTCGGAGCTGGCCGGGGAGGCACTGGACAGGTCCGGCAGAACGGGTTTGGCGTTGGCTTGGGCGCTGGCTGCTTGGGGGAACAACAGCCCCGCCGTTAGGCACGAGCCGTACAGCCAGCCACGGGGGGAAAGGTGCCAAGCCACGCCGATGGTTAAAAAACGTCGAGCACTTCGATGTCAAACGACAAGGCCGCGTCGGGCGGGATGGTGGGGCTTTGGCCCGAGGGCCCGTACGCCAGGCGCGAGGGGATGAGCACCAGCTTGCGGTCGCCCTGCCGCATCAGCAGCAGGCCTTCGCTAAAGCCGGCAATGGCCCCGCTACCGGCCGTGAACACGGCGCAGCCGCAAGCAGAGTGGTTGTTGGCAGAGTTATCGAAGATGCTGCCCGCCGGAAAGTTGCTGTTGCCATACGAAGCCGGGTAGCCCGTCGAACTGGGGTGGGCGCCGTTGCTCAGGAACCGGCCCACGTAGCGCACGCGCACCTGCTTGCCGCTGGTCACCGGAGCGCCCTGCCCGTCGGTGATGGGCACCGTGTACAGGCCCGAAGCGGTGCGCACCGCCCGCGCCTGCAGGTTGTTGCGCTGCAGGTAGTGCTGAATGGTGTCCTCGTCAATGAGCCGGAGCTGGCTGTCGTGCTCGCGCAGTGTTTTTTGGTACGTCGTCTCGGTGTTGCAGCTCCACAGGGCCGGGGCGGCCACGAGCAGCGCCAAGGCCAGCAGCACCGAATGCGGCCGAAACAAGGGGTTTTTCATAACAAGGGTAATCAAAAAAGAAACCGGCCAAGGCCGCTATTCGGAAACAAACAGCTGTTCCCCGGCCGGCGTAAACTCGGATTATTGGATGTCAACCAGCTCCACTTCGAAGCGCAGGGGCGAATCGGCGGGGATGTCGGCGCCGGCGCCGCGGGTGCCGTAAGCCAGCGACGAAGGGATGAGCAAAATGGCCTTGCTGCCCTTGTTGAGCAGGGCAATGCCCTCGTCCCAACCCGGAATCACGGCGCCCTGGCCGATGGGGAAGTCGATGGGCTTGCCGGCCTTGTCCGACGAGTCAAACAGCTTGCCGCTGAGCAGCGTGCCGTTGTAGTTCACGCTCACCGTTTGGCCGGGGGTGGGCTTGGGGCCGGTGCCGGGCTTCAGCACTTGGTAGTAGATGCCCGAAGGCGTTTTCTGCACCGTCAGGTTGTTTTTCTTGACGTAGTCCTGCAGCACGGCGTCGTCCTTTTTCAGCTGGGCCAGCACGGCGGGTTCGGCCATGGCCTTGGCCTGGGCAGCTTTTTGGGCCTGCACCTGCTTGGCGTATTCGGGCGACGCCATGCGCTGCTTCATTTGGGCGGCCATGGCGTGCTTTTGCAGCTCCGGCTGCAGGGCCTGGGCTTCGGCTTCGGTGATGAGCTTGGGGCCGGCGGTGGCGTACATGAGCACCACGTTGCCGCTCTTTTTCAGGAAAGGCGGCACGGGCTGGCCGCCCTTGGGCTTAAACAGCGAGTCGGCCTGGAAGCGGAACACGCCGCTGTCGCCGGGCTGCAGCAGGGCCAGGGCCTCGCCCGGGTTGCCTTTCTGGGTCAGCTCCTTGAGGGGCAGCGGCACGGGCAGGCCCACGTCGCGGCGCGAGTCCTGCAGAATGGAATCCTTGCCCGTGGTGAACTTCAGGCTGCCCAGCAGGAACTTGCCTATCCGCTGCTTGTAGGTTGGGTCGCCGTCGGGGCCGATTTCGCGCCGCTCGTAGCTGCTGCCGTCCTTCTTGAAAATCTTGTACTCGATGCCGGACTTGGTCTTGGCAAAGTCACCCCCGCCTTTGTTGCAGGCGGTGAGGGAAGCGAAGCTCAGCACGCCGGCCGCCAGGGCCAGCTGCCGCGCAGAGCGGGAGGAAAAACGCATGAAAATGAAAGAAGTGAAGAAACAGAAACGGTGTAAAGTTACGCCACCGGCGGCGCTACGGCGGCGGGCACGCCCGTGAGCTGCTCCTTGTACTCGGGCAAGATGCCGAGGAAGCGCTCCACCGTTGCATCCAGCTTGTCGTAGCTGATGCCGCCGGCCGCGTTGTGGTGCCCGCCGCCGTCGAAATGCCGGCGCGAAAAGTCGCTCACCGAGAAACCGCCCACCGAGCGGAAGGAGATTTTCACGGCCACGCCGCGGTCGATGAACACGGCCGCAAACACGATGCCCTCGATGCTGAGGGCGTAGTTCACCAGCCCTTCGGTGTCGCCGGTTTTGCTCTGGTACTGGCGCAGCTCGTCCTGCGTGATGGCGATGTAGGCGGTGTTGAATTCGCGGTTTACCACCAGCTTGTCTTTCAGGATAAAGCCCAGAAAGCGCAGGCGAATTTCGGAATGGGAGTCGTAGATGCGGCGGTGCACCGACGAGAGGTCGATGTTGACCTTGAGCAGCTCGGCGATGATGAGGTGCACGTTGCGCGAGGTGCTGGGGTGGCGAAACGAGCCCGTGTCGGTCATGATGCCCGCGTAGAGGGCTTCGCCGAGGCCCTTGGTGAGGAGGTCCTGGTCGCCGAGGTCGCGGATGATTTCGAAAATCAACTCAGCGGTGGCCGCCGCGCTGGGCACCGAGAAGGTGATGTCGGCAAAGTCCTCAGGCTCCTGGTGGTGGTCGACGAGGACCTTGATGGCGCCGGCCTGGCGGATGTACTCGCCCAGCTCGTTGATGCGGCCCAGGCAGCTGAAATCGAGGCAGCAAATGACCTCGGCACGGGCAATGAGGTCGCGCACCTGCCGGTCGTTCTGGCGCTTGTCGTACACCACCACTTCGTCGTTGCCCTCCATCCAGTTGAGGAAGGCCGGGTAATCCGACGGGGTGACGACGGTGACGTGGTGGCCTTTCTGCTTGAGGTAGCCGGCCCAGGCCAGCGACGAGCCCAGGGCGTCGGCGTCGGGCTTGTGGTGGGTGGTGATGACAACCTGTTTGGGCTGCGCCAGCAACGCCCGCAGGGCGGAAATGGAAGTAGACATCGACAACGGAATGGGCCCGAAAAAAACCTGAGGGCCGGTGGCTTACGAAATAAATGAGCCGGCAAAAGTCGGAAGAAATCCGTTCCCAACAACGCGCGGCCCCCGGAAGGTTCGGCCGGACCCGGCCAACGCCCCCCTGCGCCGGCCCGATAGCCCGGCGTGGGGGCTTTGTGGCTACTTTTGTGGCCACACCCCCTTTTAATTCATTTTATTTCCCCGCAATGGCCACCAACCGCACGTTTACGATGATTAAGCCCGACGCCGTCCAGGAAAACCACATCGGTGGCATCCTGCACATGATGGAGCAGGGTGGCTTCCGCGTCGTCGAACTCCAGAAAATCAACCTCACCGCCGAGCGCGCCGGGCAGTTCTACGCCGTGCACGCCGAGCGCCCCTTCTACCACGACCTGGTGCGCTACATGTCGAGCGGCCCCATCGTGGCGGCCGTGCTGGAGAAAGACAACGCCGTGGCCGATTTCCGCACCCTCATCGGGGCCACCAACCCGGCCAACGCCGAGGAAGGCACCATCCGAAAAAAGTACGCCAAGAGCATTGAGGCCAACGCCGTGCACGGCTCCGACTCCGACGAGAATGCGCAGGTTGAAGCCGACTTCTTCTTCGGTTCGAAGTAAGCCCACCAAGGCTGCGCAAAAACGCGAAAAACCCGCCCTGCCTTGTGCAGAGCGAGTTTTTCTTTGTACCAAAAACAGACTAATTTTATACTAATCTTGTGTTGCCGCGCTTACAAGTCCGGCGTAAGCCCGGCCGATGGACCGCCCGTTTAGGCTTGTCCGACGGACAGCAGCGCTTCGGGATGAGCGGTTTCCTGGGCCGTTTGGGCGGTGTGCTTGTGCTTGAAAATGAAGACAAACAGCACGGCTATCACCAGGGCGTAGGCGGCAAACGTGAGCCAGATGCTGGGCCAGTCTTTGGCGCCGCTGGCATCGGTGAAGTATTGCTGGATGATGACGCCGCTCAGTGAGCTGCCCAGCACGGCCCCGAAGCCGTTGGTCATCATCATGAACAAGCCCTGCGCGCTGGCCCGGATGCTGGGTTGCGTTTGGGTTTCGACGAACAGGGAGCCGGAGATGTTGAAGAAATCGAAGGCCATGCCGTACACGATGCACGAGAGGATAATCATCCACAGGCCCGAGCCGGGGTTGCCGTAGGCGAACAGCCCGAATCGCAGCACCCAGGCCACCATGCTGAAGAGCATCACCTGCTTGATGCCGAAGCGGCGCAGAAAGAAGGGGATGGCCAGGATGAACAGCGTTTCGGAAATCTGCGAAATGGACATGATGAAGGCCGGGTGCTTCACGGTCAGTGTGTCGCGGTAGGCGGGGATTTTGTCGAAATCGTGGAGAAAGGTGTCGCCGTAGGCGTTGGTCAGCTGCAGGGCGGCCCCCAGCAGCAGGGCAAATGCGAAGAAGGTGGCCAGTTTGCGGTCGCGCAGCAGGGCGAACGATTTGAGGCCCAGGGCGTCGACCAGCGAGCGGCCCGGCAGGTCTTTGGAAGGGGGCGGACACTTGGGCAGCGAGAACGAATACAGCCCGAGCAGCACGGCCGCC